>Ga0209427_10005170_pt1 | contig 14977 bp, 12 predicted proteins | sample DeeMarSWOR136_30_FD_187465 | JGI IMG/M metagenome (GOLD analysis project Ga0209427, IMG submission 187465) | Marine sediment microbial communities from White Oak River estuary, North Carolina - WOR-1-36_30 (SPAdes) (version 2) | ecosystem: Environmental > Aquatic > Marine > Intertidal zone >...
CCCTCGGGTTTAAGCCTCGAATTTTTTGCCGGTCAGGCGTTCGTAGCCTTCAATATACTTGGCACTGGTCTTCTGGACAATATCGTCGGGCATCTCAACGCCCGGGCCGGATTTGTCGAAGTTTATACTCTCAAGCCAGTTGCGAACAAACTGCTTGTCGAAGCTTTCCTGATCCCTGCCGGGTTCGTATTTATCCGCCGGCCAGAACCGTGAAGAGTCGGGAGTCAGGACCTCATCAATCAAAATAATTCCACCGTCGGCAAGACCCCACTCGAACTTTGTATCAGCCAAGATTATCCCACGCTCCTCGGCATATTCGCTGGCCTTCTCGAAAATCTCGATACTGTAGTCGCACACATATTCGGCCCGCTCCGCCCCGAGCATATCGACGCAACGCTCGAAGCTGATATTCTCATCGTGAGTTCCCCTTTCCGCCTTCGTCGCCGGCGTAAACAGAGGCTCAGGCAGCTTATCACACTGTTTCAAGCCACCGGGCAGCTTCTGCCCGCAGACAGTGCCGTTCTCCTTGTACTCCCGCCAGCCCGAGCCGGCCAGGTAGCCCCGCACCACGCATTCAACAGTCAGCGGTTTGCACTTTTTGACCAGCATACTGCGCCAGGCCAAACGCTGCTCGAATTCGCAAAAAGGAGCAGGGAAATCACTTGTCTGGTCAGTAATAAAATGATTCTCAACATCATCGCTCAAAAAATCGAACCAGAACTTCGAAATCTGCGTCAGAACAATCCCTTTATAGGGTATACCGTTGGCCATGACCACATCGAAGGCGCTCAGCCTGTCGGTCGCGACTATCAGCAGCTTATCGCCCAGGTCGTATATATCGCGAACCTTGCCCCGCATCGGCTCTTGTCCCGCTATGTTTGTCTGGAAAACTACCTCGACCATAATAATCCCTTTCTTTCCGTAACTTCAGCCAATCTGTATACTAAAGTTGCCCTCTGGTTCCGTCAACCCCCCGCTATTGGTATAACCGTCCCAAGGATTGTGGGAGAAATTTTCAGTATTTTCCATAATTGCTGATTGTTAAACCACTTTTCGCAAATCGCAGATGTTGTCGGACCCTTTTAGATACTCTGATAAATAGCAGTGATTTAGTACCTTCCGCCAGGCCTTAAACCCTCTTGTCGTCTTGGCCCTTATCTTGTAATTCAAACCAATGATCCGCTCGGTTGTGTTGTTCGTTCGGTCAAAGTCGCCGTTACTAACATACTGCCAAGTCCTCTCAATATGCTGCAAAAGCTGATTGACCTTCCACAATAAACCTCTGCGACAGTTAATATATCTACGAACAAGTTTCTCTATGCCTTCCGGCAACGTCGGTGGACGAGGCTCGGCCTTGAGAAGCTCAAGCAATCGCAGCATGTCGTTGCCCTCAAACTGCATACCCTCAGCCTTCAGCTGATGATAAAGCTGCCAGGCACGTCTGCATTTACTCTTACGCCAATGGGCCAGGCATATAGTTCGACAACCTTCAGCAACAATCCTGTCATAAACACCAAGCTCATCGGTCCGCAGATGGTTTGCACCAACTACCTGTATAACCTTTTGAACGTGCCGGCGTACCTTCGCTGAATCTGTTTCGTTTACCGGCTCTCCCCAGATAAGTCTTTTTCGCTCAATATCCACAAAAAACAACAAACCTGCCCTTTTACCGGCCATCTTGGCTCCTGTGCCATCTACACCCAAAACTCTAACCCGCATCACAGGAGCACTAAAATGCAAGGATTTAGCCTTTTGACCCGCCTGAGCCACATCTCTTTCTATAGTGCTCTTAGAGCCCACGCAATCCAGTAAGCGCAGGAACTTCTCGATACTTCGATAACTTAGTCCGAACATATATAAAACCACACCAATGGCAATGAGTCTGTCAGTTCGCTGTCTGCCGTCAGCTATTCCCTCGGCCCTAATCGTCCAGGTAGTTTTACAGAAAGGACATTTCATTCGACGCTGCGGTATTGAACTTACTTTTATATCACTGACAGCTCTATAATTGATACCACTGTGAATATCGCCACCAAATCGACCACAATGCGGGCAATGCCTCTCAAGTTTTAACCGCTTACCGACCGAAGGGATAATATATCGAATCATTTTGGCCTCCTTGCCGTGTTTTTAGTCAACATCGGCAAAGAGGCTTATTTTTTATAACTCAACCACACAATTTGGGACAGTTACCCCGAGTGCTAAGGACCGACTGTCTCTTGGGACGGCGCGGATAACTGATAGGGTTTTGCCTGTTTGAAGAGTTCCAGTCGCTCGCGGATTTGCTCGGCCAATTCATCATTTTGGTCGGCAGAGGCCAGGGTAAGCCCCCTTTGCGCGGTTTCGACGGCGAGGTCAAACTGACCGGCTGCGGCGTAGCTGGTTGCCAGTGTGTCGAGGATTGTGGCATCGTCATATCGTGTTAGTTCGGCTGCACGGCCGGCAAGCTCAACCGCCTGATTTGCGTCCTGCACATTGGGGTCATAATGTATGGCCAAAATCTGTGCCAGCCCGTTCAAGGCCGGTGCCAAGTTGGGCTTTGTCTCTAAGGCCTGCCGAAAGTGACTGACTGCCTCATCAAGACTGCCCCGTTCCCTAAGCGCATAGGCCAAGTCATTGTGTGCCTTGGCGTAGTCCGGTTTGTTCCGTATCGCCTGACCGTAGTGACTTATCGCCTCGTCGAGTTTACCCTGTAATCGAAGCACGTCGGCAAGACGGAAGTGTGTTTGGGCGTCATACGGTATCAGGCGCAGTGCCTCGCGATAGTGATTAACCGCTTCATCAAGGTTGCCCTGTGAGCTTAAAGCAAAAGCTAGACAGTTATGCATTGTGTAGTTGTCTTTGGTGACTGCGAGGGCATGTTCAAACAGCGTGAGGCTATTCCGCCAGTAGCTTACCTGCGTGCGGGTGCATGTCAGCAGGGCCGCAAGCACTAACCCGGCACATCCGCCCAGAGCAATTTTTCGATAGGGGCGGTTGGCGAGAAGTTCAGCACCACCGAAGGCAAGAATGATAAAAATCCCGACAGACGGCAAATACGTATAACGGTCGGCCATCGCCTGCGGGCCCACTTGTACCAAGCCGACAACTGGAACAAGTGTCCCGACGAACCAAAGCCACCCTACCGCAAGATAACGCCGTCGCTGCTGAGATGCATAAATTATGCCTGCTGACAAAAAGGTCAGTATGACAAAGGAAGCGGTAGGCTGCCAGGCTGGCATGCTGGCGTAGCGGTGTGGGTACAAAAGCGCCAGGCGGGCCGGATAAATCATTTTGACTATGTAGCTAATGTAGGAAACGAAGGCATTGGCCACTCGCGCACTCAAAGGCAAAAGCTCCGTTGGTGCAACTGTTCCAGAGCTTTTCTGAGCGGTATATGTGACTGCGCACGAAACTGCTGAGAGAACAAACAAAGGGATTTTTTCGCCGATTAATCGGTATACCGTCGCTTTTTGATAATACGGTTCTACCGATTCAGACTGGGGCGCAGCGAACCGGTCCAGGGGCCAGAAGTCGAGCAGGAGCAGCACAAAAGGTAAAGTTACGAGCATGGGCTTTGCCATCAGGCCAAGACCGAGTGCCAGCAAGACGAGCATGTACCTGCCAATGCCCGGGCGCTCCGTGTACGTCACATAGGCCGCCATTGTCAGCATCCAGAAAAGTGAACTCAAGACATCCTTGCGCTCAGAAACCCACGCCACAGACTCCACATGCAGAGGATGCAAAGCAAACAAGGCGGCTACAAAAGCGCTGGGCCAGACCGCCTTTGTCATCCTTTTGAAGACCCAAAACAGTAGCAGGGTGTTGGCTATGTGAAGGAACAAACTCGTTAAGTGATGCCAGCCGGCGTTCAACTCGAAGAGCTCACAGTCCAGCATGTGGCTCAGCCAAGTCAACGGGTGCCAGTTCGCCGCATGCGTGGTCGTAAAGGCCCACAAAATGGACTCACCGGTAATTCCGCCAGTGACCCGCTGGTTCCTGGTGACATAGTGGTCGTCATCGTAGTCGATAAATTCGTTATTGCGGAGCTGCTCGAAGGCAACAAAGGTGGCTAAGGCCAGCACCACATAAATCAAAAGCGGATATGGTTTCTTGACCGCACTCTCGGCCAGAGGGTGAGCAGGTGACTGCGATAGGTTTATGTCAGCTTTGCTGACACCACCCTGCTGCGCCGGGTCAGTGCTCTGTTTACTTTCTTCTCGATCGCTGTAGCACGTTTCGTTCATATAATCATATTATTGGCAAATGCTCTTCAGCACAAGATTTAGGCCCGGATATTTCAACTGAAACAAACTATGAAGGACTCCTGCCTTTGACCATATATTTGAGCAACAGCAGTATCTGCTTGCAGACACTTTTGCACACGTGCGCAAGAGAGAACCTGATTGGAATAAGCTCAGGCAACTCAAAATCCGTGCATGTGTTTTTAGGGAAATTGTCGCCTACGGTTTTGATTCTGTCCGGGTCTGAACATCCAAGAGCTGCTTGCCGTGCCGCTTTGATAATCGGCAGGTCCTGGGGTTTGATACTTACAAGTTCGCAGCAGACCGTTTCACAGGCGATTGGCTCTGTTCCGCCGATGAGATAACCGAGGGGTCTTGCTCTTCCTCTGATTGGCCCTGGGCCGTCCATTACTGTAACAGCATCAATTATGGTCAAGGCGGGGTTGAGAAATTTAAATATCGCGATGAGTAATTCGCAAAAATCGTCGGGGTTTTTTCCCTTCGCGAAGTGCCAGAGGGCCTTTCGCTTGCCTGCGACGGTGCCGAAAATGTTCTTGACAGCGAACGTGGCAAGGAGCTGCTGGTGTGTCTTAAACTTAGGCAAATTTATGATCACGTCGGCGTCGAGTGCGACCGAGCTTATACCGACCTTGGTGTTGTGCTTTCCTATGCGGCATATTTTTGGCTTGGTAAGCGGTTTTACAGGCACGCCCAACTTTTTCAGCGGCTCTTGCAGTTTCAATGCCTTTATGCAGCCGAACACATTCCCCCAGGCTGGCGAGTCGCCAACGAACGGCTTTGCGCCAAAATCCTTCAGCAGCTTGGCGGTTTCGATAATTACGGCAGGGTCGGTCTGGGTGGCGTGACGACGGGATTTTGGGGCTATGAGATTGGGCTTGAGCAGGACGGTATCGCCCGGTTTTACAAATTTTTCAAGTCCGCCGAGAAGTTCGAATTGCGTTGCAACTGCATTGGCGATTTTGGCTTGGCTGTAGTCGCTGCATTGAGTCAGCACTACCGTTGGATTGGGCAAATGACGGCTCAATCGATTATCCTGGTACAAACAAACAGATAAGTTCTGACAATCGGTTTGCGTCTGGACCTGCTGAAGAGCAGGCCCGCCAGAGTTACCTGGCGGCTGATGTATTTTTGCGGCCCGAGCAGGATAAAGTCACCGGGGCTCATTTTTGCCCTGAAGCGGCAAGAAGTAAAAACAATCTCGCCCGCTTTTTCGCGGTCGGCCAATTGGGGGATTGAAGTGCTGATTGGTGGTGAGAATACTGGGACGACATCAAAGTTGCACACCCCTCTTGAACCGGGGATTTTTTGGGCTTTTACGCGCAGCGCGATTTTGCCCGGCCCGGCGGTCGTTCCTTCCGTTGAGCCGGACTTTGGCGTGTAGAAAATTGTCTGCCGGCTGCCCAGCCTTCCTATGACAATGTCATCGGGTTGGTCATCCGTCAGTAATACAGAAATCTTTTCAGTTCTTTCACCCCCGGCACTGCGCAACATGTCGGCGATCGCGTTCCACGTATCGAGCTGGCCGAAGCCGACCGCAAAGGAGTTAGCGGCGAATGCATCGTAATCTTTAAACCGCAGCGGTTTTCTGTAGGGCCCCTGCCAGATGCCGTCCAATGCGCTTGCGTTCTCAGCGGGTATGTCAAAGATAAAGATGTTGAAATTTATTGTCTTCAGCCATTTGCCGGTTGCGTCTTTTGCATCGGCGGCCGGAGCCAAATCCGTGATCTTGGTTTGCTCCCATATAGGTTCGTCTTTTCCACCGCTATTGCAGCCCGTCACCACAAGGCCGACGAAGCCAAAAAGTGCAATCTGGATAATACGATTCATAGAAACAGATTAGCGATTGTAGAGGTAACTGTCAAATGACGATTGACAGGCAAAAACCGATAACTTAGAATCAGCGGAATGTTGGGGAATGGTGTAACGGTAGCACGACTGACTCTGGATCAGTTAGTCAAGGTTCGAATCCTTGTTCCCCAGATATTGTTTTACCAAAGACCAGCAATCCAAGATGGGCTACTGTGTAAAATTATTGAAACACAGTAGAGTTAATCAAAGCATACATGCAGCCTGGTACTGAAAGAAAAGTTGTTTTTGCCTTGTTCTTCGCCTCGGGTATTAGCGGCCTCATTTATGAGGTAGTCTGGCTCAGAATCCTGTCAAGAATAACGGGCGTAACTACTTATGCAACAGCTATAACTGTAGCGGCTTTTATGGCCGGTCTGGGGCTTGGCAGTTTCATATTCGGAAAATTTATTGATAGGCGCAAAGACCAATTACGGATTTACGCCTTGCTGCAACTATCAGTGGCCGCCGTTGCCCTTGTTATGCCAATCCTGTTAAAAATCCCCATTCCGATTTACAAATATATTCACGAGATAAGTAACCAGAATTTCAATGTAATCCTAATAGCAAGAGTGTTTGTGTCTTTTATTTCTCTGTTGATTCCTACCACGTTGATGGGTGGGACATTGCCTGTCCTAACCTCTTACATGGTGAAAAAACAAGGATTATTTGGGAAAAATTTGAGTTTATTGTATGGGCTAAATACACTGGGGGCTGTTTTCGGCGTGCTTCTAAGTGGTTTTCTTACTATCGGTGCTCTCGGTGAGTTCAATACGATATTGATAGCTGTGTTAATTAATTTAGTAGTCGGCGGTACAGCGTCTTTGCTTGGCAAGAAGGCCCCGGCATTGGTGGAAGCAACTGAAGTCAGAGAAGATAAATTTATTGCCCCGGCCGATACTGCAATCTCCCCTTACGCGGATGCAGTAAGAGTAACGGTCTTAATTTCAATACTAATAAGCGGTTTTACAGCTTTGGCCTATGAGATAATATGGACGCGCCAGTTAATCCTGTTCCTGGAGACCTCGATATATGCTTTTTCTGCTATGTTAGCAGTATTTTTAGCAGGAATTGCTATAGGCAGTATTTTCATAAACAAGTACGTTGACACCTTCAAGGCGCCAGTTTTTGTTTTTGGAATTTTAGAGTTGCTGGTGGGTGCCTTGTCAATTTTGAATTTATATTTGTTCGGTCTTTTGGACAGTCACCTGTTAAGCAGAATACTTTCACCGATAGTATTAGTGTTTCCATTGACTTTGCTTTTTGGCGCGGTATTTCCTGTAGCAGCTCTATGCTACGCCAAAAGTGTAAACAGGACCGGTTTTTCCGTAGGAGTGCTGTATAGTTTTAATACGATAGGCAATGTTACAGGTGCTCTGCTCACCGGCTTTTTACTTATTGGCTTAATGGGCTCGAGTAAAACTGTTGTTTTATTAAGCTTTGTAAATGTTGCACTTGGCATAATTCTCTTGTGGTCGGAGCCGAATAAGTCAAATCGCTTGAAATTAAAGTATCTGTTGGCGGTCCCGGCTGTGATTTGCCTGGCGCTTGGCTTTAAAGGCAAAGACCCTTTTTTAAATGTTATTGAGAAAAGAATATCCAACGCGGCCCATAGCCACCAAATTCTTCACAACCGGGAAACCATACAGGGGACAGTAACCAGCTTCATTAAAAACGGCTCAAAAGGGCTTTGGATTAATGGAGTGGGCCAAACTGTTCTGATTACCGAAACAAAACTAATGGCTCATCTGCCGATTCTGCTTAGCAAGGAGCCGAAGGAATTTCTGGTAATATGTTTTGGAATGGGGACTACTTTGAAATCTGCCAGTGTTTATGATGATTTAAACATTACTTCTGTTGAGTTGGTACCTGAGGTTTACAAATGCTTTGAATATTACCACGATGAGGCGGAAAGACTCTTGAGCCGAAAGAATCTCAGTCTTATTTCGGAAGATGGTCGTAATTTTTTGCTGCTTTCCTCGGATAAATATGACGTTATTACTGTTGACCCCTCGCCGCCAATCCACAGCGCAGGCACGGTAAATCTTTACACCCGGGAATTCTTTTCTCTATGTAAAAATCATATGACGCCAAGCGGAGTTACGTGTCTGTGGTTCCCGGGAAGTTACAAAGGTGATACTCTCCATATGGAGAACAGTCTATATATATTAAAAACTTTCTACTCTGTCTTTCCAAACATGACCGTCTGGCGCGGCCCACATAATTGGGGTTTTTATATTGTCGGTACACTTACAGAAACCAGGATAGACAAATCAAAAATAGAACAAGCTTTTACAAATCCAAGACTTGTAAAGGATTTAAGCGAATACGATAGTAGTTGTGTAACAAGTTCTCAGTTGCTGAATTTACTTTTGTTGCAGGACAAAGACCATATAGAAGATGCTACAAGAAATGCGTCAATAATTACCGATAATTTTCCATACACGGAATTTCCGCTTTGGCGATATCTATTGCATCATAGAAGGCACACAAGTCATACGGGCAGCTATTAGTAAGGTCATTTCTGTGTCTATTACCTTGTGCGCCAGTTAAACTCGGCGACAATGGGAGTGTGGTCGCTGGGTCGGTCCACCAGTCTAACTTCCTTGTCTATATAACATGCGGTGCATTCTTCCGCGAGGGGCTTTGTTGCCATAATATGGTCTAATCTCCAGCCGAGATTCCGCTTGAAGGCGCTTGGCAATCTATAGTCCCAGAAAGTGTACCGGCCTGGCTCGCTGCAGTGCATTCGAAACACATCGAGGAATCCCCACTTCATGACCTGATTTAACACCCTGTGAACCTCCGGATGGAAGCAGACATGCCCCAACAGCCCTTCCGGGTCGTATACATCTATCGGCTCGGGCGCAATATTGAAGTCACCTACCCAGAGGATAGGGTCTGTAGGCTTGAAATTCTTGTCGAAAAACTTAAGCAGACGGTTAAACCACTTTAACTTGTATTCGAACTTTTCGGATTCGGGCGAGTAGCCCTGGGGGACATAGATATTGACGATTACGATACCGTTGATTTCGGCTTTGGCGAGGCGAGGCTCGTCTTTTGGCTCATCGTCGAAGCCGAATTGAACGCCTGCCATTTCACTTTTGCTGAAAACAGCCACACCGTTATAGCTTTTTTGACCCCTGAAGATATATTTGTAGCCGGTTTCGTCGAACGCATCGGCGGGGAAATCAATATCCTGCACCTTTGTTTCCTGCACACAGAGAATATCCGGCTGATGCCGGGCGAGCCACGCAAGCACAACAGCCAAGCGGGCGCGTAACGAATTAACATTGAAACTGGCTACTTTCACTAAGGCTATCACTCCATAGAAGTCATTATAATGTGATTCTTTCAATGACCAGCTGTCAAGCTGTGCAAGCGTTTCGGCAAGGACATCAACTGGACCTGCGAGAAAGGTGCAAAGTTGCTAAAATAATACAGTAATTAACCTGCCCACCTAACCGGTTTTTATGCCGCCTTGGAAGAACAGGCTTCGGCACTACGTGACTTCCTCGACCCGCTTTTTCGATTTAGTTTTTGAAGAAGTGGTTTTTATAGTTATAGGTTTTCCGGCAGCTTTTGCTATCTGCTTGATTTGCTGCGGCGTCGCTGTTTTTTGTAGTACGTCGGTAGGGGCGGCGATTTTGTCGGCTGCTGCAAAACTCTCAACCACGGTCAGCAGACTCAACAGAAAGCTAAGCGCGCTTTCTGCTCCCTGGTTCAGATTGACGCCGGCAGCCATAAGACCATCGCAACACCCCTTTGTTCTGAAATCATACAGTGGGATATGCAAGTCGTTTTCACCGAGGAACCAATCAAAAGCCTTTCTTTGAAGTTTCAGAAATTCGGTGTTTTGCGTGGCATCGTAGGCGGTCCTCAGCATCATGACCGTGCTTGCCGCCTCTATTGGCTGCTGGTCGAATTGTGCCTTTGATTTGCCGCGTTCATACCAACCGTTGTTTCCGATAAAGCTGAAGTGTTCGCCGTTGAAGGTAGCCTTGAGCAGGAATTCGCAGGTCTCCTCAGCGACATCAAAGTACCTCTTGTCTCCAAGGTTAAAGCCGGCTACGAAAAGCGCATGCGGCAGTATACCGTTGTCATAAGTCATTGTATCCTCAAACCAGTGCCAATCAGGGAACTTGTTTTCTTCGTATTGGGCGACCAAGTCGTCTGCGGCTGTTGCCAGTTGCCGTTTAATGTCACTGGCTCCCGGGAACTGTTTCAGGTAATCAGACATACCAAGTATAGAATATGACATACCTTTGGGGTGCAGTTTTAGCACGTGTTTTACTGATTTGTCGAAGCAGTCTTTGATTATGGGCAGATGGGAGGGGGCGGGCGGATTTGCCATAACGTTGCCGAGGGCCCAGAGTACCCTGCCGAGGGCATCGTGGGCCGGCTCGTTTTTCACCCAGGTCCTGTCAAAATTCATCAAATTTCTTATTGAACCGTCTTCGTTTTGTGAGTGAAGGGTAAATGACAGATAGGCATCGAAAAGCTGCAGCGCCTTGGGGTCGCTGTACTGAGAATAATATTTCGTCATCGCAATTACGGCCCTTGCGTTGTCATCCGCGCAGTAGCCGTATTCACGATTCGGGACGGTGAATTTGGCATGCTGGTACAGCCCCGTGTCGTCGGTAAGCTTTCCCATGTGTACTAATGACGGCTCAGGCAGCTCAACCGTCGGCGAAATAGTTTCTGCCGGTGGGGGCGCAGTTTTTGTGATGAACCGGACAGGCATTGTTTTTGCACTGAATAGTTTCCAATACTTCTGTCCTATTTTCGGCCACGTTCTTGACCTGCCGTATTCGTAGGCTCTCCTCCGCAATGAATAGAACAGGGAATCATCTTTGACTACTTCCACCACAGAATCGGCCATCGCCCCGGAATCGCCAAACGGGACGATTTTCCCCCTGCCGTCGGCCAAGAGCTCCAGTGCCGCCCAGTACGGTGTTGATACGACGGCTTTGCCCGTGCCGACCGCAAAGGACAAAGTGCCGCTGGTCAACTGCTCTTGATTGAGGTAAGGCGTGGCGTAAACGTCGGCTGCGCAAAGGAAGTTCCGAAGTTCTTCGTCATTTACGAACCGATTGTGGAAGATAACATGTTTCTTCACATTTAATTCTTTTATCATTCGCTGTAGGCTGAATCTGTAAGATTCACCATCTTGCTTTAATACGCCCGGATGTGTCATTCCCAGGATTACATACAGCACCGACGGTTCCGCCCGGACAATAGCCGGCATGGCCCTAAGCATAACCTCTATACCCTTGTTTTTGCTCAACAGGCCGAACGTCAATATGGTTCTTCGCCCTTCCATGCCAAATTTGTATTTGTAGTAGTTGCTGTCGACGAAAGGCAAATCCGGTATGCCGTGCGCAATCAGCTCAACTTTTTTCCCGGTTATACCGTAAACATCACGCAGCATATCAACGCCACGCTCATTCATAGTGATAACTTTATACGAAGCATTGCACACGTCGACTAATGACTTGTGGTAAGCAGGGTTGGGGTCATTTAGCACGGTATGTAGTGTTGTTACAATCGGCGCATTTAATCTGTTAAGCAGCAGCGTCAGATAAGAGCCGGCCTCGCCGCCGAACAACCCGAATTCATGCTGCACTGACACCACATCAACATGGCTGAAATTGATATAATCGGCGGCGGAAATATAATCGTTCTTGACATTTTGGCGGATTTCGAACTTTACAGGGTCTTTGTATTTTAGGTCTGCCGAGCGCATCGCAACCACGAGCGGCTCGAATTCATCCCTGGCCGCCACCGCAGTACTTTTAATAAGGTCCCAGGTAAAAGTAGCAATTCCACATCTTCTTGGCGGGAAAGAAGAAATAAACGCCACTTTCTTCGGGGCACCTTTTGCCATCCGTAACATCCCCTTAGAGATAGCATTGAACACGGTCCTGTTATTTTAAATTTAGCTTCTCCAGCTGTCAAGTAAATTGACTGTTGGAGTCGAGTAACAAAATTTTTATCGGACAGATTATTAAACACCATCGCAGCCAAGAATGAGCCGAGTTATTCACAATCGGACCCATCGGTCACGTCAAACTCCGCCAAACGGGATAAGTCTCTTACCAACAATAAGATAACTAACTTCCTGTTAAGAGAGCAGCGAGAACTGCCCTTTTTGCCGTGTTCTACGTATTTCCACTCACCATTCAGGCCCAGTAGGGCTAAATTGGCTGTTTTGAGCAGTTTGGCAAAAATTTTCGCTTTTTTACGCACTTTTTTGGTTTTTTTGCCAACAGATAACCGTAGTTTCGTGTAATATACTACTAATATGGTAGGAATATAGGAAACTGGCTATGAAGCTTTCTACTCGGACCAGATATGGGCTAAGGGCCATATTAGAGCTGGCTTCAAACCATGGCAAGGGGCCTTTGCAGCTTAAAATCATTGCGCGTAACCAGGATATATCCCTTAAATATCTGGAACAATTAATGGCCACACTCAAATCCGGCGGACTGGTTAGGAGCCTCAGGGGCTCCAAAGGTGGTTATATTCTTGCCAAAGCCGCCAATCAGATTAGACTTAGCGATGTTTTTAGCGCCCTCGAGGGACCGTCAGCAATCACCGTCGAGTGCCTCGATGACGACAGTTACTGTGCACGAACCGCTGATTGCGTAACAAGGCAGGTCTGGGCGCAGGTGCAGGAGGCAGTGATGGGCGTATTGGAATCGCTGACCCTGCAGGATTTGGTTGACAGGGCAAAAGAAAAAGGAAACTTGGATTACCAAATATAGCTGGGAGAAGAAGTTATGAGTGCAATATTCGAAGATATAACCGCCGCCGTCGGCTACACACCTTTGGTGCGAATCAACAAACTTGGGTCGGGCAAAGCCACCATTTTGGCCAAGCTCGAATCCAAAAACCCGTGTGGAAGCGTGAAAGACAGGATTGCGCTATCTATGATAGAAGCAGCCGAAGACAAAGGCCTTATCAAAGACGACACGGTTATAATCGAACCGACCAGTGGAAATACAGGTATAGGACTTGCTTGCATTTGTGCCGCGAAGGGGCACCGTTTGATATTGACCATGCCCGAGTCAATGAGCATAGAGAGAAGAAAGCTGCTTCGGTTATTTGGTGCGGAGATTGTACTGACCCCGGCAGAGCAAGGCATGACGGGAGCTGTGAAAAAAGCCGAGCAGCTCGTCGCCCAGAACCCGAATTCCTTCATGCCCCAGCAGTTCAAGAACCCCGCTAATCCGCAAATTCACAGAGAGACGACGGCACAGGAGATTTGGGTTGATAGCGACGGCAGTGTGGATGTTTTGGTTGCCGGCGTGGGCACCGGCGGGACGCTTACCGGCTGTGGAGAAGTCTTGAAAGAAAAAAACAAGGATTTCAAAGTTATAGCGGTCGAGCCTAAGGACTCCCCGGTACTTTCGGGCGGTAAACCTGGCCCACACAAAATTCAGGGAATTGGCGCGGGTTTTGTGCCCGAGGTCCTTAATGTTAAAATAATCGACGAGATTATCCAGGTTGCGAACCAAGATGCCGTTGAGACGGCGAGGCAATTAGCTGCCAAAGAGGGCATCCTCGGCGGAATAAGTGCCGGTGCCAATGTCTGGGCGGCGGTGCAGGTCTCGCATCGGAAGGAATTTGAGGGTAAAACAATAGTAACTATCGTATGTGATACCGGTGAGAGATATATCTCGACCGAAATGTTTGAGTAATGAAGTTTCCGGTTTAGGAGAAATCATGCCTATGCGCAAGAGCGGATTGACCAATAAGAAAATGGAACGTTTGGTGGGAGAAATTACCCGAACGTATGAGGGCGATATAGGCATAAATTTTATCGATGCCACTAATCTGCCCGTGCGGGACAAAATCCTGGAGGTTCTTGATTTGCTCACTGAACTACTTTTCCCGGGCTATACGGGCAAAAGGACCGTGACAAAATCAAACATCAATTTCGTTGTAATTGATATTTTGTGCCACATCTATACAGAACTTTCCGGACAAATAGAGCGGGCGTTCAAGTACCGATGCCGGATGGAGAAATGCGACACCGGCGACTGCCGCGCTATGGCCGAGGATGCAACTGAACATCTACTGACACAACTGCCGAAGGTCAGAGAGATGCTCAAAGGTGATGTTGCTGCTGCCTTCGACGGTGACCCTGCTGCAAAGTCTTACGAAGAGATTGTAATAAGCTATCCCTGCATCATTGCCATTGCAACGTATCGTATCGCTCATGAGTTGTATATAAAAGACGTTCCGCTGATTCCGCGGATAATGACCGAGTGCGCGCACGCGAGAACCGGCATCGACATACATCCCGGCGCAAAGATAGGCAGAAACTTCTTTATCGACCACGGCACCGGTGTTGTGATAGGTGAAACCACAATTATAGGTGATAACGTCAAAATCTATCAGGGTACTACACTTGGGGCCTTGAGTTTTCCAAAGGATGAAAGGGGAAAGATTATAAAAGGCGGCAAGAGGCACCCGACCATAGAAGACAACGTGACAATATATGCCGAGGCGACGATACTGGGCGACGTAGTCATCGGAAAAGGTGCGGTAATTGGCGGCAATGTCTGGCTGAAGGAATCAGTGCCCGCGGGCGTTACCGTAACTACGCCGGGCGCGGATTTAGTTTATGTAAAAAACAAAAAACAAAAGGAAAATAAATAACCTCGGAGTTTCTTTCGAACGTGCAATTACTTGAAAAAATCAACCAACTAAAGAACGCGCACAAGGCGGTCATACTTGCGCATAACTACCAGCCGGCCGAGATACAGGACATCGCCGACTTCACCGGTGACTCTCTCGGCTTGAGCATAAAGGCGGCTGAAACCGATGCCGAGCTAATAGTGTTTTGCGGGGTGCAGTTTATGGCGGAGACCGCCGCCATT
>Ga0209427_10005171_pt1 | contig 14976 bp, 17 predicted proteins | sample DeeMarSWOR136_30_FD_187465 | JGI IMG/M metagenome (GOLD analysis project Ga0209427, IMG submission 187465) | Marine sediment microbial communities from White Oak River estuary, North Carolina - WOR-1-36_30 (SPAdes) (version 2) | ecosystem: Environmental > Aquatic > Marine > Intertidal zone >...
CGTTGGTGTTTTTTCTTCCATCCTCAACTCTCCTTTCCATTTTTTTATTCCATTTATCACGTCGTCCACATCGTGGTCAAGAAAAAGGAGGGGGCTCCCAAAGACGTTTCCTCTCTGATGCCAATCATTCCATTTCACTTCAGGATGTGTCAAAATCGATTTATGCTTGGAGTCCTTCTTGGACTGATTTCTGCTGCTGCTTTGGGCGCGAATTCGATTATTACCCGGCGAGGGATGTTCCGGGTGAGCCCTCATTATGTGACCACGATCACGGTGTTCACCGGACCGATTTTCTTTTTCTTCATTGCCATGATCACCGGTGAAATATTTAAAATAGGAGAATATTCTTGGCAGGCGATCGTTTATTTTGCCTTTTCTGGAATTAGCCACTTTGCATTAGGGCGAAGCTTGTCATACAGATCGATTCAGCTTATTGGTTCAACCCGATCGAATATTGTGACGAGTTTGAGTCCCATCGTCACGACTGTTCTGGCAATGATCGTCCTCGGGGAGATGGTAACGCTCACGATGGTCGTTGGGATCCTATTTACGTTGACAGGTCCCTTATTTATTCTCAAAGAACAAGTCGCTCCATTGGATCCTCAATTCAAGAAAGACTCCCGGGGGAAAGATGTGGATCGACTGTCACTTTACAAAGGGCTTTTTTACGGGGTCGGTGGTGCCATTTTTTGGGGGAGCAGTGCGATCTTCATCAAACTTGGTTTAGAAAAGGGAAGCTCTCCCATCGTCGGAATTTTTATCGCTTACTTATCCGCCTCCATAGCGATCAGTCCCTCCTCACTCCTTAACAAAAAAAATAGAGAGGAAATACTTAACGGAGATAAGGCATCCTTAAGATTGTCCCTCCTCAGTGGCCTGACGACCAATATAGGCCAGCTGCTGAGATTCATTGCCCTGAACCTCGGGTCTGCAATCGTCATTAGCCTGATGCTTCGCACGGTTCCCATCTGGGTATTGGTTTTTGCCTTTCTCTTCAGCCGAAAGGAAGAGAGCTTTAGCCGTTGGGTCTTTTTGGGCAATGCCCTTATCATGACGGGGACTTTTTTTATTATCTTATCCCAGCTCAGCAATTGATGGATAGGGGGAAGACGGGACTTGAGAAAATAGGTTTCAGATTGTTTTTCATATCAAGTCCCACTGGAGAATCTCCAGCCATTCGTGTAGACTATGAGTGAACGGAGGTGATTCGCCTTCATTTTCATCGGGGGTATCCAGCCCAGGAAGGTTAAGGTGGATGACCAGCCACGGACTTGTCCGCGCTGCGGTATCCCCTCGGCCCATCTCAGGCGCTTAGATCAATACATCAGCCTCTTTTTCATCCCCCTCATCCCGATAAAACGGGGAGACCTTTTTCTTGAATGCAACCGATGCGGCGGGATTTTCGATGAAACGGGCAGATCCGCTTCGATCCCTTTCCAAAAAGGGCCCTCTCAAAATTGTTCCAGGTGCGGGGAGCCTATCGATTCTGACTTCAGGTTTTGCCCCTATTGCGGAGAAAGATTTTCTTAAAAGTTACGAAAGAAGGAGCAATGGAAGATGAAGATATTTGACCTGAAGAATAAGGCGATTCATTCAGAGGGCAGAGAGTCCCTCCTCGGTTTTCGTGAGACGGGCAGTCACGCCTGTTACATGATTTATGGTATTCTGAAAGCAAAGGAGAATGGGAGACGGATCAAACCCGGCCCGGGGCATGAGGAGATTGTTCTGGCAATGGATGGGGATTTGGAGGTGACTGGTTTTTATTCTGGAAGTCTGAAGGAGGGTTCGGCTTTTCTCATCCGGGGCGAACAGGAGTGCTTTCTTGAAAATAGAGGGGAATCCAATGCTGTTTATATCGTTGCAGGAGGACATGTGGAAGCCGATCCTCACTGACCTTCGAGTTTGAAGGAGGAGGGAACCATCAAAGAGAAGGAAAGACCTTTTTCGACGCCTCAAGTGGCGGTGGGAGCCATACTCCTCAAAGAAAATAAAATACTCCTCGTCAGACGGAATAAAGAACCGAGCAAAGGAACATGGGCGATTCCAGGCGGGTCCGTCAAGTTGGGGGAGACACTCCAACAGGCTGCGGAAAGAGAAATCCGGGAGGAAACAGGCCTGAGGATTCAAGCCAAGGAGCCCGTCTACCTTTTTGATCTTATCGACCGGGATGATCAAGGTCAGATCCGCTTTCATTATTTGATCATCGGTCTCATGGCAGACCTGATCGGAGGAGAACTCCACCCCTCTGACGATGCCCTCGATGCCAGATGGTTCGGTCCAGGAGAAATTGAAGGGGCGAGAGTGACCGAGAGCACCAAGCAGTTTCTGAAAAAGATTCGGTTCACCGAATAAGCCCTCTCAGGCACGACAGGTTCCCTCTCATCCATCGATTAAGCGAAGGGCAGAGGGCATCCTCCAAGGAAATTTTTTCTTTCCAGAATGAAGACGGAGGGTTCATCACCTTATGAGATCAGGGAACCCACTCCGGAGAACGGATTGAAATCTCTCTTACGCAATAGAAATTTTGTTTTGATATTAGCCGTCATCGTTGGACTCCTCTGGGGGAAAGGAGCCCGATGGACACAGGAAGTCATTCTTCCGGCCCTGATACTCATTATGACCCTGTCCACCATGGGAGTTCCTGGAAGTGCCTTACGTTCTTTCCGCACTTTCTTCGCTTCTGCTCTCTTAGGAATCGTGATGAACTATTTCCTCCTTGGTAGCGTTCTCCTCGGACTCAACGCGTTGCTTATTCGAGACGAGGCCCTCAGTGCAGGCTTCGTGATCATTGCCGCCGTTCCGCCCGCCGTCGCCGTCATTCCATTCACCTTCTTCTTAAACGGGGATGGGAGGTTTTCCCTTCTTGGTACAATAGGCGCCTATCTAGGAGCACTGGTCCTGACGCCCCTGATTGCTTTAACGTTTCTTGGCTTGGGTCTCGCGGATCCAGCCAAACTGGCCATCATCACGATCGAGCTCATTCTCTTACCCTTGATCGTCTCCCGTGTGCTCATACGGGTCGGGCTGAACGCTCGACTGGAACCAATCAAAGGACCCATCACAAACTGGAGCTTTTTCTTGATCACCTACACAATTGTGGGATTAAATCGAGGCTTAATGCTCACCCAACCCCTATCACTTCTTCCGGTAGCCTTTATTGCGGTGGCAAGTACCTTTTTACTGGGATGGGTCATCGAGGGGATGGGGAGACTTTTTCATGTCTCATCCAAAACACTTCCCAGCCTCATCCTGCTTGGCACCCTCAAGAACTACGGGCTTGCGGGTGGCCTGGCGTTGGCCCTCTTCAGTGAAAAGACTTCTGTGCCAGCGACCGTGTCGGCCGTCTTCATGATCATTTACATCCTCTGGCTGCAATTCAAGAGAAGATGAAGTCATCCAGTTACTCTTCTTACTCTTCCTAAACGCTTACTCTACCTATTCAATTCTTCTTTACATGACAATTTGTCGTATTGCCGCCAACCTTTGTCACTTTCCCTCCTAAGTTAGAAGAACCTTCCGTTCGCCTTGAAAAAATATACATATATTTCAAAGAGTTATGCTCATATTGAAATTGCTGTTACATGGCATATTTGATGCAATAACGTCCATCACGGTATACCAGGTTTACAAAGTTTACAGGGCGGAGAATGGTGCAAACAAAAAGTTCGTTCGAGGGGCTCAAGGAAGGTTGGACGAGAGCAACGTTCATTTTAAGGGAAGATTATTTGGAGAAGATTAAGTCGCTCGCTTATTGGAGGAGAAAGAACATCAAAGAAGTGATGGATGAGGTTTTGGAGGAATATCTCAAAGGGAAAAAGATTAAATCCAGGAGGAATAAGTGATTTCAAGGCTCAGGTTAAGAGCAGGAATGTTCGGGGCTGCTTTTTTCATCCTTTCTCTTGGAGGACTTTCATACGCCTGGGCAGGGTCAGAGGAAATCAAGAGGAACCTCTCCCCAGCCTCCATACCCATTTTCGTATATCATCGCTTCGGACCTGTCGTTGCCGATGGAATGACCGTGACAACCCACCACTTCGAATCCCATATAGAATACCTAAGAGAACATGGCCATCACGTTATTCCTCTCAGGGACCTCGTCGATACTCACCTCGGGAAAAGGAAGGCACTTCCTTATCGATCTGTTTCCATCACGGTAGATGATGGCCACAAATCGGTCTATACAGACCTCTTCCCTCTCGTAAAAAAATACCGGTTTCCGGTAACCCTTTTTCTCTATCCCTCAGCCATCTCAAATGCATCCTATGCGATGACCTGGGACCAGCTCAGGGAGATCCAAACCTCTGGGCTGTTCGACTTTCAGTCACACACGTACTGGCATCCTAATTTTAAGAATGAAAAGAAGCGATTGAGCCCCGAGGAATATGAAACTTTCGTGGAGATGCAACTGAAAAGATCCAAGGAAAAACTGGAGAAAGAATTGGGGATTCAAGTGGACATGCTCGCCTGGCCCTTTGGTATTTATGATGAGTATCTAATCCGCAAAGCGGTGGAAGCGGGCTATGTCTCTGCTTTTACGATCGAGCGATTTCATACGAAGGCTTCTGATCCTGTGATGGCCCTCCCTCGCTACCTGATCACCGATGCAGACAAAGGGAAGGCCTTCGGGAAAATAGTGGGAGGTTCACCGTGTTCATAAAAAGAAGAGTTAAGGAAGTGATCATCTCCTTTGTCATCCTACTCACCCTCCTCCCTCTTTTCCCTCGATATGCCATGGTCTATACAAAAAACGGAAAAGGAATGGATCCTTCCTTAGTCGAGAGACCGATCCAAGTCATCGACGCCTCTGCGGAAAAACCTATCGAAGGAGCCCTGGTCACCTCCGGCGACGAAGTGGGACGAACGGATGCGCAAGGCATTGCCCATATTAAAATCGAAGAGAACAAGGTAGCCGTAAGGGCGTGCGGATATCTGCGAACTGAGCAGTTCATCACTCTGCCTCAGGAGCCAATGCCATCGTCCTCGACCCTAAAAGCCATTACCCAGGCTATTCGGGAAGAAGCCCTGGGAATTGCTGAACAGATCGTTACGCTTCCTAAAGAGATCAAGCTCGAGCCTTTCACTCCCAAAGGGGTCTATCTCTCTTTCTACGGCATCGGGGATAGAAAATTGCGAGAAGACGCGCTGCGTCTTTTGCGCGAGACCGAGCTCAACACCCTTGTCATCGATGTGAAGGGGGATAGAGGGATGATTCCCTACAAAAGCTCAATCCCCCTGGCCGTAGAAATCGGAGCTCAAAAAATCATTACCGTAAAAGACATGAAGGGGTTGATCCAATCGTTGAAGGACGAAGGCATCTACACCATTGCTCGGATTGTGGTCTTCAAAGACAATCTCCTGGCGAATCACCGGCCTGATCTTGCGGCGAAGGATCCGAATGGAGGGATATGGCATGATCGAGAAGGTTTGGCATGGGCCGACCCCTTTAAGACCGATGTGTGGGAATACAATATTCAAATTGCTGCTGAGGCTGCTCAGCAAGGGTTCGATGAAATCCAGTTCGACTATATCCGGTTCCCCGATGCCCGACCTGTCCAGTTCTCGATGCCCAATACGATGGAGAACCGGGTGAACGCCATCTCTGGCTTTCTCAGGGAGGCCCGAGAGAGATTGTTGCCCTACAACGTCTTTCTCTCAGCAGATATCTTTGGGTATGTCTGTTGGAATCTCAATGATACCTTTATTGGGCAGACCCTCGACGACCTGATGCCCCATCTGGACTATCTCTCTCCCATGCTCTATCCCTCAGGATTCCAATACGGAATTCCCGGTTATCGGATCCCTGTGTCCCACCCTTATGAGATTGTCCTTCTCTCTTTAGAACGGGCCCAGGAACGAACCGGCTTTTCACCCCTTCGCTTCCGACCCTGGCTGCAAGCCTTTAGAGATTATGCTTTTGATAGAAGGTTCTTTGAAGGGCAAGAAATCAGAGAGCAGATCAATGGGGTGGAGCGATTTGGATCCCACGGCTGGTTGCTTTGGAATCCTCAAAACATTTATTCCGCAGAGGGCCTCAAGAGAAAGGGATCCTCCCTATACGTTTTTCAAAAACCTGAGAGGACCCTTAATGATGTGAAACGATCAAAAAAGATAAAAGAAGAAAGCGTCGCAACAACTGATTCAGGACAAGGAGAGATCCTGGCTTTTGATGCTTCTCAGAGGCCGTTTGAACCTGTAACAAACTTAAACGCGGCGACGGCAGAGCAGCCACAACCCGAAGAGGAGCCTCCCCCTTCTACACAGAGTGATCCACAAGAAGGAGAAGAGGTTACAGAAAAGATCGATTAAAAAAAGTAGCCAAACGGTTTGAGGGGATCTTACCCATCGGCTATCGGTTTGAATAGGTCCCTTTCCATAACGCGAATTCCAAAAATTCCTTCCTTCTTTCCCGGTTTGGTGCTAAATTGAGTTAAATGATCGACTATTCCCTCATCGACCATCCTTCCCTCTTACAATACATCTTCTATCCTCGGAAGGATGTCACTCCCTGTCCTCAGAACGCCTTTGACCTCTCTGTATCGGTGGGGGACGGTGTTTCCATTTCCTGCCGTTTCTACCTGAATCGCTCCGAAGATCCATGGATCCTATTCTTTCACGGCAATGGTGAAGTCGTGAGCGATTATGATGAGATCTGCCTTCTCTATCATCAGAGGGGCCTAAACTTAGTTGTCGCCGATTACAGGGGTTATGGGACCAGCAACGGGGTCCCTACCCTTACGCACCTTATTCAGGATTCCCATGCCATCCTCAAAGAGGTCAGAACAGAGTTATCGAGAAGGAATCTTCGAAGGGACCTCTGGGTCATGGGGAGGTCTCTGGGAAGTATCTCCGCTCTAGAACTGGCCTATCATCATCAGGAGACATTGAAGGGGCTTATCATTGAGAGTGGTTTCCCGAGCGTGGTGAGGATCATGATCCATCTCGGAATGCCACCTCATGGAACGGATCTCGAAAAAATCGACCAGGCGTGTCTCGAGAGGATTCAGAGGATCCTCCTTCCCACCCTGCTCATCCATGGGGAACAGGATTGGCTCGTTCCACTCCAAAATGCACAAGACCTCTTCCAGCATCTGGGGACAGAGGAGAAGGAACTTCTCGTGATCCCATCGGCGACCCACAATGACATCATGCTGGTAGGTCTCCAAGACTATTTCGATACCCTCCAGCGATTTATCAAGAAGACAGACCGAATAAGAGAAGGGAAAGGAGAGTGAAGGAATCGTCCCGATTCTCTTCCTCACTGCGCCATGGATTTTATTCGGCTCGCCCGTCTCAGGGAAACCAGCGAACCCAAGCAATAGATCCAGTGCCCCACAGGCTGTCCGGGAGTCCGAGGTCGATCCACCCCTATGGAGCCCCACGGGCAAGCCCGTGGTCCTCCAACACCATACCCGCCTATGCCCCTGGGCGCTGAAGCGCTTCGGTGCGCAAGCGCCAAAGCTTCGGTGGGTCATCCGCCGGTGAGCGAAATCCGCCGAAGCGGGATACATTGATGGTTGAAATGGTATACGATGCGTTAACACATTCCTCCACGGCCAAGGCTGTGCCTGCACGCCGAAGTGTATGCCTAGCGTTTCTGCACGCAGGCGTGGTCTCCTGCGTAGGCGGATGAAAAAAAGATTCACGATCCGATCGATCGAGCGTATCTTCCAAGGTAAATTCTCCTCTGCTACCCATGTTCAACTTCTCTGGAGGAGGAAAGAGACCTTTGAAACGATCTTCGGTGCCATCCAGGAAGCAAAACAATTCATCTGCTTGCAGTTTTATATCTTTAAAAATGATGAAACGGGAAGAGCCTTATCAGACTTACTCAAGAAGAAGAGCCGGGAAGGGGTGAAGGTCTATCTCCTTTATGATCATTTCGGCTCTTTGGGAACTCCGAGGGGTTTCTGGAACGAGATGCGCCTGGCCGGCGTCCGTATCCGGGCCTCTCATCCCTTCAAATGGACAGCACCCTTCCATTATGTTCAGCGGGACCACAGAAAGCTCATTGTCATTGATTCCATTAAAGCCTTTACCGGAGGACTCAACATCGCCAATGAATACTCCGGTTTTCGTTTACGAAGGCGAAGCAGGGGCTGGCGGGATACAGGGATCATGATCGAAGGTCCCGTTGTGAAGGAACTCTTTGAAACCTTCAAAAGAAGCTGGACTACGTGGAGAGGTGAGAGAATCGAGTTCCGGCAAAACGGTAGAGAGAGCCACACCAAGAAAGAGAAAAATCGTATTCCTGCACTCCCGATTTTCGCTTATTCTCGAAAAAGTCGAAAGAGGATGAGAAACCTCCTTCGCTACAGTATCGAGAATTCAAAAACAAAAATTTCACTCACCACTGCCTATTTTATTCCGAGTCGACGAATGGTTGCCCTTTTGGAAAACGCAGTCAAGCAGGGGGTAAGGGTTCGACTGCTGGTGCCAGGGAAAAGCGATGTTCCTGCGGCCTCCTATGCAGGAAGGGCTTTTTTTACGAGACTGTTAACATCGGGGGTTCAAATCTACACTTACCGGGGAGAAATGCTCCACGCCAAAACGTATGTATTCGATCAATCCTGGAGCATGGTGGGCTCTACCAATCTTGATTACCAGTCCCTCATCTATAATGATGAGGGGAATATTGGGATCCTGGATGCCTCCTTTGCCTCTAAGATGCTTGCAATCTTTGAAGAGGACTTAGAAAACTCCCGCAAAATCGACCTGGAAGAATGGCGTCGAAGACCTTCGTGGGAAAAACTCAAGGAACACTTCTTTGCCCTTTTCAGAAAGAGGCTATAGAAGAGATGGAACGTCCGGATTGCGATCACATCTCTCCCAGGGGTCTTTTGAAGGTAAAGGAATAAGGGTCTTCTATCAGGAATTCCCTCGCCTCGTCCTTTTTCTGAAGTGGGATGGTAACTGGAAGAGAAATGCCGTAGGCTGCCCCCTCCAGGACGACCCGAAAGAATCCCAAGGGTTTGATCCACAGGATCTCCTCCACAATATCCTTCACAGATGGGCTGTTGGAGGCTGGGTCTTCTGCAAAAGCAGGGGTACTGAAAGAAAGGACTAAAAAGAGAAATAAGATGAATATCCTTTTCATAACCCTCTCCTTTTCACTTTTACTATTTTTAAATTACCATGTTTCACACGATTTTCCAACAACAAAAAATTGTCATTCCTGAATCCCTCGGCCTTTGCACCAAATAGAGTTTGTTCCAAGAGAGCCGATGTGATACGATTTATAAAGTACAGAGAATAGAGATGACATCAGCAAAGAATGAAACCTTGCAAACCATCCAGCGCCGGCGGAGCATCCGGCTCTTTCCAAGAAAGGAAGTATCAAACGATGAGATCCACATTTTGCTCCACGCCGCTAATGAAGCCCCCTCCGCCCACAACCAGCAATCCTGGAAGTTTATGGTCTTGAAAGATAGGAAGAAACAAGAACTCGCTCAACTCGTTACTTTCCAATAGGCTGGGTTTCCCCGTTCCGCTTCGACCCTGCTTTGCATGGCAGCGCGAAGCATTTCCGGGGCAAAAGCCAGTTATCTAGAATAGATGAAGGAAAAGAGATGGACAAAATCGTGATGGAAAGACTTCCCGATACGAAAGAAGTTCAAGGAGCGAAGAGGTGGATGGAGGAGCGAGGAGAGTTCGTTCAGATCGCCTATCGGGAGGAGATCCATCATCTGGCCTTTTTTGAGATCCGAAGGGGATTCTCAAGGGGACATCATTACCACCAGAGGAAAGAAGAGATCTTCTATGTCGTTCAGGGAAAGTTGAGAGTCCACTTGATGGATATGGACACACTCCAAAAGGAAGAAAGAGTTCTGGAAAAAGGTGATAAGGTAAGGATTCGTCCTCTCTGCGGCCATATTCTCTACGGGTTGGAAGATACATGGGTTGTTGAATACAGCCCTCAGGTCTATGAGGCGGAAGACAGTTATAAGATTCAGCTCGATTGACAAAGGGGCTGAATCTCAATGCTTTGGAAAGAAACGATGGAAGGATTGAGTCGAAGAGATTTCTTGAAGATATCAGGCATAGCAGGAGGGGCTCTCCTTCTTGGAATCGATGGAGGAGAAGTTATGTCGGAAACGAAAAGCTCCGTCGCCTTTGTGAAGACCGAGAACCGTAAGGACGGAATCAAGGCTTTGATGAAAGCCCTGCAGGTCAACCCCGTCAAGGGCAAGGAGGTTCTGATCAAACCGAATTTCAATACGGCAGACCCCTTCCCAGGGTCCACGCACAATGACACCCTGACCGCCCTGGTGGAGGAAATCTGGGAAATGGGAGCAAAATCGGTCAGCCTCGGAGAGAGGAGCTATCCACCCACTCAGGCGGTCATGGAGGAAAAGGGGATTCTGCCCATTCTTAAAAGGCTGAGTGTGAAGGTGATCAATTTCGATCCCCTGGAGGAGAAGGATTGGGTTTCCTTCGAACCGAAGAAGAGCCACTGGAGCAAGGGGTTCCGGATTGCAAGGCCCATCCTCGATGCTGAGTGCCTCATCTCCACCTGCTGTTTGAAGACCCACCGATACGGAGGGATTTTTACCCTGTCGCTTAAACTCCATGTCGGAGTCGTCCCAACCCACCGCCACGGATACGAATATATGCGGGAGCTCCATAGCTCTCCTCATCAGCGAAAGATGATTGCAGAGATCAATCAGCCGTTTATGCCCGCTCTGGTCCTGCTTGACGGAATGGAGGCCTTCGTTGACGGAGGGCCTATGACAGGAAAGCGTGTTCAAGGAAATATGCTCCTCGCCTCGGCGGATCGGGTGGCCCTTGACGCGGTGGGGGTGGCTATGTTGAAATATCTCGGAAGCAACGAGGCCATTATGAAGAGAAAGATCTTCGAACAGGAACAGATCGCCAGGGCCGTGGAGCTAGGCTTAGGGGCCTCTTCCCCGGATGAGATCGACCTCTTTCCAGTCGACGAAAAGAGCCGGGAGGATCGAAACCGCATCGCGGAGATATTGAAGAAGGGGTAATGTTCTTAATCACGATTATTAAAAGATGGGAGGACATCCCATCATTCCGAAAGGAGGGAGAAGAATGTCTAACAAACAGAATATTGCGATCATTCTATTAGCCATCTTATTGGCGGCTTCCATCATTGCGATCTTATGGCTATTCGCATCCTACAACAATGTAAAACAATCTCTTCAAGCATGTGAGAAAAATCTTTCGGAACAGGACCAAAAGGTGGCTCAACTGGCAGAAGCCCAGATGAAACAGATGAAATCCACCCATGATGCGCTCGTCACCGATTTGAAAGACCAGATCCAGAAACAGGAAGTGACCATTAAAGAGTTTCAGGAATCACTTTCTCTGAACTTCGTCGACCGCATTCTATTCGAATTTGGCAAAGCCGATCTTACACCGGAAGGAGAAAAGGTCCTGAAAAAGGTCGGAGAGGCATTGAAAAATATCAAAGAGAAGAAGATCCGGGTCACCGGACATACGGATCCTGTTCCCATCCGTCCGGATTTTATGTATAAATTCCCCTCCAATTGGGAGCTTTCTTCGGCTCGGGCTGCTTCCGTTGTCCGGTATTTTCAAGAAAAGATTGGTTTAGATCCAAAGGAGATGGAAGCTGTGGGTCGATCCTTCTATCAACCCGAAGCCAGCAATGACACCAAGGAAGGGCGTGCCCGGAACAGAAGGGTTGAGATTCTGATCGCTCCTCAAATGGACGTCAAGGGGAAATAAATCGATCGTTATAGCAATCGGGTATTAGTACAGACGCAATTGATTTATGGTTATTGCCAAATCCGAGATTCCGAAATGGATAGATCCTGAATCAAGTTCAGGACCTGGTTCGGAATGACACACTTTTTTTGTCACGCTGAACTGGTTTCAGCATCTCATTTAATGCGTTTGTATAAGTAATACTTGCAATGCTAAGAACCTGGAACGAATCACACTGAATCATCTCTCTAAACATGTCTAAGATCTGGCTCTTGTTAGCAGCCCTTTTCGGATTCCTAAGTGTGGCCCTTGGAGCCTTCGGGGCTCATTCGCTCAAGAACGTCCTCGATGAGTATGGGAAATCTGTCTATGAGAAAGCTGTTCTCTATCAGATGTTTCACTCCACGGCCCTTTTGGCCGTGGGAGTGCTCCAGCATCTCTTTAAAGGAATTTCTTTCTCCCCTGCCGGCTTCGGCTTCTTAGTTGGCATCGTGCTCTTTTCGGGAAGCCTTTACGCCTTGGCGATCACGGGTACGAAATGGATTGGGGCCATCACCCCCATCGGAGGTCTCGCCTTCCTCTTCGGGTGGGCCTGGTTTCTCTTCGCCCTCTCAAAGATCGCCCGATCGATGTAAACATGGAAAGGGAGGTGATTGAAATAATGAACATTTCGACCCTTAGCAATTCTTGGATACTCATCCTCATCCCCTCCGTTCTCCTGGCATGCGCCTCCTTCAAAAAACCGTCGGTCCCTCCTCTTGAGGTCGTTCCTCATGTCGATCTGAAACGGTATATAGGAACCTGGTATGAGATTGCCCGCTTCCCCCACCGCTTTCAAGAGGGTTGTGTGGGATCCAGGGCTACCTATACCCTTCTTGAGGACGGAAAGATTGGTGTGCTCAATCAGTGCCATAAGGGCTCACTGGACGGTGAGATTTCTTCTGTCCAGGGAAAGGCTTGGGTTGTGGATCCTAAAACGAATGCAAAACTAAAAGTCAGGTTTTTCTGGCCTTTTACAGGCGACTACTGGATCATTGATCTCGGAGAAAACTATGAGTATGCAGTGGTCGGACATCCCTCTCGAGACTATTTGTGGATCCTCAGCCGCAGCCCTGAGATGGATGAGCCGTTCTATAACCGGATTCTGCAGAGGCTCCGCGATCAATTTTACGACGTCGGTAAATTAATCAAAACGCCTCAAGGCAAAAGGGGGACATGACCCAGAAACCCACGACCGTTTCCTCTGCGATCCGTTTCCCGCCTTGAAAATAACGCTATTCTATTTTATATGGAGGTGATCAGTTCCTGCCTATTTCAAGAAAGACATTCTATCCTTTGCGATGGCAGTAAATGAATATCGGTGTCACGCCGGTTGGGGGGAATACCTTAAAAGGAGGTGAAAAGATGCGAATCGGAGTAATTGTTTTAAGCCTGCTCATCCTGGTGGCCTTCTCCCTGAACGCCCTTGCTGTTGGACCGGGGAAAACAGTTGAGTATGCAGGAGGGTCTGCTGGCAAGGTCGTATTTGATGGCAAAGCCCATGCAGAGAAGGGTGCAAAGTGTACTGACTGCCATACAAAGATTTACCCGATGAAAAAAGGTGAAGGTTTCAAAATGGCTGATATCAACGCTGGCAAGAGCTGCGGGGTGTGCCACAATGGAGGAAAGGCATTCAAAGCAAGTGATGCAGCAAATTGCGCTAAATGTCATAAGAAGTAAATAGCCCTTAAAGGGTATGAAAAGCCCCCGGATGTCTCGGGGGCTTTTCTATTTCTGAATCCTGAGACAAGATGCTTGATCACATGGTAAGCGATGGGGTCCTCAGAGGCTATTTTCCCGGAGCGATTGGGCGAATCGTCGAGCTCCATGCCAATTACTACTATCTCAACTGGGGGTTTGGACTTTTATTTGAAGCCAGAGTGGCCAAAGAGATGTCCGAATTTCTCAGCCGTTTTGATGAGATTCGGGACGGTTTTTGGATCGTTTGCCTTCACAACCGAATTGAAGGAGGGATCGCTATTGATGGAATAAAGGCTGCAACCGATGGAGCCCACCTTCGGTGGTTCATCCTCTCACCAGAGGTTCGAGGTCGTGGTTTCGGCAACAGACTGATGGAGGAAGCCATCTCCTTTTGTAAGAACAAGGGATATAGAAGGATCTATCTCGAAACATTTGAGGGACTTCATGCAGCTCGCCACCTCTATGAGAAGTTCGGCTTCAAGCTTGTGCAGCAGGCGGAAGGGTCTCAATGGGGAAAAAAGGTGATCGAACAAAAGTTCGAACTTACAGTCCCATAGCAAGACCGTCTCGTAGTTAAGTCGTCTCATGATCAGTTAACTGTTTAAAAAAACATGAAAAAGGGCCTATTCGGCATCCTCGTTTTAATAGGTTACTGCCTCGCCTTATTTGGCTGTTTGGCCCCTCCTTCGGAGAGTATCGAGACAAAACCCACCCTTCATCCCATCCCGTTTATAGATACCCATAACCATCTGGTAGGAAGATATCAGTTACCCCCGGGAATTCAGGAAGTTGACTACGAGGGTGCGGCAAGAGTGGCCTTGACCAGGATGAATAAGGTCGGCATCAAGAGGATGTTCATCATGCCTCCCCCCTTTACCCCTAACCACCCGAATCGCCATACCTATAAAGATTTTATCAGGACAGTAAACAAGTACCCTGATCGTCTTGCTTTTCTAGGAGGGGGTGGAACGCTCAATGTGATGATTCAGCAGTCCATGAGGGACGGATCCATCAGCCGAGGATTGAAGGACCGATTCGAGAAAACAGCTGAGGAGATCCTCTCTCAAGGAGCGATCGGGTTCGGAGAAGTAACGGCAGAACACTTCTCCCTGAACATCCATCATCCCTATGAATCAGCCCCTCCGGATCATCCCTTATTTTTACTCCTCGCGGATATAGCCGCACGCCATGGCGTGCCGATCGATATTCACATGGAGGCCATTCCTGAAGATATGCTTCTGCCAAAGAGGAGAAGGCTTGAATCCCCCCAAAATCCAAAAACGCTCCGTGCAAACATTCCTGCCTTTGAGCGACTTCTCGCTCATAATCGGAAGACAAAGATGATCTGGGCCCATGTGGGGTGGTGCAATACCGGGCGTCGTACCCCTGCCCTCTGTGCCGAACTCCTGAAAAGGCATCCCAACCTATATATGAGCTTCAAGATCAGCCCGGACAGCATCCCAGAAACGAGGCCCTTGAATGAAGATCTCATGATCAAACCGGAATGGCTTCATCTGATCAGTGGGTATCCCGAGCGATTCATCATCG
>Ga0209427_10005174_pt1 | contig 14970 bp, 14 predicted proteins | sample DeeMarSWOR136_30_FD_187465 | JGI IMG/M metagenome (GOLD analysis project Ga0209427, IMG submission 187465) | Marine sediment microbial communities from White Oak River estuary, North Carolina - WOR-1-36_30 (SPAdes) (version 2) | ecosystem: Environmental > Aquatic > Marine > Intertidal zone >...
TTGTTGGTCCAAATACCATATGGGATAAGACCCTGGCTCCTGAGGGCAAACATATCATCGGGGTTGAGGAATTCTCCGCGCCGGTGAGGTTCTTTTCCCCAAGCGAGTGGGAGGAGCTGAGAAACGAATTTGCATCAGCAATAGTGAAAGAGTGGCAGGTGTATGCTCCCAACATGACCGAGGATAATATCATCGCCAGCCGCGTGAGTACCCCTTACGATATTGCATCCAAGCACATAAATATGCGTGATGGCTCCATCGCCTGTGGTGACGTGATCGTCTCCCAAGAGGATAGATTTAGGCCTATTCCCGAACTGTGTGATTACAGAACCCCGATAAAGAATTTCTACCTCTGCTCCTCAGCCGCCCACCCCGGCGTGGGAACAGCCAGGGGAAGTAGCTACTGCTGTTATCAAACCATAGCCGGGGACTTTGGACTGAGGTAGTGGGGAAAGGGTGAGAAGAGCTGTGTCCCGCAGTGGGAATTGCTGATGTCCTCACCGAAAGCATTAAGGAGGGAAAATGGGAAGCTTAGAAGGTAAGGTGGCTATAGTAACCGGCGGTGCCAGGGGGCTCGGTAAGGCTTTTTGTCTAAGAATGGCGGCAGAAGGGGCTAAAGTGGTGGTAGCAGATATTTTAGGTGAAGAGGCTCAGCAAACGGCTGAGGAAATACGGGCAAAAGGCGGCTCTGCTATTCCGCTCAGGATCGACGTTACCTCTGAGGAGGATACCCAGCGTATGGCGGCGGAGACGGTAAAACAATTTGGCCGCATCGATATTCTGGTTAACAATGCGGCGATGATATACGGCATAACACGAAAGCCATTTATGGAAGTTCCTGTAGCCGAGTGGGACAAGCTGATGACCGTAAATTTGAAAGGGCCGTTCTTATGCTGCAGAGCGGTATTCCCCCAAATGCAGAAACAAGGGAAGGGTAAAATAATAAACATTGCCTCCCAGACGGCTTTCACCGGGTCCAGGAATTTTATCCATTATGTGACGTCTAAAGGTGGTGTCATCGCCTTTACTCGATCCCTGGCCGGAGAGATAGGTGAGTATGGCATCCGTGTCAATTCAGTAGCGCCTGGCTTCACTGATACTGAGGCAGCGAGGACTCTCACCGCTGACATTACAAAGTATGACGTGGGTCCTACACCCTTAGGACGTCTGGAGCAACCTGGTGACCTGGTGGGCGCTGTCATATTTCTGGCCAGTGATGACAGCGACTTCATCACAGGACAAACCCTGGTAGTAGATGGGGGCAGGTATATGCACTGAGCGGGCAGGATGCGTGGTGAGAAGGCTAAAATGTTGAGAGTTGAGCTCTCCCGAGGGGATTGTCTTATCACTGACGCTAGATGTTGCTTAGAGAGCTCGGTGCAGCACCTTTTCCGCAAAGGCTAGAGCTTGCTCCTTGGTCTCTATCTCTCCGGCTGCCTGAGCCTCGCGCACCGCTTCCAATATGGCTCCGATCTGTGGCCCGGGGCTCAAGCCGAATCTATGAATTAAGTCGTGGCCGCTGATCAGCTTGGGAGGGAGCACCACAGCCTGCTCCTCAAACCACGCGGAGATGATATACCGGGTCTTTTGCACGTCTCTTTGCCACTCCTCGGGGTCGAGCATGGGGCCTCGGGTTGCCAAATGGTCGGCGAGGCTCAAGAACAGAGTATCGATGCCAACCTCGGCGGTATCGCGAAAATAGCGGTAGATGGCACGGTGGGTGGGCATGTCATCGGTGTTGGAGAGCTGCCCCGGGCGGAGGTGATAGGTCACCATCTTTGTCACCATCTTTATCTCCCGGGAGCTGAAGCGGAGCCTCTCCATGACCGAGGCTGCCATCTCAGCGCCCTCCTTGCCATGCCCCAGAAAGCGGACCTTGCCATTTTCCTCTATGCTCTTGGTCATAGGCTTTGCCATATCGTGGAACAGCGCCGCTAACTTGAGGAGCACCCTTCTACTTCTGCCGGCACTTACTTCCTGGTCAAAGTGCTCGGCGATAGCGGAAGACCAAGGAGTGGAGGGCAAAATCTCATCCCCACCCTGAGCCAGGGTTTGCAGCAAGCGCTCGGCGGCGGCAACCGTCTCTAAGGAATGTTCAAACACATCCCAGAAGTGCTCCTTGGGCTGGGTTGCCCCCTTGGTGGCGCTCAGCTCGGGGATAATCACAAATAGCAGTCCCAGCTCGTCGAGGCGGCGCAGGGAGCCTGCTGCCCTGGCAGTGGCCAGAATGTAACAGAGCTCGTCACGGATTCGTTCCCCGCTGATATTGACGATGAGCTGGCAATGGTCTTTGATCAGGGATTCGGTAGCGTCGTCGATAGTGAAGCCGAGCTCAGCCTCGAGGCGCACCGCTCGAAGAAGGCGCAGCGGATCCTCTTCGAATGTGGAGTCGCTCACTGCCCTGATCAAACCGCGCTCAAGATCGCGGGAGCCAGCAAAGGGGTCGATGAGCTGCACCTGGGACCAACCGCCTGCGATTTGGCTCAAGCCAATAGCCATGGCATCTATGGTGAAATCTCGATGGGCAAGGTCCTGTTCGATGTCGCCTCTCATCGCCGAGAAGTCGAGATGCCATCGCTCTTCGGGGAAGACCACCCTGGCCACCTTGTTTATCTCGTCCAGCACCACGGATCTGCCTCGGAAGACATCCGCCACCTGGCGAGCTATTGACAATGCCTCGCCAGCCACCGCAATGTCGATGTCGCCTGTGGCGCGCCCCATAAGCCCGTCCCGGACATAACCGCCAACGAGATAGGACTGGACGCCCTGCCGCGACAGAAATGCTGCCAACTGGGCTAAGAATGAGGCTATTTTGGGGTCGGCGAAGAATTTCGCCCGTTTCATAGTCCTGCTGCTTCAGCTCCGGGCTCGATGCGATAGAGCTTGTCCATGCCCTCCACATGGTCGATGTACAGGATGCCATCGAGGTGGTCTATCTCATGCTCCAAGACCTGGGCCAAAAGCTCCTTAGCCTTTCTCCTCACCTCCCTGCCACGGCGGTCTCGTCCCTTGACCGTGACCGAGAGCGAGCGCTTGATGCTTCCTTGATAGCCGGGGACACTGAGGCAGCCCTCAACCACCTCACGCTCACCAGATCTCCTCACCACCTGGGGGTTAATCAGGGCCAGCGGTTCCCTCTCCGGGAGCTGGATGACAATCACTCGAAGGGAGACGCCAACCTGGGGTGCAGCAAGCCCAAGCCCAGGAACAGCTTGCATGGTCTCAATCATATCGTCGATGAGCCTCTGGATCGAGCCATCGATGGCTGAGACTCGCTTTGCCTTCTGGCGCAGTACCGGATTATCAAAGGAAATGATGGGTAAGATCGCCATTACAGAATTAAGTATAAGCAACAGCCAATAGGGGTGTCAATGCGAGGTTCAGATCAGGCTGATAGGGTCGATGTCCACCACCCAGCCTTGGGGGATGGGCACTTGACCGAGGATGGTTAACGGGTCGGGGCTGCGAATGATTATCTGCCAGCGGTACCTGCCGCGCACTCGCTGAGTATAGGCTGGAGCGGGACCGATTACGCTGGTCTCGGGAAGTCCCCAGGAGTCTATCTCAGCCCTAAGCACTTGCTGCATGCGCTCCGCCTCTCTCTGGCACAGGGTGGCATTGGTGTGGGAATAGACGAGGCGGGCGAGGCGATTGAAAGGGGGAGTGCCCTGCTGGCGGCGGAAGGCGAATTCCCTTTCATAAAAAGCGTGGTAGTCATGCTCTGCCGCGGCCGCGATGGCATAGTGCTCCGGGCTATAGGATTGCATGATAACCCTGCCCTCCAATATGCCCCTCCCCGCTCTGCCCGCCACCTGAGTCAGGATCTGGAAGGTGCGCTCAGAGGAGTGAAAATCGGGGAAGTAGAGCCCGATATCGGCATTGATCACGCCAACCAGGGTGACCAAGGGGAGATCGAGCCCCTTGGCGATCATCTGGGTTCCGATAAGGATATCGGCATCGTGAGAGAGGAATCTATCCAGGATCTCCTCGTGGCTATACTTGCCTCTGGTGACATCGCGATCCCAGCGCAGTAGTCTGGCCTGGGGGAAGGCCTTTGCCACCTCTTCTGCTATCCTTTGGGTGCCGATGCCGAGGAATTTTATCCGCCTGCTGAAGCAGCTGGGGCAGATACGGGGAACGGGCATCTTGTAACTGCACTGATGGCAAATGAGGCTATCCTGTGTGCCATGATAGGTCAGTGAGATATCACAGCGGCGGCAGCGAAGGACGAAGCCACAATCCCGGCACTGGACAAAGGAAGCAGTGCCCCTGCGGTTGAGGAACAGTATCACTTGCTCGCCAGCAGTCAAAGCCTTGGTGATGGCCTGGAAAAGCGAGCGGCTGAAGATGCTCCTATTGCCTTGTTTCAGCTCCTGGCGCATGTCGACAATCTCCACCTTGGGCAGCTTGGCCTGGGCAATCCTCTCTGGGAGCTGGAGCAGCCGATAGTCGCCGATTTGAGCTTGATGATAGCTTTCCAGATCGGGGGTGGCGCTGCCCAGGATCACTGCTGAGCGGGTGAGCTGGGCCAGTTTTATCGCTACCTCTCGGGCATGATACCGGGGCGACTGCTCCTGCTGCTTATAAGTCCATTCATGCTCCTCATCGATGACGATGAGCCCGAGGTCTGGCTGGGGGGCGAAGACGGCGCTTCTGGAGCCGATGACGACATCGAAGGCGCCATCCCTTATCCGCTGCCACTCGTCGAATTGCTCGCCCAGGGAGAGCTTGCTGTGGAGCACGGCTACCCTGCCCGGGAAGCGGGCGGAAAAACGACCTATCGTCTGCGGGGTCAGGGCGATCTCGGGGACGAGGACGATAGCTCGCCTGCCCAGGGCGATAGCCTGGTCCAGGGCACAAAGGTAAATCTCGGTCTTGCCACTGCCGGTGACACCATGAAGCAGGAACACCGGGGTGCCATCTCGGTGCTCAGCAGAGGATAACCTCCTCAGGCTCTCTCGGATCTCGTGCCAAGCTGCCTCTTGAGCCGGGGTCAGCTTGGGTGGGCTCGTCTTCTCGAAGCTGCGGTGGGCTAAAGGGTCGCGCTGAACCCTGAGCTGCTCCACAGCAATAAGCCCCTTCTCCTTCAGAGCTTGAACCACTGAGGTGGAAAAACCGAGACGCCTGACCTCAGAAAGGGAGATGAGGCCAGACTCTGCGATCAGCGCGAGCAGTTTCGCCTGCTGGTAAGCCCTTCTGTGATCGAGAACGGGGATCTCCTGCCGAGCTCGCTCGGCGGCGACGGCTAAGCCGAGATATGGCACCAGCTTAGGGCTTACTTTAGCCCTCTCCAGCTCCTTGGTCTTGGTCACTAACCCTTTGCGCAGCAGCTGATCGATAACAAGGTCAACTCTTTCCCTCTTGAGCTTTTTCTTGAGCTGCCCCAATTCCACCTTGCCCCATCGCTGAAGGAGAAGGAGCATTTCCCTCTGCTTGGCGTTGAGCGAGGCCAAAGCTGCCTCGGAGGGGCTGGAAACGGGCTCGATGAAGGTGAGAACCCTGCGCTCAAAACCTGGGGGCAACATCGAAGCGGCAGCGTCAAAAAGGGGCGACAGATAGCGCTCGCTGAGCCAGCGGGCAAGTTCAACCTGATGAGGGGAAAGCATGGGGCGGGGGTCGATGAGTTCTGCTATCTCCCTGGTCTCCTCTACTGCGGGCTCGTCGCTCACGGCGAAGACTAAGCCCTGGACCATGCGGGGACCAAAAGGGACCCACACCGCCTGTCCCACGGAAACGAACATATCTGGAGGTATGGCATAGCAGAAGGTTCTTGGCTGTGCCAGGGGAGAGCTTACCGCCACCTCAGCATAGTTCATCCCTTTGCTTTGGCCTTGACCTTGAGCCGGGCCTTCTTCCTACTCAGACCCCTGAGGTAGTATAACTTTGCCCGCCGAACCTTACCATGGCTCAAGACCTCAACCTGTTCCAAAAGAGGCGAGTACAAAGGGAACGTTCGCTCCACTCCAACTCCGTGAAACAGCTGCCGCACCGTGAAGTTAGTCCCGGCTCCGCTACGGCGCACTCGGATCACCGTCCCCGCAAAGACCTGAGCTCGCTCGCGTCCTGTCGCTCCCCCTTTGAACTTAACCCTAACGGTATCGCCGGGGCTGATCTCGGGGATATTGGGGTTTGGCTCAACCTCGGCTAAAGAGCTGATGTCCATGTCTTACCTCTTCATCGTTTCTATGAATCGCCTTTCCTCAGCGGACAGATCTGCCTTTTGCAGAAGGTCGGGACGGCGGGCCAGGGTGCGGAGCAGGGATTGCTCGCGTCGCCAGTCGGCAACCTGGCTATGGTTCCCCGAGAGCAAAACCTGGGGCACAGCCCAGCCTCGATAAACGTGAGGCCGGGTGTACTGCGGGTATCCCAAAAGCCCGCTGGCATGGGAATCATCTCTCGGTGATTCCTCGGAGCCGAGGACGCCTGGCAAAAGTCGCACTACAGCATCGACCACCACCATGGCTGCCAACTCGCCACCAGTGAGCACATAATCGCCGATGCTGATCTCATCGCTGGCCAGATGCTCACGGACCCTCTCGTCCACTCCCTCATAATGGCCGCAAATGAGAACCAGCTGCTCATGGGTTGCCAGCTCCCAGGCAACCTTTTGATCGAAGAGCCTGCCTTGTGGGCTCAGGAGAATAACGGGGACCCTATCTCCGCCCTTTATCCTCTCCACCAGTTCAAATAATGGCTCTGGCTTCAGCACCATCCCCGGGCCACCACCATAGGGGCGATCATCGACCACGCGGTGCTTTCCCAGCCCATAGTCCCGAAGGTCGTGGGCCACGATGGTGACCAGGTGGTGCTCAATGGCACGCCCGATAATGCTTTCCGCGAAAGGGCCAGCGAACATATTGGGGAACAAGGTGATGATGTCAATGCGCATGGGGCAGATCCTCTCGAGAGGCACATTCGCCCGCCTCTCCCTTCATCACCTCTATGGCATGGGGCAAAGCTGGGAGTATAGCCTGAAGACACTCCTCGACCCCCCTCGGGCTCCCGGGGAGATTGATGATAAGGGTCCTCTTGCGGATGCCTGCCACTGCCCGGCTGAGCATAGCTAAGGGGGTCTTCTCCAGTGTCTCGACTCTCATCGCCTCAGCCAGTCCGGGGACAAGCCTATCGATGACGGCTAAGGTAGCCTCAGGGGTGACATCGCGCTCAGCGAGGCCTGTGCCTCCAGTGGTCAGCACCAGATCCAGGGTGCCGGCATCAGCCCATTCCATTAGCCTGCGCGAGATGAAATCCCGCTCATCGGGCACGATGTCATAGTCTGCCACCTGGGCCCCAAGTCTAGAGGCTATCTCTCTGATTACCTCACTGCTTTTGTCTTCCCGTTCCCCCCGCCAACCCTTGTCGCTAATGGTCAATATACCCACGGTAAACATCTACTGATTATCCTTTGCCAACTTCTCCTTATCATAACATATCAGCTGCGAACTGCAAATAGTCCAATTTTATTCTGTAAAAGTATTGACAAAAAGGGAGGGTTATTGTTAAATTAGTACCAATTGTAGTCGTGGAAAACCCTGTCCATAAGCCGGTTTTGGTTCGGGAAAGCATTGAGGGGCTGCAGGTGCGGCGCGATGGCTGGTATATCGATTGCACTATCGGCACCGGTGGGCATGCTGAGGCGATATTGGAGCGATGTGTCCCGGGGGGGCATCTCCTCGGCATCGATGCTGACCTTGAAGCGATAAGGGCAGTTGCGGAGAGGCTGAAGTACTATGACGGCAGCTTGATTCTGGTTCAAGATAACTTCCGCTATCTGGAGGATATCTGCAATAGATTCGGGTCTCGTCCGGTGCACGGCATTCTGTTCGATTTGGGGATGTCTACATTGCAGCTCGAGGACAGAAATCGCGGCTTCAGCTTTCAATATGACGCACCTTTGGATATGCGCTTCAGTCCGGAGCAAGAGCTGACCGCAGCTGATATAGTCAATACCTTCCCTGAGGAAGCACTGGCTGAAGTATTGCAGCGATATGGTGAGGAGCGAATGGGTCGGCAAATAGCGCGGCAGATAGTGCAAAGCCGCCCGATCAGGAGCACCGGCGAGCTTGTCCGGGTGGTGGAGCGGGTGATTAGAGTGCGGCACAAGATCCATGCGGCAACGAGGACCTTTCAGGCATTACGCATCGCAGTCAACAAGGAGCTGGAGAGCTTAGAGTTAGCATTGAAGCAAGCGGTGCACATTCTCGACCTCGGTGGCAGGCTGGTGGTTATTAGCTTTCATTCACTGGAGGATCGCCTGGTCAAGGGCTTTCTGCGCCGAGAGGCTCAGGGCTGTCTCTGCCCTCCAGGCACAGCGGTATGTGTCTGCGGCCATAGCCCTATGTTAAAGCTGATAACCAAGAAAGTGATCAGGCCCTCTGCGGATGAGGTTCGAGCCAACCCGAGAAGTCGTAGCGCTCGGCTCAGAGTCGCCGAGCGCATTGCCCCCGGTGTAGAAATTGAAACGGGGAACTGATATAATCATGGCTAAGGTCCGCAATGGAAAGGAGGGGCCAATGCCGAAGAACTTTCAAGTTATAGACGTCGGCACGAGTAAGATCTGTAGTATCATCGCCGAGATTGACGAAGCTGGGATGATGGCGGTTTCGGGAGTTGGTGTCGTTCCCAGCCAAGGGATGCAGAAAGGGGTTGTGGTCGACATCGATGCGGTGCAGAGGGCCATTCACGAGGCGGTAAGAATGGCGCAAAGCACCAGCGGCATCGCGATGAAATCGGCCTTTGTCACTATCACCGGCAGGCACCTTCGTTCCGTCAACAATCGGGGGACGGTAGGGATCTTCCGGCGCAGTCGCTTGGTGTCTCCCGAGGATGTGAGGAAAGCGGTTGCCCAAAGCACCAATATCACCATCCCCGGCGACAGGAGGCTGGTGCGCATTATCCCTCGCTACTATATCCTCGATGGTCACGTCGAAGTGAAGGATCCGGTGGGGATGCATGGTTTCAGGCTGGACGCCGATACCCATTTGGTCACTGCTTCGGCGACCGCCATCCGCAACCTGGTGGACTGCGTTCGCGGCGCTGGGCTGGAGGTTGCGGACCTGATCCCAGGGGCGGTGGCTGCCGGCGAGGCGGTATTGACCGAGGAGGAGAAGGAGATCGGTGCCCTCCTGGCTGATATCGGTGGTGGCACCGCAGACATTGCGCTGTTCAAGCAAGGGGGTGTTTGGCATTCTGCTGCCCTCCCCATAGGTGGCTATCAGATGACCAGGGACATCTCCATTGGCTTAGGCATCCCATTCGAGGTAGCTGAGGAGGCGAAGATAAGGTTCGGCAATGTGACCCCAGGTTATGAGATGGAGGGAACAGTCAACCTCGGAGATGGCTATGCTGTCTCCGGTCGAGAGTTCATTGAAACGGTCAGCGCCCGGGCTGAGGAGATTTTCAAAATGATCTTTGCCGAGATAGCAAGCCATGAATATGAAATCGCAGCCCCTGCTGGCCTGATCCTAACCGGCGGCACCGCGAACCTGCCCGGCGCCGATGCCTTAGCTGAAGAGATATCGGGGCTTCCCACGCGGGTGCGACTGCCCAGGGAGGTGGCTGGCCCTGCCGATATCCTTTATGACCCGGCCTATGCTGCCAGTGTGGGGCTCTTGCTCTGGGGGGCAAAACATGGTGCCGAGGTATGGTGGAAAGCTCAAGAACTCAAGCCCCCAGGCCCGGTTGAAGCTATGAGGAGGTGGTTCAGGAGGAGCCGGGTGAAATCATGAAGTTGTTCAGGAGATAATAGCATGTTGCAGTTCACCCAAGAGGGGGAAGTAAGTCGGGGGAAGAAAGGGGAAGATCATGTTTGAACAAGAATTCGTTCCCAGACTGGCGAAGATCAAGGTTATGGGGCTTGGTGGGGGTGGCAGCAATGCCGTGAGCAGAATGGTTCGCGAGGGAATCGGGGGGGTGGAATTTATCGCGGCGAACACCGATGCCCAGGCATTACTCTATACCGAAGCCCCGAACAGGGTTCAGATCGGGCCAAGGCTGACCAAAGGCCTTGGTGTCGGCGGTGACCCTGAAATGGGGTTGGCGGCAGCAGAGGAGAGCCGCGACCTCTTGCGAGAGATTGTCACTGGCTGCGATATGCTGTTCCTCGCCGCTGGCATGGGCGGTGGCACCGGCACCGGGGCAATATCGGTGGTCGCTGAGCTGGCCAAAGAAGCTGAGATCCTGACCGTCGGCATCGTCACCAAACCCTTCGGCTTTGAAGGGCAAAGGCGACTAAAGGTGGCTGAGGATGGCATCACTCGCCTGTTGCAGAAGATTGATACCGTGATCATCATCCCCAATGAACGGCTACTGACCGTCTGCGATCCCGACTTACTGATGGATGACGCGTTCAGGATGGTGGACGATGTCATGAGTCAGGGGGTGCAAGCGATCAGCGGGATCATCACCACCCCGGGGGTCATCAACCTCGACTTTGCCGATGTCAGAGCGGTGATGAAGGATGCCGGTCCTGCCTGGATGGCCATCGGACAAGGCAGCGGTCGTGATCGAGCCCGAGACGCGGCTCAAGCCGCTGTCAGCAGCCCGTTACTCGATGTCTCCATCCAAGGGGCAACATCTGTCCTGTTCAACATCACCGGGGACATTGGTCACACTACCCTTCATGAAGTCAATCAGGCCGCTGAGATCATCGGAAGCGCAGTCGATCCCGAGGCAAACATCATCTTCGGTGCGGTCTATGACGCTAAGATGGAGAACGAGGTCCGATTGACCCTTATCGCCACCGGGTTCACGGCAAAGAGGAAAGTTGCCCTGCCTAAGGCGGATGAGATGCGTCAGTTGCTCAAGTTTTTGGAGGAAGAGGAGAAATTAGATACCCCAACCTTCCTCCGTCGTCGCCCCCCGAAAAAGTGATAGCAGCGTAAATAAGGTGCTAGGCAACTAAGGGAGCGGGGAGCCCTTTGGGCTTCCCGCCTTTTTCGGCCTAAACCCTTGACATTCCCTACATTTTGTGATAATGTATTGCGCAAACACAATATATTGACATGAGATGCCCCTATTGCGGCTATAAGGATTCCAAGGTGACCGATTCCCGAGGTGTGGCCCAGGGGATCAGGCGCCGTCGGCAGTGCCTTAACTGCGGCTCCAGATTTACCACCTATGAGCGGGTGCAAGACCTCAACCTGGTCATCGTGAAAAAGGATGAGCGGCGTGAGGAATTCAGCTGCCAGAAGCTGCTCACCGGGATTAGGAAGGCTTGTGAGAAACGCCCCTTGCCCATTGGCACCGTAGAGAAGCTGGCTGATGACATTGAGTCTGAGCTTCGCCGCTTGGGTCAAGCTGAGGTGCCGAGCTCGGTGGTAGGCGAGATGGTTATGGAGCGGCTCAGGAAGCTGGATGATATCGCTTATATCCGCTTCGCCAGCGTGTATCGAGCCTTCGCCGATATCGGGAGCCTGAAGCAAGAAGTGGATACCTTGATCGCCGGCAGCCAATTGCCCTTGCTGCCGAAGAAGGAACTCAATGCCTTAGAGGAGGGGCAGCACCTTGGAGGAGGCGAAAGCCATGGCTACCAGACTTGGCAAAAGAAATAGCAAAGCAGAACGCCAGCTCAAGAATCGGGTGGCCCGTGCTGTCTTCGCTGCTGCCGAGTCCCTCGGGCTCTCAGACCGGGACTTGGTGGAGCAGCTCGCCGAGCAGGTCATCGGCAGGCTGGAGCGCAGTCAGCCTCTGCCTGGAATGGAGCACCTGGCTCCTCAGGTGTCAAAGCGTCCCATCTCTGAGGCTGCGATTAAAGCCCTGGCCCGGGAGCTCCTCACTGAGAGGCAAGGGGAAAGGAGGGGGCCGGAGCCAACTGAGGCTATAGAATTGACCGCTAATGCCAGGGTGGTTCTGGAGCGCAGGTATCTGAAAAAGGATAGCGAAGGCAAAGTGGTGGAAACGCCAGATGAATTGTTCCACCGCGTGGCCCGGCATATAGCCAGTGCCGATTTGATCTATGATCCCGATGCTGATGTCGGGTCCAAGGAGAGGGAATTCTATCAGATGGTGGCTGACCTTGAGTTCTTGCCCAACTCACCAACGCTAATGAATGCGGGCCGGGAGCTGGGGCAGCTTTCAGCTTGCTTTGTCATTCCGGTGGAAGACTCCATGGAATCGATTTTCGATGCGGTAAAGCATACTGCCCTGATCCATAAGAGCGGCGGCGGCACCGGCTTTTCCTTCTCCAGGCTGAGGCCGGAGAAGGACCGGGTGGGCTCCACGGGAGGGGTGGCCAGCGGCCCTGTTTCCTTTATGCGCGCCTTTGATACTGCCACCGATGTCATCAAACAGGGTGGGATGCGCCGTGGCGCTAATATGGCTATATTGAACGTAGACCATCCCGATATCCTCAAGTTCATCGAGGCCAAGGGGGATCCCACTCTGTTCACCAACTTCAATCTCTCGGTAGCGGTGACCGAGGATTTCATGAAGGCGGTAGAGGCTGGTGCTGATTACGAGCTGATCAATCCGAGGACAAAAGAGGTGATGGGCCAGCTCAATGCCAAGGAGGTCTTCGATAGGATGGTGGATATGGCGTGGCAGACCGGGGACCCGGGGCTGGTATTCCTCGATCGGATAAACAAGGATAACCCGGTGCCAAAGCTGGGAGCCATCGAAAGCACTAACCCCTGCGGCGAGCAGCCATTACTCCCTTTTGAGTCCTGCAATTTGGGCTCGATCAATTTATCAAAGATGCTCAGCCTCAAGGATGGGATGCTGCAGATAGATTGGGACAAGCTGGAGAGGACGGTGTGGCTTGCCGTTCGCTTCTTGGATAATGTGATCGATGTCAATAAATTCCCCTTGCCCGAGATAGAGGAGAGGACCAAAGCGACGAGGAAGATCGGGCTCGGGATCATGGGCTTTGCCGATATGCTGATAAGTCTGGGGATAGCTTATGATAGCGAGGAGGCGCTCAACACCGCCGAGACGATTATGGAGTTTATCGAGGAAAAAGCGACTGCGGCTTCGGTGGCGCTGGCTGAGGAACGAGGGCTGTTCCCCGCCTTTGCCGGCAGCATCTATGATAAGCCCGATGCTCCCAGGGTCAGGAACGCCACCAGAACTACTATCGCCCCCACCGGCACGCTGAGCCTCATCGCCGGCTGCTCCAGCGGCATCGAGCCCCTGTTTGCCCTGAGCTATGTGCGCAATATCTTGGAGGGCGCTCAGCTTTTGGAAGTAACCCCCCAGTTTGAGCAGGTCGCCAGGAGGGAGGGATTCTATAGTGAGGAGCTGGCACAGGCGCTGGCGGCGAAAGGCAGCGTCCACGGGATGGCCGAAGTCCCTGAGTGGGTGCAGCGACTCTTTGTCACCTCCCACGATATCACACCAGAATGGCATGTCAGGATGCAAGCTGCTTTCCAGAGACATACCGATAACGCGGTGTCCAAAACAATCAACTTCCCGTATCACGCCAGCAGAGATGATGTGGCGCAGGCCTATCTCCTCGCCTATAGGGAAGGCTGCAAGGGGATAACCATCTATCGGGATCGCAGCCGGGAGACGCAGGTTTTGAACCTGGGTGCGGGCAGGGCTAAGATGATGCCGAGGGAACGACCAACAGCCACCACCGGGGTCACGGAGAGGGTGAGCACTGGCTGCGGCCATCTCTATATCACGGTGAACTCCGATGAACAGGGCATCTGCGAGTTGTTTGCCAGCCTGGGCAAGGCCGGTGGCTGTGCCTCGGCGCAATTGGAGGCGATAACCAGGCTTATCTCCCTCGCGCTCAGGTCCGGCGTTGATGTGGAGTCGATCGTAAAGCACCTCAAGGGCATCAGGTGCCCTTCCATTGCCTGGGACAGCGGCCGCGCTGTGCTCTCCTGCGCTGATGCCATCGGCGGGGTGCTGGAGCGGCAGCTCAAGGGGGAGGCTGTGCCCGAGGCTGCCGAGCAAAAAGGCGCAGACCTGGAGTTTGCCGCCAACCTGGGAGGGCAGTGCCCTGAGTGCGGTGGGCTGCTCGTCTATCAGGAGGGCTGCTTCATCTGCCCCGCCTGCGGCTACACCAAGTGCTGAGGGAACGATTGGATATCGAACACAACGTCCAAGAGGTTGAAAAGCGCATCGCTCGGGCTTGTGAGAAGGTCAAGCGCTCGCGTGATGAGGTGACTCTGGTGGTGGTGACCAAGACCATAGCGCCGGCTCAAATTGAGGCTGCTTTCCAAGCCGGCATCAGGCACTTCGGGGAGAACCGCATCCAGGAGGCGGTGGCGAAGCTGCCCCTGCTGGGAAACCTCAATCCCCATCCCACCTGGCACATGGTGGGGCATCTGCAAACCAACAAAGCGAAGACAGCGCTGGAACTCTTTGACATAATCCACAGCGTTGACTCGGTGAAGCTCGCGGAGGTGTTGAGCCACCGCGCCGAGCGGAGGATCCCCATTCTGCTCGAGGTCAATATCGGCGGCGAGGAAAGCAAGTTTGGCTTCGCTGAAGAAGAACTCGCCCCGGCGATTGAGCAGATCTCGAAGCTGCCCAATCTGGAGATAAAGGGGCTGATGACCATCGCCCCTTTGGTTGAAGACCCGGAACAGGTGCGCCCGGTATTTCGGCGGCTGCGCCAGCTCAGGGACTCGTTAGGGCTGGAGCAGCTGTCAATGGGCATGACCGATGACTTCGAGGTCGCCATCGAAGAGGGAGCCACTATAGTCCGCATCGGTCGCGCTATTTTTGGGCCCCGGCAATGAGGAGCCGAAATCTGTGGCTGTTATGTTTCCTCATCATGGGAATTGGATTTGCCTGTGGTGGCATTGGCTTGTATCTGGCGGTGAAGGGGGTGGACGCGGGTATATACATGGTTATCTTCAGCGGCGTGCCGATAATTATCGCAGGTTTATTGGCGGCGCTGGCTTTCCATAGAGGATTAAAAGGCCATTAAGGCAGAAAGGGAGTTAGATATGAAAATCGCATTCATCGGGGGCGGGGTTATGGGGGAGGCTATGGTCTCCGGGCTGCTCAATAAGAAAG
>Ga0209427_10005175_pt1 | contig 14969 bp, 10 predicted proteins | sample DeeMarSWOR136_30_FD_187465 | JGI IMG/M metagenome (GOLD analysis project Ga0209427, IMG submission 187465) | Marine sediment microbial communities from White Oak River estuary, North Carolina - WOR-1-36_30 (SPAdes) (version 2) | ecosystem: Environmental > Aquatic > Marine > Intertidal zone >...
TGAGGATCTAAATCTAAATCTTCAATTTTCTTTAGAGCCAATTTAAACGCTTTTCTTTCATGATGAGTCCCTGATAATCTTGGAAATGAAAAAGTTTCTAAAGTTTTCTCAATATTTTTTTCATAAATCATAATTATCACCTAAGAATGCTCCATATTTAGCGGAGCATACAAGATTCCTATATAAATTCAAATAACCTTTTTTTAACTTAGCTTGAGGTTTTTCCCATTTTTCTAACCTTGCTTTTATAACATCTTCTGATAATAATAAATTAAGTTTCCGATTATTAATATCAATTTCAATTACATCTCCATCTTCAACAATTGCGATAGGACCTCCTTCATATGCCTCAGGACATACATGTCCAATACAAGCTCCTCTTGTGGCTCCAGAATATCTACCGTCAGTAATCATTGATACAGAATCACCTAACCCCATGCCTACCAGAATTGCTGCTGGTATAGATAATTCTCTCATCCCAGGTGCTCCTTTTGGTCCTTCATATCTAATCACTAATATATCCCCCTTTTTAACCTTACCTTGCATTAATGTATCTTTTAATTCTTCTTCAGATTCAAATACTTTAGCAGAACCTTTATGATATCTCATATTTGAGTTAACAGCACTTTGTTTAATTACGGCTCCTTCTGGTGCTAAATTTCCTTTTAATACAGCAATTCCTCCTTCTATTGAAATTGGATCATTAAAATCTCTAATAATTTGAAATTCATTAGTTTCAATAGTATTAAGATAATCTTTCAAATTTATTCCTAAAACATTTTTTGCTGAAAGATGCAATAAATGTGCCATTTTTTTCATTAAAACTTTTACTCCTCCTGCTTCATGAAATTCTGAAAGGTTATACTCAGAAGCAGGCTTGAATTTAGCTAATAATGGTACAAATTTACTCATTTGATCAAAATCAAAATGATTTAAAGTACCGTCAATTTCATGCGATAATGCACACATATGAAGAATCATGTTTGTAGAACCTCCAAAAGCTATTGCAACTTTACAAGCATTTTCTATTGATTTATGTGTAATAAAATCTAAAGCAGTTATACCTTTTTCCACTAGATTCATTACTACTTTCCCCGTTTCTTTACTTAATTTTTCCCGTTCTATGCCTATGGCATTTAATGTGGCACAATTTGGTAAAGAAAGCCCCATTGCTTCAACAATACACGCCATCGTGTTTGCTGTACCCATCATATTACATGCTCCAGGTGTACAACAAGTTTGGGATTCTATTAATAAAAATTCTTCTTCTGTTAATTCTCCTGTGTTAAATTGTCCAATTGCTTCCTTAACGTCAGATGTAACAAAAGTTTTTCCTTTTAAAGGACCATTTTTAAAATATTTTGGCTTCATAATTCCTCCCGTCAGAAAGATCGTAGGAATATCACATCTAACAGCTGCTAAAAGCATTCCGGGTATTATTTTATCACATGAGCATAACATCACCATTCCATCAAAATTATATGCCTTAATTGTTGATTCAATTGAGGATGCAATAATTTCTCGTGTAGGTAAAACGTATTTCGAAAAGTTTCCCGAGTTGGCAATACCGTCACACACCGCAATTGTATTAAACTCCATTGGAGTTCCTCCATTTTCAATAATTCCTTCCTTAACAAAGCCACTTAACTTTCTTAAATGAATATGTCCTGGATTAATCTCATTCCATGAGTTTACAACCGCGATTCGTGGTTTAGATAAATCTTCGGAAGAATATCCACAACCATAAAATAAAGCTCTAGAATAAGCTTTTAGAGGATCGAAATCTTCTTTTCCTTTTAGCATTTTAAATCAGTTCAATAATTAATTAATATAATTAAAAGAATATTTAATTTCTAAATATTATTTGTTAACCAAAATTCTTAATAAAAATAGAAGCAAGATTTCCTTTTCATCGAGAGATTCATTTACATAATATATTAAATAAAAAAGTTTAACAAATGGTTTTTTGAACTAATTATAGGATTGTACAAAAATAGACTTATATAAATTTAATTAATAATTTAAGTACTTGATATGTTAAAAGTGGGATTAATTGGTACTGGAGTAATTTTTGACCTAAATATATTGGGGTATTTAGAAAATAGAGATGTACAGATAACCTCTTTATGCAATAGAACCATTGAAAAAGCAAAAAATAAGATTAAACAGTTTAATTTAGATAATAATATTAAAATTTATTCTAATTATAAGGAAATGCTAGATAAGGAATCTCTTGATATCGTAGAAATTCTTTTACCACATCATCTTCATGCAGAAGCGACTATTTATGCTGCTGGAAAGGGTATCAAAGGCATATCGGTTCAAAAACCAATGGCTTTAACTTTAAAAGAAGCGGATCATATGATTGAAGCCTGTAATAATTCAGGATCAATACTTTCAATATATGAAAATTTCATTTTTGCTCCCCACATAATTAAAGCTAAAGAATTAATTGCACAGGATTATATTGGAGATCCATCATCCATCCGGATTAAAACAGCTATGGGTGCTAAAGGGGGTTGGAATATCCCAAGTAGAGCTGAAGAGTGGAGAAAAGATCCTAAGAAAATGGGTGGAGCAAAAAGAGGATCTCCTGTTTTGTTTGATAATGGATGGCACGCTTTTGTACTAGCAATATGGTTGTTTAATGAAGATATTGAAAAAGTTTTTGCTTGGACGGGAAATTTTCAAGGAATAGATGCTCCTGCTTATGTAATGTATAAATATAAAGAAAATAGAGAACATGTCGTCCCGCAATATGGTACCATGGAATTCACTTTAATGCCCGAAATGATGATCCCTTCCAATTATTATCCGACTGATGAATTTATTGAAATTATAGCAAGTCGAGGAGTAATGAGAATTAACCAAGGGACCTCAATAGGGAATATAATGTCTCAATCTGAAATTTTCTCACCAATAGTAATCATTAGAGATGGAAAAGTCGAAACATATAATGATTTCGAAAAAGACTGGAAATTCAGCTTTATCAATGCAACGAACTTTTTTATAGATGCTGTAAAAAATAATAAAAACCCTATTTTATCTGGAGAAAAAGCGAGAGATGTTTTAAAATTCAATTTAGCTGCGATAAATTCTTCTGAACTTGGTAAAGAAATATATGTAGATGATATGAAATAAAATTTCTTATTCTTCATATTGATATTTAAAATCTTTATGCACTAATCCTCCTTCTACTCCCTTGTTTAAGTCTAAACGGATACTTCTAAAGTATTTTCTAATAGTATTTCCATCTATATCTACAGGACTTTCTACTATGCAAGATTGATTCTTTTCATTTTCCGGAGTAATCTCATGCCAATATACAGGGCGATTCTGTTGGCTAGAAATATAAGGCATTTTAGCGAAGATACATAAATCTCTGCCCTGCTCTCCTGTATAAATTGGTTTTCCTCCCTTTAACATTATATTAATAAAATGCTCCGTAGAATTGATAAAAGAAAAACGCCAATCCCTAGGTAAATCTTTACCATATACTTTCACTTTTCCATCACTATATACTACAATAGGGGGGAATGGGGGTGTTTTAGAAAGAAAATTACCTCCACAAGTACACTGATTTAGCCACATCATGCCTTTTGTTCCTGATATTTCAATAAATCCGTCACTATCGTAATAGTTTGCTGGATAATATACATTTGGGGCTAAAGTAAATTGCATAGACCCGTATTTAGGGAGCTCATCAGGATCATGACTTGGATATTTCCAAAAAATAATACTTGGTGAATCCATAATCGAAGAAAAATAATCAATCCAACTATATACTTTTTCAACCCTCTCTTGTTCCATTAACCATAAAGCCATAGAAAATTTATGAATCCCATCATCATAAATCCATGGGCATCCTCCACAATTTTCGACTTTACGACGCCAAATAAGAGCATTCATATCAACTGGCATGCTAGGTCCTCCAAAACCTATGGTATTAATTCTAAAATTTAATAGTTCTCCTATGATTCCTTGCTCTAAAAGCTCTTTTGCCTTTAAATATACTGGATAAAATCTAAAATTTTCAAAAAGCTTCAATTTAACATTTTCTTCATAGCAGGTTTGAATCATTCGGTCACAATCAGTGATCGTATGTGCTAATGGTTTTTGAACTGATATGCCGGGGATACCAGCTTTTGCACAGTATTCCGTCATAGGCGCATGTAAGTGATGGGGAGTCAAAATTTCAACGATGTCCAAATCCTCATGATCGACCATCTTTTTATAGTCTTCATAAATCGGTATGGTTCTTAAACCCCATCTCTCCAGCTTTTTTCCTGCAACTTTAATATTTGTGTCACACAAAGCAACGAGTTCAGCTTCTTGTGAATGGATATATCCCAAAACATTTAAATTTGCGATATCTCCTGCTCCAATTATCCCTACTCTAAGCATTTTTTAAAATTAAGTATAGTATAAACAATAAGTTGTAAAATATAAAAAAAATTAAAAAGTTTTATAAAAGTTTATCTTAAACAACAATTTTTATACTTTTTTCGACTTCCACATGGACATGGTTCATTTCTACCAATTTTTTTATAATTTCTTAATTCTCTTGGATGAATCTCGAGATTTTTTCTGATTTTATCAGCAATCATCTTAAATCGTGAAAAGGTATGTGTATAAAACATTTTCCACCCTCTACATAACGTACTTAATGTCTTTAATCCTTCGGAAACTCCGGGACGAAATTTTTGACAATCTCCATGGCAAAGATTTACATAAGAACAAGAAATACAGGTATTATTCCAATTCGCTTTTTCTTTGCCAAAAGTTTGATAGATTGGTGAACTTAAAAAGTCCTTCCAACTTCCAGTCAAAACATTACCAAGCCTCAAATCATCCCTAACAAAAAAATCGCAGGGATATACATTCCCATTATACTCAACTACAAAATATTGACAGCAATTATTCCCCATATAACAAACATTTGAATGTTGATGAACCAGATATTCTATAATAGAATCAAATAATCTAATTGAAACTCGGTTTAAATCGTCTTTTATCCATTGGTCGAAAAGATCACAAAGAAAATTCCCCCATTCTTTCCCTGTTATGGAATAAGGCATAAGATTATATGACTCATCAAATTCAACACAAGGAATATATTGATGATAATTAAATCCATTCTCACATAGATATTGATATACCTCCTTCGCGTTCTTAACATTTTTATTATTGACCAAAGTTAAGATATTAAATTCCACTCTATTCTGTTTTAAACGTTCTATACCCTGCATTACCAAAGCATGAGTTGGCTTTTTACCGAGAGTTTTTCTATAATAATTATGAAGATGGGGAGGTCCATCAAGGCTTATTCCAAGAAGAAACTTATAGTCACCAAAAAATTTCGCAAGTTCATTAGAAATAAGTGTCCCATTTGTTTGAAGCCCATTACTTATTACAGCACCAGGAGGAGCATATTTAACCTGTAGTTCTATTACTTTTTTAAAGAATTTCAAGCCCATTAATGTAGGTTCACCCCCCTGCCAACCAAAGGTATAGTTATTATTTTGTTCTGTTTGCATATAACTAGCTATCATTTTTTCTAATACCTCATCTGACATTCGAGGGCTCTTTTCACCATTCACTAAATGATCTATATAAAAACAATATTCACATCTAAGATTACAATCTGCTGAAGTAGGTTTTATTAGTAATGAAAATGTTGTCATTTGATTAGTTTTGATAGATGATACATATATTCACTTTTTTATAATGAATCAAGTAATTAAAGAAAATAATTGATAAATATTTTCACTTTATATTTATAGTGGGTATTCTAATTCCAAGTTTGAAATAGTTGGTTTTTGCTTATAAATTTTAAATAGCAAAAAATTAAAACTTTTTAAGACTTTATTTAACAGATTTAAAAAAATAAGATCTTTTTATAATTCGACATTGATAAGGAAATATGGTTGAAGATATTACCCCACGCGAACTACTGGGAGCTCGTTTGATTGGTTATTCACTAGGAGAATTCGGAATTTCTTTAATGAATATTTTATTAGGCACTTTTATTTTTCAATTTTATGTCTATACGATCAATCTTAATTCGATCCTTGTCTCAATTGGAATTTCATTAAATTTAATAATAGGTGCATTATTTTCAGTTATATTTGGAGTTATTATAGACAAAAAGAGACCAGGAAAATTAGGAAAAAGGCGTCCCTTTTTACTTTTAGGATTACCGACGTGGGTTGTAGCCAATATCCTTCTATGGTTTCCTCCATATGCACCCCAATTTAATTCAATTTATTGGCCAACAGCGATATATTATTGGATTATAACGATTATTGCTTCTATATCAGGGACACTAATTTTAAATGTATATATTGCAATGTTGCCAGAACAATCCCAAACTCATAAAAATAGACAGAAAGTTTCTTCCAATAGAGCCGCTTTTGCGATTATTGCTTCGGTAATAGCATTAATGTTACCACTAATCGTCCAAAGCCTTCTTGAGGATCCTGAAAATGTTAAATGGTGGCAAGCTTCGGGAAAATTAATCCTCTTTTACATGCCCATAATTGGTATAACATTTGCATTTTTCGGATTCATATCCATTCTCTTAACTTTCTTTTCTGTTGATGAGAGCTTTCATAACAAATCATCCTCAATCAAAAAGAATAATTTATCTATTAAAACCGCATTTCAGCAAATGTTATTACCAGCAAAGGATAAAGAGTTTAGAAATTTTCTTTCAATTAGTTTTTTTAATAGTGTATCGGGTAAAACGTTAGGCATTTTAATAATTCCCTTTTTAGCATATGTCCTTAAGTTTAGGGAAAGTGAATTTTTTATTTATATAATTGTTTCTATAGCTAGCAAATTCATTTGGTTTTTTATATGGAAAAAAATTATAAAAAAAAGGGATCTTGTAAAATTATATTCTCTTTGTCTTATCTTTTCAATTTTTGCTTCATTTTTAGAACTACTTTTTTTAATTGAATTCACATCCTTTGAGCTAAAGATCGTTCTCTTTATCATCATCCTTAGTACAGTTTTAGGATCTCTTTATGCTTTTCCTCTGTTCTCTCTTCCGTTGGGTGCCACCCTGGTTAATAATGCTGCATTAAAGAATGAAGAAAAAAATATTAATACTGCAATTTCAAATTTATCGGGATCTTACTATGGATTATCAACGTTTCTAAGTTCGCTAGGTCAAAGCTTTGCCTCAATGATGTTGGGTTTTATTCTTGTTGGTCCCAATGAGCGCAATCCCTTAATTATAACAATATCTTTATCAACAATGGGTCTTTTTTATTTATTCAGTTTCTTTTCCTTAAAACGAATAAAAGTAGAGATTAAAAGCTAAAATAAGAAAAATTTAGAGATATTATGAGATCCTTAAGAGACTTAGTTATTATATTCGATTTTACCTTGAAGGCGTATGTCTCTTGAAGAAGATCCTAACAAGATGTTGAAATAGCCATCCTCTACTATCCAAGAATTTTTTTTTCCGTCAAAAAATGATAAAACATCTTTATTAAGTATAAATTTTAATGATTTTCTCTCACCTGGTTTCAATTCAACTTTCTGAAAACCCTTTAATTCTTTTGTAGGTCTTTCTACACTGGATTCTATATCTTGAACATAAAGTTGTACTACTTCCTTTCCAATCCTATTCCCAGAATTATAGACAGTAAAAGAGATAGAAAAATTTTCATCCTTAGTAACTTTTTCTTTATTAATTTCGAGATTTTCATATTCAAAAGTAGTATATGACAAACCATAACCAAATGGGAAGAGGGGCTCAATGTTTCTGGTATCGAAATGACGATAACCCACAAAAATCCCTTCCTCATATAAAACTTTCTCATCACCCGGAAATGTCCTTTTCGATTGATGTGCGGGTGAATCTGAAAGCTTTTTTGGAAAAGTTATAGGAAGTTTTCCAGAAGGATTTATATCTCCAAAAAGAACGTTTGCGATAGCATGTCCGCTTTCCATTCCACTGTACCATGCTTCTACAACAGCAGGAACATTAACTAACCAATCATCCATACCAATCGGGCTCCCATTGATTAGTACTACAACAGTATTTGGATTTTTTCCTGCTGTGTTATTTATAAAGTTAATCTGCTCTAATGGTAAATCAAAATCTTGTTTATCGACGCCTTCTGCGTCCATACCATGCTTGTGATTTAAACCTGCAAAAATAATTGTTATATCTGCGATTGCTGGATTATCAATAATATCAATTTTATCCCTACATTTTTCCCTAATACCCTCAAGAGGAATTATTTCATAGGGAGGAAAATTGAGTGAGCTACCGCCTCCTGATTCCATATCTGCTCCCAACACTTTTACATCAGCATTTGGACCAATCACAGCAATTTTCTTTACCTTATCTAAATTCAAAGGGAGTAAGGAATTTTCATTTTTAAGAAGTATTATACCCTCTTCAGCTATTTCACGAGCTACTGTTTGATGTTCTGATGTATTTCTACTACCTGGGGGTATTGTACTCCCATCATCAAATAGACCCACAAGGAACATTATTCTAAGTAACCTACTAATATTATCATTCAATACTCCCTCTGTAAATTTTCCTGCATTATAAGCTTCCATTAACTTCTTCTTTTTATATTTATCTGCAGTTGGCATCTCAAGAGTTAAACCCGCTTTTATGCAATTTTCCGTGCTTGTTGTTCTTGTAGCTGCTCCCCAATCTGAAACCACAAATCCTCTAAAACCCCATTCATTCATTAATTTTTCTCTTATGAGGTAATGATGTTCTGATCCATATATTCCATTTATTTTATTATAACAACTCATAAAAGACCATGCATCTGCTTCTTGAACCGTTGCCTTAAAAGCAGGATAATATATTTCTTGCAGAGTCCTTTCACTTATTTCTGAACTAACAGTAAATCGGTTTGTCTCTTGGTTGTTGCATATATAATGCTTTACGCATGCTGCTATTTTTTGGCTTTGAATACCTTTTACAACCGCAACTGCTAACTTTTTATTAAGAAAGGGATCCTCAGTTTGGTATTCAAAAGTCCTTCCACACAGTGGAGTTCTTTGAATATTAATTCCAGGAGCTAAAAGCATATGCCCTCCAACATCACGCACTTCTTGTGCTACCGCTATACCAAACTTTTTTGATAATTCTGGATTCCAAGTAGCTGCCCTACAAATAGCTGAGGGAAAATATGTGCACTTAGTTTCGCCGAAATCCGGTCTTACTCCATGAGGTCCATCATACATCGTAAATGATTTAATACCAAGCCTTTTTATTGGACTTGTATACCACATCCGTCTACCAGAACAAAGTTTAAATTTTTCATCCAAACTTAATCTTCCTAATAGGTCTTTTACACGTTCCTCTAATTCTAACTCTCTATTCATAAAAGGCATATTACCTATTAACTCTTTATTGAATTCTGCATCCATAGTAATCTTTTAAAAATAAATTATTATATTAAAAAATGTAATAATAAAGAAAATAAAAAAAAAATTATAAATTATTCTTTTAAAGATCCATTTTCTCTAACTTTATTTTGTTTGTTATCGCATCTTCTTTGGAGATTCTATACAAGAGGACAAATATAAGTAAACCGATCAAAAGTATTATCATAGGAATTATTGACATTTGGAATTTCAATCCAAATTTTGCTGTATCACTATTCCCAGCTCCAAGAGCAGGATTATGACCCGTGATTCCAGCAACTATAGCGAATATTATAGTTTGGAAAAAGTAAGAAAATGCAGTAAATATCTTCAAACTTCCACAATAAATATAAATTTGTAGCCGAAAGTTTAAAAAATATATAATGATTATTCAAAAGGGCCAAATCATTGATCGATTAGTCCGATTCTTGAGGATTAGAAGATTGATTAAACATCTGATTCACATTCATTAAAATATTGATCTAATCACTTAGATTTATAGCAAATTTTTAGTTAGTGCATTTTAAATAAGTAAGTTTTTATGATTGATGTAATTGTAACACTTAATATTATAATTAGTGGGATTACTTTAATAATTAAAATTTCACTTTAAAGAATAAAATTTACAATTTAAACCCGATTTTGATGAATATATTACTAGATTTATTGATTGTATTTTTAACCTATATTTATGTATTCGCAACTATATTGATCCCTGTTCAATTGAAAAAAAGGGGGAAAATAACTAAGTTTCAAGCTCGTAAGATGGTACATTTGTTCGCAGGTTTATCAGTTTTAACAACACCTTATTATAGTTGGCCAGGTTGGGCTGTTATAATCGCGGGCTCATTAACTGTCTTAACTCTCTTAAGTTCTAGAAAGTCTAAAGTTAAACAATTAAAGGAATTATATAACTCAATCGGAGAAGAAGCTGAAGAAAAAGTAGGTTATCTCCAAGGACCTTTTCATTATTGCTTATCAATTACTTCTCTAATCTTATTTTTTGTTATCTTCGCTCCTAATCAGATGTATTTTCCAGTAGCTGGAATATTGTTGATGATCATATCTGATACTCTCGCTTCCGTTATTGGGAAGAAATATGGAAAAATATTTATAAAATTACCTTGGATTAAATCTACTAGAACTATAGAGGGTTCATTGACTTTTTTCATTAGTGGATTTATATTATGCTTCATCTCTTTCACATTTTTGGGTGTAACTAATCCGATAACCCAAACCCATATTTCACTTGAACTTGCCTTGATTTTTTCATTGATTACTAGCGCTTTAGCAACCATCGTGGAACTTTTTTCTCCAAGTACTTGGGATGATTTAACTGTACCAATTTTAACTACAATAATAATCTTTCTATTAACTTTAATATAATTACCACCTCTATTTTTTATTTTATTAATATAATATCAGAGTGTAAATGATGGAGACTTTTAAGAAATTCTTTGATGTGATTGTTGTTGGAGCTGGAACAGGAGGCACTACTGCTGCACGATTTGCAGCCCAAAAAGGCTTAAATGTTTGTCTTATCGATAGTAAAGAAAAAAATAAAATTGGCGAAAAAATCTGCGGAGATGCCATCGGTACTGAAATTTTCGACTATTTAGGTATAAATCATCCAAAAGATACGGAACTTTCTTGTCACATTAAAGGAGCAAAACTCTATTCTCCAAATCTAAAAAAGTGTATAGATTTAATAGATCCAAAGCAGGCAGGATATATTGTTAACAGATTGGAATTTGGTCAAAGATTATTAAATGAAGCTTTAGATGCGGGTGTAGGTCAATTTCTAGAAAAAACTATGGCTTTAGATCTATTATATGATGGTAATAGAGTAACTGGAGTAAAAATAAAACTCCAAAGTGGAGAAAAAACAGAACTAAAGTCAAAGATTGTAATCGATGCTTCCGGATTTTATTCTCCCTTAAGAAAAAAAGTAAGAAGCAATCTCATTGAAAAAGACATTTTAAAAGAAGATAGTATTTTATGTTATCGTGAAATTATTAAATTTTCACCACGCGATCTTAAAGTAATAGATCCTGAATATATTACTATTATACTAGACAAGGAAAAAGCCCCTGGAGGATACATTTGGTATTTTCCAAAAAATGAATCTTCCGTTAATATCGGGTTAGGTACTTTTATGGAATATAAAAATAACATTAAAGAACTTTATAGAAATAATGTATTTAACGAATATATAAAAACTTCTAATTTTCAAATAATCTCCTCCGGTGGAGGAGTAGTTCCTATAAGAAGACCTTTATGGTCATGCACAGATAATGGTATAATGTTTCTTGGAGATGCTGCTTGTCAAGTTAACCCACTCCATGGAGGAGGAATTGATCCATCAATGAGAGGTGGATTTTTTGCGGCAATTACAGCAGAGAAAGCGATTGAAAAAGGCGATTTTTCCGTTCATTCATTATGGGATTATAATTTGAAAGTTATGAGAAGCTTTGGTGCTGAATTTGCTTCTTTGGATTTACTAAGGATGACTCTTCAAGTTCTTAGCAATGAAGAACTCAATTTTGGGTTAGAAAAAGATTTATTAAGTGGAGAAGAAATATTAGAGATTTCTTCCACAGGTGAACTAAATTTGTCTATTCTCAATATGATCAATAAAGCAGTTAAAGGTATAAGTAACCCCAATCTATTATTAGACTTAAACTATCTTAGGATTAGAATGAATGAAATCTCTAAAATCTATAAAAGGTTTCCTGATGATATTAAGGACTTTCAAGATTGGAAAAATGATGTGATTCAAGTGTATGATAAAATTAAGAAAATGTTAATAAATACTAAAAAAGTAAATTAATTAATAATAGTGAATAGTATGGTTGATATTTTGGTAAATAAGCCATTACATGATAGCATCTATGAATATATTATCAATAAAATCAATAGTGAAGGTGCACTCCATTTCTCTTTAATTGATCCTGATCCCTTGGAACAAAGTCCTAAAAAAGCGGCAAAAATGGCTTCCCATGCAGAACAGGCAGGGACTGACGCTATTTTAATAGGAGGAAGTACTGTATTCGATCAAAGATTTGTAGATGAAACCATTTTAGCTATTAAAGACAATGTAAATATACCTATAATTATCTTTCCTGGGGGAATTTCTAATGTGTCTAAAGAAGCGGATGCTATATTATTTATCTCCTTATTAAATTCGGAAGATCCTAACTATATTGTAGGAACGCAAGCTTTAGCCTCTTATACCATAAAAATGGCAAATCTCGAAACTATATCAACAGGTTACTTGATTGTGGAACCTGGTGCTACAGCAGGATGGATTGGAAAAGCAAGATTATTACCAAGAAAGAAGCCTAAGTTGACAGCTGCTTATGCATTAGCTGCAGAGATGTTTGGGTTCAAACTTATATATTTAGAAGCAGGATCAGGTGGAGAAAGAATCCCCTCTGATATTATACAACTCTGCACTAGCGTTTTAAGTATCCCTATTGTAGCAGGAGGAGGAGTGACTACTAAAGAAGATGCGAGAGCTTTCGTTGAAGCAGGTGCGGATATAATTGTTATGGGTACGTACTTAGAAAATCATATCCTAAAAGATAATGGTTCCTCTTTAAGAACTATAATTGATGAAATTAAAGACGCTGGTAAATATTGTCATAAAAGTTTTTGTCTTAAGTAAAAAAACCTAAACTCTTGAAGATGAAATTTAAAGACTCTGTTGAAATCTTACGCCCTATAAATGATATTATGGGCAGTTTAACAGTTATAATAGGTATTTTAAATACGAGATCCTTGATTCCATTCGAAATCATTCTAATAAACATTTTTATAGGCATTTTGACATACTTTTTCATCGCTGGTGCTGGAATGGTAATTAATGATATATACGATATTGAAATAGATAAAATTAATAGACCAGAAAGGCCAATTCCAAGCGGAAGAATTTCTGTAAACCAAGCTAAAATTCTTTTTATTATATACCTTATTATTGGAATGTCATTCGCTATTTTCCATAGTTTTCTTTTTAATTTGGGAATTCTGAATGTTTTAATTGCTGCTTTCTTCGTTTTTATAGGTTGGTTATATGCTAAATGGGGTAAAAAAAGTGGGTTTTTCGGGAATATAATAGTCAGTGTTTCTTTTTCTATAGGAATGATTTATGGAGCTATATTAAATGGTTCAAATATACCTGCTTATATCTATTATTTTTTTTTAACCGCCTTCTTTCTCTTATTATCTCGTGAAGTAATTAAAGGGTGCGAAGATTTTGAAGGGGATCAAAAAGAGGGAGTAAAAACATTAGCTATTAGAATTGGCATTAAAAAAGCGACTAAAATTTCTATGATTTTTTCAATAATAGCTATAGTTTTCTTTATTTTACCTAATTTTACTAACATTATCAACCCCCTCCTCTTTCTAATCTCTATGATATTTGGGTTAATCGATGTTCTTTATGCTGTGATATTAATGCTAAAAGGAAAGTTGCAAAAGGAAGATTTTAAAAAAATCAGCTTACTACTTAAACTAGGTGCCTTTTTAGGATTGCTAGCATTCATACTTGCTAGTTTATAGAAAAAATTTGAAACAATTAGTTATTCTTTAAAATTTTAAGAATTTTAAAATTCCATTAAAATTTTGTTCTAGTATCAATTTTTCTAATTGAATTTTACTTGTCGAATTTAGATCTTTTATAGGAAAAGTTTGTATAAGTCTTCTTGTTTGGGTTAATCCTAAGTATTTTCGGGTATAATCAGCATTAGAATATTTATAGGTTGTTAGAAATTCACTATCGAGCTCATTTCTAAAGGTTTCAAGCGTTAAATTAAAATAGCTTTTTAGGAGATATTGATCTTTAATAGATAATTTTGGTTCTAAAAATATTTGAATGGGATGAGTACGATATGTATTTTTTGAAACATAAATTCCTTGAACATTAAAGTCATCATTAATAATTGCTAAGCCAGCACGCCCAATTTGAGAACCAGTATCAACGGTTCTTACATAAAGTATATTTGATTCGATTTTTTGCTTAAGTTCATCATTAATGTTAAGGTTCAACTTTTTATATTCATTATTTTTATAGTGATTAGCATCAATGACATTGATTTTATGTTTTCCTAGGTTTTCTTGCACTTCTTTTTTCAATAAATAATATTTTACATTTAATGGATTAGCTGTCTTATATTTAATTAAAAATTCATTAAATTCGAAACCAGCACGGTATTTATAAGCCGGCTTTAAAGTATATTCCATTTTTAAGATATGATTTTGCTTTTTAATCTTTAATCCCGAAAATTTTTGCACTTCCGATTTAGGACTATTTTTTTTTTTAAAAAAAGCAATGCATATATTTGTACCCGTAAACTCAAACACCTTTGTTTCGAAGATTATCAGCTTTACGACACTATAATATTTTAAAAAATCTAACCTAAATTTATTTGAAACAGTCGCACCAAATAAAAAATTAGATGGAATAATATAGATTAGATTTATAATACCGTTTCTTAAATCATTCATCATAGCAATTTGGTATAAATCTTGATAACCTTTATTTTCATTTTCAAAATATTTCA
>Ga0209427_10005176_pt1 | contig 14969 bp, 9 predicted proteins | sample DeeMarSWOR136_30_FD_187465 | JGI IMG/M metagenome (GOLD analysis project Ga0209427, IMG submission 187465) | Marine sediment microbial communities from White Oak River estuary, North Carolina - WOR-1-36_30 (SPAdes) (version 2) | ecosystem: Environmental > Aquatic > Marine > Intertidal zone >...
CCTTTATCAGCAAGTTTTTCATCAAAAAATTTCATGAGCAGTTTAGCTAAGAGTTCATCCCCACGAATTTCACCAAAAACATCTCTCTCTGGTTGTTGTGGTCTTGAACGAGAGAATGCAGTTCTAGCATAATCTATTAACCAAACTTCTTTCATTTCCATTTAAATATCACTCTAACCTTTTTTTAAATTAGTATTCTAATATTGAATGTTAACTTATGGAATTAAAAAAAAATAATAAAACTTTCCTTTATAGCAAATTATTTCATGTATTAAGAACCTATTAAAATACTTTTTATTTTTCGATGGGTTAGATTAATTATGTCAAGTGCTAATAAAACTTTAGTTTCGATTATCGCGGGTAGTACTTCTGATAAAGAAGTATACGAGAAAGCAGAAAAGATTTTAAGAGAAAATGATATATCATATGAGTTAAGAATTATATCCGCACACAGAGATCCTGAAAAGTTAGATGCTTATCTTAAGAATTGTGATTCTTTAGTTTATATAGCTGTTGCAGGATTATCTGCTGCTTTGCCTGGTGTTATTTCGTCTAAAATAGATAAACCCGTTATAGGAGTTCCTGTAAGTGCTAAATTAAATGGTCTGGATGCATTGTTATCTATAGTTCAAATGCCTCCTGGAGTCCCTGTTGCATGTGTTGGTATTGATAGGGGTGAAAACGCAGCTTATTTAGCAATTAGAATTTTAAATTTACTCAAAAACAAATAATCCGTGATTTAATTGACTGAAAATTTAATTGAATTAGGAAAAAAGAAAGCTGCTATAAAAGCTGTTGAAGAGAATATTAAAAAAAACATGATTGTAGGAATTGGTAGTGGATCAACTGTTATATATGCAGTACAAAAATTAGCTCAACTAAACAAAGAAAAAGCTTTAAATTTAAAATGCATTCCGAGTTCATTTCAAGCGCATCAATTGATTATAGAGAATGGCTTAGATTTAGTTTCTTTAGATCAATATCCAGAAATAGATATTGATTTTGATGGTGCAGATGAGGTAGATAAAGATCTTAATCTAATCAAAGGTGGAGGTGGCTGTTTGGTACAGGAGAAAATTATTGCTACAAATTCAAAAGTTCTAATAATTATTGTAGATTTTAGGAAAAATTCGAACCAATTAGGTAAAAATTGGAGAAATGGAGTGCCAATAGAAGTAATTCCTATGGCTTATTTTCCAATTTTAAAGAAATTAAAAAAATTAGGGGGGACTCCAAAACTTCGAATGGCTCAATCAAAGAGTGGTCCCTTAATAACAGATAATGGAAATTTTATTATAGATGTGGATTTTGGTGAAATTGATAAACCTATTGATTTAGATCATAAAATTAAGTCTATTCCTGGGGTTGTCGACACTGGTCTTTTTATTGGAATGGCCGCTAAAGTATATGTTGGAACAAGTGAAGGAGAAGTCATAATTTTAGAAAAACCAGAAAAGAAATAAATATTTAAAAAGGAATCATTTTTTACTCATCTTTATGGAAAAATTCGAGAGATTCCCCACAATTTGGACAGAATTTTTTTGGAAACTTGATAGGGTTGCCACAGAAAGGACAATAAAATGAAGCACCGACTGAGGTTATTGATTCGGGTACTATATAGGTTTCTTCCTCTGGTTCGTCATATGAGGGTCTATAATAGTATTCTTCGTATCTTGGTTGAATTTGAGTTATTCTTGGATATCTTTTCTTTCTTCTATAATAAACCACCATACTAGCAACTCCTATCAGAGCTACGATTGAAATTATGATTATGATAATTAGACTAAAATCAAAAGGGCGTTCTGATATAAGTAAAATTATAATGAATTCATCAGTACCTCCTTCACTATCATAAACTTTAAGTAAAAATATACCTAAATTTCCCTCATTAGTATCAAAATTAAAATTTGCCGCTGTAGAGATAGATTTTATCCCTATAAGAGAAAAATATTGCATTTTATCTGGGATCATAAAAGAACCTTCATATTTTCCAGATATAGGCTCAAAATTGAGCTCATTTACCTCAATATATTGTGGGAAAATTAAAAATACGTAGCCATCTTCAGATACTGTACAGATAAATAAGTTTACAAACACTCTCATGCTAGAAGAATTATCTTCATAATCTACTGAATCTCTTGCATTTACAAAAAAATTAAAAATATTACCTTGAGTAGCTTTATATACATAGGACCCCTCATCAGATTCTGTTTCATCAAAATTGATCTCATTATAACCAGCTAAATTAAAACTAGAATTTGTTTCTAATATCTCGGGAGGGTTATTCACTATTTCAAACATATATCGAGGTGAATTTGGATTAGTATAATTTAAATCTTTAGGAACAATGTAATAGATCCCAAAACCAGAAGGATCTGATATATATGGATCAAAATCAGTGCTATAATTATTTGAACTTTGATGGCTAAATAAAATAGTCCGATTAACAGATTGTTTTGAATTGTAAATTGAAAAAGAAAATAACGATAAATATCCTTCTATATTTTCATAAGTAGAGTCATCCATCTCAGCTATTAAATTTACTGAATCCCCAGGCGCTCTTGTCACATATGATTTATTACATGATAAACTAACAATCTGTGGCATTTTATCCTTATTAAAATATAGGATCTTAGAAATTTTAACATAACTATTTGATCCAATTGTAAGGTTTACTTTAATAGTATAAGGTGAATAACTAGTATAGGGCAGATTATATGAATTATTAAAATAAATTCCGCTATCTGAGAGGGTTGTATTTAATATGATTGATTTTGAAAAAGTAACATTTTTAATAATGACTTCTAATGAACTATAATTCAATTTTGTTATCGGAGATTTAGAATTTTGATCCTTTAAATATATAGATAAATCAATTTTCGAATCAGAAATACGATCACTCTTTAAATTGATATTGATCGATACTTCCTCTTTTTTTAAGAAGAATTCCATAAGATTATTTAATAAGTTAAAATGGTCTTCCCTATAGAATGCAGAGTGATAATCATAATAAAGCCAATGTAAATCTCCAAAAGTTATTAAATTCCCTTTTCCGTTGGAAGTTCCATTATACAATGCGATGACTGTTTTATTATTAATTGTCGCAATGGACTCAACGCCCTCCGTAACAATAAAGCTATTACCACTTTGCCAATAAATACTATTAACACCATTAAAAAGTTTTGGATTATCAAAATTGCTTATAGATTGCGGCTGTACGCTAGTTTCTATTCCTAACCAACTATCATTCATGATATTTTCTTCATTAATTTGAATATTTATACCTAATTCTGAGAATAAACAGTTAATATTTTCCACTGCTAAATCTTGATAACGCGTTCCAAGAAATAATATATTCCCACCATTTTCAAAGTAGTGCTTTAAATTTTTTATTTCTAAAGTGCTATAAGGCAAGATTGGACTTTGTAGAAACACTATATCATATTGAGCTAATCGTTCTTCTGTTAATATTGATCCATTTAAGTCTTTATTGTAATTTGGAGTCCAATATTCCATATCATAATCAATTGAGATATTTAATTCAGAAAGATCTGCCATTGCTTCATAAAATCCTATTTGGTAGAATTTTGAAATATCTGGAAACCAATCATTTAATCCATGATATGATTCCATTAATATCCGATATTCTGGTAATCGAATATCTAATATGACATTTACACTATCATATACTTCTGCTCCGATTGTTAGATTAATTTGGAAATTTCTTATACCTGGTATTGCATTCTTATTAACTTTAATATCTAATTCCAGAAAACTTATTCCTGATTCAGAAAACATGATAGATGTGTTATCTAATGAAATTGAGACTCCTTGAATTTTATTAGGAATTTCAACGTTATATGTATTGTTTTTACCTGAAATTACAGTTAAATTAAATTTCTGTTGATCTCCAGGAAAATGTAATAAATCGTATGGTTTAACAGGAAGATCATTTGGATAAACTTTTAAAATATTATTAATATCAGAAATAGTATTATTTAAATTATTCAAATAATCAAGAGAAGCACTAATATTTATTATACCTGCACCAGATTTAAGAACATCATCATCATTTTCATTTGTAAGTTTTCTTGCCCCCTCTATCAAAGCGATTCTAGCGATTTCGGGAGTTATAGTAGGATAGGCGTCTAAAAGAATAGCTAATGCACCTGCAACTATAGGACATGACATGCTCGTTCCACTAAGAGGGATATAATCTGTATCACCCACAAAATCGAAAAAATCTCCTATATAATGTTGTTCCTTTGAAATAATGGAATTTGGTGAGTCTGTTGAAATTATATTTACACCAGGAGCAACTATATCAGGGTACCCTAAATATTTGAAACTGGGACCCCAACTACTAAACCAAGCTAACTTATCATTTCGATCTGTCGCACCTACAGCAATAACATCAATCCCAGTGGCAGGAGTAGATCCTGAAAAATATTCTGGCCCAGAATTACCTGCTGATGATACAAAGATAACACCATATAGATCTTTTGCTATTGAAATTGCTTGAGTTATTAAATCCGAAATAACTGGGTACCCTCCACCAAAGCTCATTGAAATAATATCTGCTCCGGCACCTCCCATACTTATTGGGTAAGAACTCCATTCGATAGCATTTATTATATCAAAATCACTTAACCCACTTGCATTTCCGGCTCTAGCATTAATTAAATAAGCACCAGGCGCTATTCCACGATATTTTCCTGATGAACCTCCTCCATCACCCGCAATAATTCCACCTACATGAGTGCCATGACCTACATCATCATTATAGTTCAACCAACTCTCATTGGTGACAAAATTACTATTATTTATAATGTTCAAATCTGGATGATTGTACATTCCAGTATCAATTACCGCAACTTTCACACCAGATCCATTATAAGGCAGATCTTCTGCTCCAACAGCAGAAAGCCACCAATTAGGATAATCTTCAGAATTTAAAGACGTGGTTTGATGGTTTTCCTCTATAATATAAGGATTTTGATAAAATTTAGATTTATAAATTTTTTTAATTGATTTTATTTCATCAATTTCACGCTCATTATTAATTAGTTGAATAGGATTGATTTTTATGTAAGTCCCTGAAATTATATCATAATTTCTTATAAATTTATAATCATCAAAGATAGAATCTAAAATTTCAAGTCTTTCTTTTTTATTAACAAAATCTTCAAAAAGAATAGTAATTTGTATATTTTCTAGATTTTTATTTTTATTTAAAGTTAGATTTGCTAAATATTGATTTAGATATAAATCAAACTTAGCATATTTAGCTTCGAAATGCCTCTCTAAATTAAAAGAATTTGTATTAAATTCCGAAATTGAAGAGAAGGGCATAGATTCTAAATTAATTGTATCTTTTTTTGCTTGAATAGAACTATTAGAATAATTTAATTGTATTCCAATAAAGGGAATTAGAAAATAACTAACAAAAATTAGCATAACAACTAATAAATTAGATTTTTTGTTCAGTTTTGTCATGATAGCTTATCCAAATAACTACGCTTATTTAATGTTTCTTTTAATAATCTAAAAAAATGATTTTTTAAAAATTTGTATGTTCTAATATTTTAGAATAATTAATATTTTGTCTTAAATTAAAGAATTATCAGGAATTTTGATTTCAAAAACATATTTCAATGAAATATTGATGAGAATAAATTCGTTAATTACTATTACGGAAAAAATAAAATGCTTAAAAGATTTACATTAAAACGCTTCGACTCCTACTTCTTTTACTAATTTTTTAATTTGATCCTCATTTTTAGCAAAGACTCCTATATTACCAATCTGAATGTTTTTCAAACCGATTTCTTTTGCAGTTTTATAGGTTTCTAGGATTTCATCTAATGTGGGTGAGCGAAATGTTTTTAATTTATATTCGGGAAAAAATGCTAAAATATGAAATGGTATTTCCTCATCAATATCATAGATCAATTGAGCAATTTTCTCAAATTGCTCTACTTCAACTAAATTAGGTATATAAACTGTAAGAATTTCTAAAACGAAATTTCTTTTAATGATTTCTTTTGCTGAATTAAGGACAGTTTTATTGGAAGCACCACATAATTTTTTGTATATTTTTTCATCATATGCTTTAATATCAAGCCAATATGAATCTAATTTTGCTTTTTGAAATAGATCTAAATTCTTTGGAGTAAGCCCATAGCCATTTGATTCCAAAAGTACCCAAAGATTTTTACATCTGAGCTTGATTTTCTTTGTAACCTCAGCATAAAAATCTGCTTGACACGCAATATCACCTCCAGTAAATGCAATGATATTTCTTGCAGGACCAAATCCTTGGGGGCTTAATACAATTTTATCTTTAGAAATTTTATTTGGACATAAAGGGCTGGGCTTATTGAATAATATACAGGAACCACAATGCCTACATAATTTGTTTGCATAATACATTAGAGCGTGCTCTCGTGGTTCTTTAATTGTAACATAATTCTCATAATTTTTACATTCTTCAGCAATCTCATCTGTAGAATACCAATTTCCATTAAAATATTTAGAGAATTCCCATGAATGGCATTTTAAACAACTATGATTACACCCCGATTGATAAATTGAAAAATAATCTTCTGGGCGAGAAAGATGAAGGGATTTTATGACTCGATGATATTGACCATTCTCAAATTTTAATGTTGCTTGACAAGCAGGTAATTTTGATTTATCTTTTAAAGTAACTTGACAAGAACCTTTATAATATCCTTGTTTTACCATATTACATAAAATTTTCTCATCTTCCATGACTATGGTATTTATAATTAATAATTATAAAAATTTAGTGATAAAACTGTGATATATTCTAAAAGTTATATTTCAATAAAATATGAATATTTCTAAATTTATTAGTAGAGAAGTAGATAATTACCTGTTAAAAGAACAAAGTTATTTTGTAATAAGCTGATATTATATTACTTTATTACAAAATTTCTGTTTATATAAATTGGAAAAGTTGGTGAAACTGATACTACACCCCTATTTTGTTAAGTATCCCCTCTAAATATCCTACAATAAAACCAACTTTTCTATCTACTCTTTATGATGTTTGGATGAGAAATTAATTGGATGATCTCAACAAAATCAAAAGATGGAATATTAAATTAATTTCCTATTGAAAATTGATAGGGTTATATGATGCATCAAAGAAAAAGCCTATTGGCTGGGATGGCTATTTACAGAGGCCTGTTTGTCACTATAAAAAGAAAGCATCCTATTTAATATTGAAATAAGCTTTAAGAAAGAGATCATCATAGATCGATTCATCAATACCATAGAATTTAATCCTAAGTATAAAAAATACTGAAATAATCGTCGAAAATTTGGTATTAGAACATGAAGAATATTTAGTAATGCTATAAATAGGTCATTGTATCATTTATATGAATATGATTGAAAAATACTTTCTATCAAATATCCTGTATATTAAGAGACATTCTCTTACTCGTCAAGAAATAAATCTCTCAAAATTATTTTTAAGCCCAAACCCTTATTTTTAACCTCCCAATTTCTGTTGTATTTTAATACTTCTCTCATCACTATATTGTAACTCGGACAAATTTATTCTGGGATAAATAAACACTTGGGGATGTTAAGTAACGCTTTCAGCTAAGTTTAGAGAAACCAATGGGTTTAAGAATGATATAAATCATTTCGCATGTCTTCAAATCACCTCTCAAATAAAAACTTCTCAGGATACATTTTTCCGAGCGAGCTCTGAGAAGTGTGGTAGAATCTTAGATTCTGCCTCAAATTTGCTTGTCAGGTCTCGAATTAAAAAAGAAAAAAAAGAGAATTTAGTAATATCGTCTGAAAAGCCTCAAAATATTACCTCATGTATTTTGAAACAAGGGAAGACCCTAACTCCACCAGTATCAGAATCAGATTGTTGGGGTTGGGCTCTTCCCTTGTTCATAAAATACAAAATAATAAAAAGAGGTGATGTTATGAGCCCTGGGAAAATCTTTAGATACCATCCAAATATTAATCTTGATCATTTCAAGATTATTGACACCAAAGAGAAAGCCTATTGGCTTGGCTGGCTATTTGCTGACGGTTGGTTGTCAAAACAATCCAACAGTGTCAGATTTGGAGTTAGTTCTGATAAAAAGGACGAACTCTTAATAGACAGATTTGCCACCGCCATCGGTTTTAACCTAAAATAGAAATATTACCCCAAACATAAAAAAGAGAAAAATTTGGTAAAAATACGGTTTATGAGTAGACGATTTGCTAATAATTTAATCAAACATGGCTTTATTATTGGCAATACTAAGTCTAAACATATTCAATTACCAAAACTCAATAGTAGGGAGTTATATTTAGCATTTTTATTGGGTTATTATGATGGTGATGGAAAAGTGTATACTACTAGAATAACTTGTGGGAGTAAGAAGTTCCTAGAACAAATTAAGGAGCTTTTTAATCTTAACAATGTTATCGCTAAGAAATTTAGCGGCCCAACTCCTGTTCATGGGCGAGTACTTCATGGTATGTGCTATGAAATGGGTTTGGGGAAAACACTTTTCAGAGAAATGCTGTCTAATTATCAATACAGCCTCCCAAGGAAAAGAATTTTAAAATAATTCCTTTCCTTTTTCTCTTAATACCAAATAATACCAAATAAAAACAAAAAATAAAACCCACTATACTACTTGAATTTTCTCTTTTTTTCTTTTTTTCCCTATTATGTTCTAAGTTAAAATATTCTTGCGTTTTTTAGTATTTTTTAAATTTCTTGAAAGAAAAATATGCCTGTATTAAATATTTAAATGGATCTTAGGAAATCTATTTGGAGTCGGCGGGAATTGAACCCGCGGCCTTTCGCATGCCAAGCGAACGATCTTCCACTAATCCACGACCCCAATAATATATATTAAAAAGCATTCCCAAATAATTAAATTTTATTATTTTTGCGACGAAGATATATTTTTTCTTATAATTTACTATTTAGCTTTCACTGACTTCTTTTATAGAGTCGAGTTTTCGAAGGTTAGTTAGGAAAAAAATCATTACAGTAGTCAGAATATATAAACTTGCGCTGATAAAGAATAACGGACCTATTCCGTAAAAATATGCTAGTAATCCTGAAATTGCAGTTCCCAAAGGCATAGCAATAAACGATAAAGTGTTATCAATTGATGTAATTCTTCCCAATTTTTCATGTGAAACACTTGTTTGAAGAATTGTAAAATATATTGCGTTTATAATTGGCATAGTTATACCCCTAATTACTGAAAGTATCATCATATGGAAGAAATCACCAATTAGTATAAATGCAAATAAAGCATATGCAATTCCATGAATAACAACAGCAATCGTAATTATTGGAATTTTATGTGTCCATGTTCCTTTAACAGTTGTAATAATTCCTCCTATGAACATTCCAATATTAAATGACATTGAAACTAGTGCATAATCAACAACAGATCCCATATGAAGAACTCTAATATAGTAGGGTAATAATGTGCCAATGGGTTGCATTAAGAAATTGCAGATCATTGCTTGAATAATCAAGGCTAAAAGTCCTGGTACTGCAATTAAAACTTTAAATCCTGATCTAAATTGTATCCAAAAAGATTCTCGTTCAGATTTTTCTTTTTCTTTATGTACAGAAGGAATTTTTACTAATATTAAAGGTACTACAGATATTAAAAAAGTGATTACATCAATCCATAAAATTGCTTTAATTGTAAAAAACAATAATAAGGGTCCAGCTACTATAGGACCGATAATATGTATAAATCCTGTTGCTACAAAATTAATGCCATTTATTCTACTTAATTGTTTTTTAGGGACCATAGTAGGAATAATTGCACTCTCTGTTGGCATATGAAACGCTTGACAAACAGAGCGAAAGGCAAAAAAGGAGTAAAGCATCCAAAATTTCATAAAGTTAAAAGCAAAAAATACCCACATAATAAACGTTGAACATGCTTGAAGTGAATCTACTAGTAATATTACCTTTTTTCTATCATATTTATCTGCTACCACACCTCCTATTAATGATGCTAAAATAAAGGGAATTAAATATGAAAGTGTTCCAATTGAAAGTGCTATAGCACTCCCTGTAATATCTGTTAACCACCAGATTAATGCAAAATAAACTACACTGGAGCCAAAAATAGAAACTAACTGACCTATCCAGAAAAAAATGTAACTCGTAAAAGAACTAATATCTGTCTTTTCTTCCATATTAAACTATTCATCTAAAAATTTATATAAACAGAAAGAATCTTCAATATTTAAAAAATGTCTTTAAAGATCGTGAAACAATGATTCTTTAAATATTCATATCAAATATATGGCTCGAAATTTAAAATCTAATTTAGCATAACTAATTATCAATTTTTTTTATCAAATTTATAAAGAGAAATTTGATTACGATATCTTTTAATATTTGAATGGATCTGTCAAAGATATCTTTGGTTGATTATCATTTTAAACAATGCTATCATATCATCCATCATACTTATAGGATTTACATAATAAAAATCCTTTAAAATGATATTACATGCGTTCTACTACTCATTTAAGTTTGAAATATCTATTTATTTTTTAATATGCTCGAACTTGATAAATTTGAAGTTTTTAATGAAATAAGGATTCTTAAATAATAAGAATTTAATCTAAGCAATTGGTCTCTGTAATTTTTAATGGAATTAAACCTTTCCAGATGATTTTATATCCTATTAGCTCTAATGCTTTATCTGTTAGTTTATATTTATCTAAAATCTTTTTTATCTCTAAAAATTTCCGCTTTTCTCCAATTTCAATCTTTAATCGATCTAAAAAGTTTTTTGAAACGAGATTTTTACCAATAATATAATATCCCGGTACATTAGTTTGTTCTAAAGCTTGTATACTAACATTTAATTCTCTTGCTTTAGTTTCCAAATTAATGATGTCTTCATCAATTTTAATTGTATGAATACTATTTATATCATGTTTTATTTTTCTTTCTTCTTCTCTTTTAAGAATTTCTAAGATTGGCTTAATTGGAATGTGTTTTTTATAAAATATAACATCTCCCGGAAAATCCAAACTAGAACATTTAAGATTTTGATTAAGCGCAACAATAATTTTTGTATCTGTTTGATTAAACTTTTTTATCTTCTTTTCTATGTATTCTCGCGTCCAAAATCCCACTACTTCTAGAAAAACTTTCATTCCATTCTTGTAGAATCCAAAATCGGGTATGATAACGTAATTGCCAGCTTTTATAAAGGTGGGTTCTCGTCTTATTTCCCAATCTGAAGCATAGAGAGATAATTCATTATAAAATTGTTCTTCATTCCTGCTATCAAATTTAATATCATCTTCATTATTATCTGGAAATGGAATGTTATCTCTAGAATTTAATTCAAATGTGAAAATCCTTGGTTTATTTCCTCGTTTCATTTCAATTTTAGCTTCAATTGACCAGTTAGTTGATTTTATAATATACGGAATGAGCTTAGCCAGGGAAGTACCGTACTTTTTTGTATTTTTTAGAAGAGAAACAGGCCCATTTACGTGTATTTCCGTACCATCCGTGTCATACATTAGTCCAAGATAATTGATGGTTCTAAATATTTGCGGATAATTATCACCTACAGTAAAAACCATTTCTGTAGCATTAAATAAGAGTGTTTGTGTAGATGAAAGATTATATTTTCTTACGAGCTCTTCTGAAGTTATAGAATTAATTTCATTTAATTGTTGTTCTTGTGGTAAATCAGCAAATATGGCATTTTCAATATCTTCTTTTGGAACTCCAAAATCTTTCGCAATAGAACTTATTATCGAATCTCTTTTTTCCTCATCAATAACAAATCCCTTTTCAAACAATGATCTTCGTATTTCAAGCGGATCTAAATCTGTAGTTTGAGTAAATTCACACTTTCGTTTTAATAGTTCAGCTAAAGCTCGAATAAGCTTGTAATTCGTACTTTCGCATTCTAATCTCGTAATTTCTCTTTTTAAGTACTTTAGTCTCTTTCCTTTACATTCCTTAAAGATAGAGATTACCTCTTCCACTTGTTCATTATCGAAAAGATACGTAGGTTTCACAGTTCCACTCTTGAATTTGATTGTGAGTAAATTTTTAGGAAGCATTTAGTTCTTCCTCCGATATGATGTTCTTACTTCCATTGTGTTTCGAGTAACAATTTCGTATAAAATTGCCTTTTTGTTTTTAGCAGGGCGTAATAGGCGACCTAATCTTTGGATAAATTCCCGAGAACTTCCCGTACCGCTTAATATAATACCTATATTTGCTTCTGGAACATTAATCCCCTCATCTAATACTTGAGATGATACAATGGAGCAGTAAATGCCTTTCTTGAATTTATCTAAAATTTCTTTTCTCTCGTCTTTTTTTGTTTTATGAGTTATATACGGGATTAGGAAACGCTTAGCTATCTTATATACCATGTTATTATACTTGGTAAATATAATTGTTCGATTATCTTTATCTAATAATTTTGCAAGCTCAGTTATTTTATTTTCGGAATTAAAAGCTAAAGTTTCTGCTCTATTCCTAGCTAAGATTGCTTCTCTCGCTTCAGGATCTCTTCCCGAACGCATTACGATTTTTTGAAAGTCTTTTGGACCTCTCATCTTGATATTTCTTGAGAGTAAATAATTTTTAAAGAATGCTTGAGCATCATTATACTTTTTTTGCTCATCCTCAGTGAATTCTACGTTTATTATCTTAGTTTCAAAATCAGCTAGGTATTCTCCGGCAAGAGGCTCTGGACTTATTTCATAAATTTTATCACCAATGAGTCTTGGTAATTCTTCGTGTAGCTCATCATCCCGCTCAAAAGTAGCAGTAAGACCTAATCTATATGGAGAAACAAACATTTCAGCGATTTGTCTAAAGCTCTCAGAAGGAAGATGATGGACTTCATCAAAAATAAGTAGTTTAAACTTATTACCTAAATAACTCGCATTGATATAAGCCGAATTATAGGTAGAAACGGTAATAGCTTCAAGCTTTTTTTTGTTTCCCGTGAATTCTCCTATCTCTACAGAAAAAGCTTTTTTTAACTCTTTTTTCCATTGATTTACCAAATCTAAAGTAGGAACAACAATGAAGGTTGGGAAATCCATCTTTTCAATAATTTTCATAGCAAAAATGGTCTTTCCCGCACCAGTTGGCATTACGACCACTCCTTTTCTCTTCCAAAACCATGTATTAAGGGCATCCCTTTGATAATTTCTTAGTTTTATAGTTGAAGATAAAAATGGACAAGGGATCAAATCTAGAACTTTATCCTCGAAATTGAGATTGGAATTTTTGAGATATTCAGTGATCTCTGAGTAATAAAGGGCTTCTGCTCTATATTTTTTAACTCTATCATCCCATTTAAAATAAGGAACATTTACTTTCTCATCAATTGTAATTGTTCCCTTATCATATAGTATAATCATTTGAAGTTTCCTTAATGAATTAGTGATTAGCTTACATATTAAATAAAATAGAATTGCATTCCTTTTTAAATATGAAAACTGAAGAAGATTTTTGAATTAATATAGAAATTGCACCTTCTTTATCATTTCCTTTAAGGATCTAAATCTGTCATCTGAAAAGTAAATCAACTCATTAGATAAATAACTTAAGAACTTATTTAGATCTCAATGTAACCGTCCTATTACTGTCTTTGATTACATCAATTTGTTATTTCAACTGTTCGCTGAAATTCTATAAAGATTAATAAATTTCTATTATATTCAAAAATAAGGATCCAATAATAATTATTGCTGATCAATAATGCAATATTTTTATATATGCAAGTATTTTAATATTTATTCAACAATTCAGAATTTTTCTAATAAATATGTTACTAAAGAATGGCGAAATTCAATATGAAAACTTTAAACAAAAAAAGCATATTAATATCTAGTTTATTCTCTTTATTTCTCATTTTAGCATGTTTTAATCTAAATATATTTTTTTCGTTTCATAATATAGATAAAGTTGAATTCCATACCAAGACTAGTCCTACTCTTACTAATCCTTCAACTGGCTCCTTTGTAGACACTATAAACGGCAAAACTTATCAAATAGAATACATATCGAGAGATAAAATAGAGGATATGAAAAAAGAAATTGAATTAAGGGAACAAGAAAAGGATTTTAATATTCTTATTAATGGACATGGAACAGGTTTAGCCCCACCAACAGAAAATGACTTGGATAATTTGATTGGAAAAAAGCTTATTAAGAGCATTGATTCAGACTTTCATCAACAACTGGAACACCTTGATTATCAACCACCAATGGCGACTTATGACTTATCTACTGATATTTATTTCCCAAAAGTAGGAAACCAAGGTGGACAGGGTTCTTGTGCAGCATGGGCATTAACATATTATGCTTATGGGTATTTAGAAGCAAAAGATTATGGGTGGGACGCAAGTTCTGGCAACCCCAATTATCTAATGAGCCCTGCTTGGACTTATAATAAAGTGGCTACATCTAATTATGGTTCTTGGATGACCACAAATGCACAAATAATGGTGGATTGGGGATGTGCAACTATGACCACAATGCCATATGACGATACAGATTTTTATAGTTGGGGATATGAAACTGCATGGAGAGAAGCCCCATACCACAGAGCGCTTGATTATTATTTAATGGATTTTGATGAGGGTAATCCTGATTTAACGATTGAAGCTATTAAAAGTTTTATTAGTAGTGATACACCAGTTAATTTTGCTTTCGATTCTTCTGGATATAATGCAGGATTTATGGATGGCAATTATATCTTATCTTCTACAGAGTACGATTCTGATACATATAATCATGCCCAAACTATTGTCGGATTTGATGATGCTATATCGGATGATGGCGATATTGGAGCATTTAGAGTAGTTAATTCATGGGGTACAAGTTTTGGGGATAATGGTTACTATTGGATAACTTATGAATGCTTAAAAGAGATTGGGTATGC
>Ga0209427_10005180_pt1 | contig 14959 bp, 10 predicted proteins | sample DeeMarSWOR136_30_FD_187465 | JGI IMG/M metagenome (GOLD analysis project Ga0209427, IMG submission 187465) | Marine sediment microbial communities from White Oak River estuary, North Carolina - WOR-1-36_30 (SPAdes) (version 2) | ecosystem: Environmental > Aquatic > Marine > Intertidal zone >...
GTGGATGACGAGGGCCTTCAGGTTCTTGGAGCCCATCACGGCGCCCATTCCCGGCCTGCCGCCCGCTCGCCCCTCCTGGGAGACAACTGTGGCGATGCGCGACAGGTTCTCCCCCGAGGGCCCGATCAGTAGGGCCCCGGAGGCCCTCCCGTGCTCCTCCTTGAGCCTCGCCTCGGCCCTGAAGGAGTCTAGGCCCCAGAGGTCGCTTGCGTCCCTGATCTCGTATTTGTCGTCCTCGATGAGGAGGTAGCTTGGCTTCTCGGCCCTACCGGTGACCACGACGGCGTCGAGGCCGGACCTGCGGAGGTTGGGGGAGGCCTGGGTGCCGAGGTTGCCGTCGCCGTACCCCCCGGTGAGGGGGCTCTTCGATGCGACCACCATCTTGCCGCTGTTTGGGAGGACGAACCCGGTGAGGGGTCCGACGGCGAATATGAGCATGTTCCCTGGGCTCAGGGGGTCGGTGCCCGGCTCCAGCTCGTCCCAGAGGAGCTTGACGGCGAATCCGCGGCCGCCGACGAACCTCCTGGCGAGGTCCTCGGAGTACTCCTGTGCGACGGTCTTACCCTTGGACAGGTCGACCCGAAGTAGTCGGCCGTTCCATCCCTTCAACAGTGAACACCGTAGATGAAGGGAGGGCTAACCCAATAAGCCTTTTACTGTCGAAGTGCACCGCCCTGCAGTTCGGCTCAGCCCCCGGAGGTAGGGACCAGTATGACGACCTCGTCACCGTCCCCGAGGGGCGTCTCGACTCCGCCCAGGAGCTCTATGTTCCTCCCGTTCACCAGTATGGCCAGGTCCCCGCCGCCCACCTTGAACCTCCCCAGGTAGCCGTAGCGCTTCAGCCCGACCTTCTCGGCCAGCCGGTTGGCGAGGGTCATCACGGTGGACTTCTCGTCCAGCTCTAGGCTGTGCCTGCTGCCGAGCACCTGCGAGGGCTCCCCGAAGACGCGGACGGTTACCTTCATCACGATAGCCCTAACGGCGGTGAGAAATAAAGGATGGTGGAGGGGCTACTTCCGGAGCTTCTTCATCGCCGGCTCGAGGTCCCCTAGGCCGAGGCGCTCCAGGGTCTCATTCCTGGGGACGCCCCTCTCGTCCCAGCCCAGGGTCTCGAAGTATGCGCCCCTCTTCTGCTCTACGAGCTCCCTGTCGGTCGTCCTCCCCTTGTAGGGCCCCGAGGGCAGGGGCTCGTAGAACCTCGGCGGGTTGTCGTCGTCCTTGATGGGCTCCCAGAAAACGTCTGGGCCGCCCATCAGCAGGAGGGCCTTCTGAAGGGTGACGATCCTCGGGCCCGTCTCCCTCCTCCACGACTCCCTCGTTATCGGGAATCCGGTTACACCCTTGGCGAAGTCGAAGACCAGCTCCTGGGGCACGCCGTAGAAGCAGAAGTTGCAGAAGACGGCACAATCGGTGAATACGGCGGCCGACAGCTCGGAGTAGCCGTCTACGGCCACGGATGTGTGGTCACCGCCCTGGACGCTTGCGGCGTAGCTGATGTCGTGGGTGTAGTCCTCGTCGCTCCTCGTGCCGTGGGCCCCTATCTCGATGCCCTTCACGTGGACCACGTACTTGGTCACGTCGACTCCCTTCATCTCGCTTATCTTTAGGGCGGCCCGGTAAGTCCCCTCCGCAAGGATGTCCCCGATCCCTTCACGCTTCGCTATCAGCCAGGCGAGTTTGGTGAACGCCTCCGCGTCTCCCCACTCGAGCTTGAAGCCCAGGTCCTCCTCGGTGAGGATCCCCCGCTGGTAGAGCTCTGCCGCGAAGCCCATGGTGTTGGGGCCGTTGATGCCCGAGTGGCCTAGGTTGTCTATGAGCGCGCTTATGTGGATGTTGTCTTCGGGGTCGAAGATGCCGAGGTTCGTTCCGCAGTAGGCCTGGAGCTCGTAGTCGGGCATGTCGGTGATGTCCCCCTTCCACCTCCCGGTCTTAATGCAGCTTATCTTCATGCAGCTGGTGGTGCAGTTGAAGTCGGCCCAGTACTTCTTGACCCAGAACCTATTCTCGAACCTGGGGCCCCCGAATCTCCTCTCGTCGTGCCACTCCTCCTGCCAGTTCCGCACGGGCTCAGAGCTCGTCTCAGCGCCGACCGACCAGCCGGCGTATCCTGTACCCCACCTGCGCATGCCCCTGGGCTTCATCAGGTGCTCGTGGACCTTCTTCCACATCAGCTTCACGGCCTCGGGCGCGTACACCTCGGGTATCTTTCCCCTGCCCTTAGCGACGATGGCCTTCAGGTTCTTCGATCCCATAACCGAGCCGTACCCACCGTAGCCTGCTGCGTGGCATATCTTGGTCACGACGGCCGCGTTCCTCACCATGTTCTCCCCGGCGGGGCCGATGTAGATCATACCCGGCTCGCGCCAGAGACCGACGCCGGGCTTCCGCTTCGTGAGCTCCGCGGTGACCTCCCTGTTCAGAACCTTGATCGTCTCCTCGCCCACCTTGCCCCAGAGGTGGCCCGCGTCCCTGATCTCCCCGCCCTCGTCGGTGACGAGGATGTAGACAGGGTCTTTAGCCCTTCCCGTGACGATGACGCCGTCGTAGCCAGCCGTCTTAAGCTCCAAGGCGAACTCCGTGCTCGCCGTGGAGCCCACGGTCCCGTTGCTGACCGGAGACTTTCCTGAGCAGCAGATCCTGGCCCCAGGGTAGATGGCCGTCATGGGGCCGGTGAGAGCTATGAAGATGTTGTCGGGCCCCAGCGGGTCGACCTCGGGCCATCTCTCCCCGATCCTGTCCCAGAGGATCTTGGCCGCGAGGCCTCTCCCCCCGAAGTATGCTTCCAAGGTCTCGTCGTCGTACTTGGTGTCCTCTATCTTTTTCCTGGTCAGGTCGACATCCAGGAACTTACCCGCGTATCCGCCGGGCAACTAGATCACCTCCTCCCCCTTCTCGCCGAAGAGTTTGATCGCGAGGTCCTTCGCCACAACGAGTGGATCCATGGCGAAGAGCTTCCTCTGGACGCTCATACCCTCCTCGACCAGCTGTAGCGCGTCGTACCTCGCCTCGTGGCAGACCTTGACGCACTCCGGGTCGCCCCCGCAGAGGTCGCATATCGTCGCCTTGTTGTCACCCGGATGCAGGAAGGGGACCTTGCCGGGGCAGGCGTCTATGCACTCGCCGCAGCTCGTGCACTTCTCCCTGTCAACAAGCACGGCGGTCGTGTCCTCGTCCACGGTGAGGGCCTCCACGGGGCAGCTCTCGACGCAGGGGTAGTCGTCGCACTGGGCGCAGAGGTGGGGCACTTCGAGGCCGGGGAAGGGCATGAATACTCTTATCCTGGAGGCCTCGGGCCACATCCAGCCCTCGTGGTGCATGCTGCACGCCAGCTCGCAGCGCCGGCAGCCTGAGCACCTTTCATAATCCCTAACTATCCAGATCGGATTACCCATGTAACCACCAGAAGTTTTAATATCAACTAGCACGGATCGAATAAAAATATTCTTAGTAAAGGCCCCTGGTTTCCGAATCATTAAATAAAAACCCTATATTATGTCAACCTCCTAGGACGAGGACGGTAGGAACAGGTTGAGGAGAGACGAGGCCTTAAAAGCAGCGACCGTGCTTCTGACGGTCTCCGGCTTCCTCTGGGTCGCTGCCACATCTCAGATCCAGGGGCGGGTCCTCGGGGTCGTCTTCCTCGCCCTCGTCGCGTGGAGCCTTTACCCGGAGAGGCACCTCGAGTCCTCGATCCTCGTCATCGTTCTCCTCTCGTTCTTCCAGGTCTCCCTCAGCCCCGAGGAGTTCATCGGCTCCCTGCTGTCGACCTACGGGGGGAGCGGCCTATGGATCATCGTGTCGGGGTTCATCCTAGCGAAGGCCATGGAGGTCTCGGGCCTGGGGCGGAGGATAGCCCTCTGGATAGCGACTTCCCTCGGCGGCAGGCCGGATAGCATCGTGCTATCGGTCGCCGTTGCCAACCTCGCGGTCGCCCCTCTCTCCCCGTCCACGACCGCCAAGGCCTTCCTGCTCCTACCGATCTGCACCGGCCTCGTGGAGGCCTTCGGCGTGGAGAAGGGGCGGAGCAAATACGGGGCGGCGGTGATGCTGATGGCGATGGCGGCTAATAACGTCTGCTCGACCGCCTTCCTAACGGCCACGGTGCCCAACCCCATCTCTGCCCAGTACATCAGGGAGGCGACGGGCCTCGCCCTGGGCTGGCTCGGCTGGTTCAGGATGGCGCTCCCGCTGACCCTCGTCCTCCTGGCCGCGTCCTGGCTCCTGTGCGTCAGGCTCTTCAGGCCCGAGGTGAGGGAGACGCCCGAATCTCTGGAGCGCATGAGGGACCTCAGGGAGGGGCTCGGATCCCTGAGCAGGGGGGAGAAGACTGTCGCCCTCTTCTTCTCGGCCGCGCTGCTCCTGTGGATCACGGAGGGGCTCCACGGCCTGAACTCGGGCCTCATCAGCCTGGCCCTCTCCCTCGCCCTGTTCGCGCCCCGGATCGGGGTGTTGAGGCTCGGCGGCTTCGCCGGCGAGGTCCCCTGGGGGTCGATAACCCTGTTCGCGGCCAGCATGTTCCTGGCGAGGGCTGTGGGCCAGTGGGGGGCACTGGACCCTGTAGCCGGGGGCATCTTCGAGGTCCTGAACCTCTCCAGCGTAGCGCCGGCCCTGTTTGTCTCCTCGGTGGTCCTGGTCTCGATGTTCCTGCACCTGTTCTTCACGTCGACCACGGTCTACGCCACGGTGATGGCGCCGCTGGCGATCTCCCTCGCCGAGCTCCAGGGCGTCAACGTCCTCTCGGTCGCCCTCCCGGTCGCGTTCCTGACGCCGGTGGCGGTCATCCTCCCGGTGAACACGATACCAAACATCGTCTTCCACTCCGCGGGCTATTTCTCCCACAGGCAGATGATCGCCTACGGCCTCGCGGTCAGCCTCGTCTCCGCGGTCGCCGTCCTGCTGCTGGGGCTACCGTACTGGGGGCTCCTCGAGCTCACGTGACTTGTGCTCGCCTCACTGGGCCCTGCAGCCGTACCACCGCTCCATTATCATGTCGAGGAGCTCAGGCCTGAGGGTGTACAGGGTCTTCGCCTCCCCCTTCGGGATGAAGATCCTGATCAGGAAGTTCTTGCCGAGGCGGTCCCCGCTGTCCAGGTAGGCCTCCGGCTTCCTGAGCTGCAGGTCGAGGTGCTTCTCGTGGAACTCGTCGATGGCGGGCTGGATGCAGTTCTCCATCAGGGCTTGGTTTGTCATCGCGTGGTCGAAGCCGATGGTGAAGGTGTACTTTATGAAGCCCTCGTGGGTGAGGTTCAGGATCCTGCTGTTCATAACCTGGGTGTTCGGCACCTTCAGCAGGTTGAACGTGGGGGTGTAGAGGTTCGTGTAGTTGATGCTGATCTCCTCCACCTGCCCCTCGAGGTCGGCGATCTTGACGTAGTCCTTCACCCTGAAGGGCTGGGAGATCAGGACATAGAACCCTGCGACGATGTTGTTTATTGTCTGGGAGGAGCCGAAACCGAGCAGGGCCCCGACGAGGGCCGATCCGCTGACGAAGAGGGTGGTCGGTATCTCGTACAGGGCGAAAATGACGTACATGGAGGAGAACACCGTGGCCACCCTGAGGACGAGCCTGAGGGCGTTAACCGCGTGGGGCTCCAGCTCCAGGCGTCTCCCTGTCTTGGAGACCAGCCTACTGAGAAACTTGTAGAATGTGAAAATTGCGACGAAGACGACGACGGTGACGATGTACTTCATCCACCCCGTCGAAATCAGGTCCATGAGTTCTGTCAAGTCCACGATCCTACCTCCATTGGCGCCGTCAGGATTTAACAGAGATTTGAAGAACCATCACCAAAAAGCTTTTGCTCGAACCCCCATCGATGGCCGAGCCGGATCATCGGGATATCCAGGCGGACGCTGACGGCCTATTTTCTGGGGCCTGTTCCGCGGGAGATCTGCCTCCTGATCTGCATGATGAGGTTCGTGAGCAGGCCGAAGGTGAGGATCTGGAAGCCCGAGATAACCAGGAGCATCGAGATGAGGAATCCGTAGGGGTTCACGAATCCGCCTGCTGAGGCTAGGGTCAGCTTCCCTATTGTCAGGACTAGTAGGCCCAGGAGGCCGATAACGAAGAGGGGTATCCCCACGAAGAAGGAGATCATGTCCAGCCTTGCTGACAGCAGGTCCCCGAGCTTCCTACTGACCTTGTGGGAGAGTACCTCCCTGCTTGGCCTGCTCTCGAAGACCATGATCGGCACCTCGACGATGTCGAGTCCCTCCCTACCCGCCTCCACCAGGAGCTCCGTCTCGTATATCCTGCTAGAGGTCGGGATCCGATCCATCAGACCGAGGATGCTGTTCCTCCTGAAGGCCTTGACGCAAGTCGTGTCGGTGAACTCCACGCCGTAGATTCCCCGGACCATCCCATGGTAGGCCCTGCTCGTCAGCCTCCTTGCGAAGGGGCGGCGGTCGAGCTCTGAGGACAGCCTCTTGGAGCCGACGACGGCATCGAAGACCTCCAGCAGCCTCACGCTCTCCGGGATGAACCCCAAGTCCACGCTGAGATCTATGGGGAAGTAGACGACCTTCTCCCCCCTCGCCGCCTGGACCCCCAGTTTCAGGGCGTCGGCGAGGCAAGCCTCCGGCAGGTTCAGGGACACGACGTCGTCGAACTCATCGGCGAGGCTCTTGGCGATCTGGGGCGTCTCGTCCACGCTGCCGTTCTCGCACAGGATTATCTCGTGATTGGGAAGCACCTCGGACAGATACTTGCTCAGCCTCTCGGTGTTCGCCCTGAGGACCCCCGCCTCGTTGCAGACGGGGACGACGATGCTTGCCTCCGGCTCCATACGCTCGGCTCCCGTGGGCGCTTCGCCCCCTACGGATGGGTTGCGGCGAATCATGATTGTCAGTAACTAAAATAAATGTTTTATTTTCATTCTATACTATATTTTAGATGTTCCTCCGCGGGGGGTCGAGATGAGGATATGCCTTGTTTCTCCGGAGGTCTTCGCCTGGGGCTACCACGGGGGCTTCGGCTTCCTCACCCGTACGATCGGTAGGGAGTTCGCCCACCGGGGCCACGAGGTCTTCGTCGTGACCCCCCGAAGAGGTAGTCAAGAGGAGGTGGAGCGGCTCGACGGCATGACAGTGTACAGTTTCCCCGACCACGAGGGGAAGTCCCGCGTCCTCCGCTCCTTTCTGTCCCGCCTAGACTCCATGGGGTACTACAGGAAAACAGACGCTGAGATCTACCACAGCGAAGCAGTCAGCTACAATACCCTCGCAGCACAGAGAGCTATGCCCCACAGGCCCCACATTATAACCTTTCAGGACCCCTATGACCTAGACGAGTGGAAAAAGATAGCTCAAGTGGACCCACAGTACAGGCTGACCCCGGCGTTCAGGTCGAGGCTTACCGTCGAGAACCTCATCCTTTCCATGGCGTGTAGGGGAGCGGTGTCCCTCCACGCCCAGGCGAAGTTCCTCATACCAAAGGCGAGGAGGCTCTTCAAGCTTGTAAGAGACCCGACTTTCCTTCCCAACCCCGTTGTGGTGCCGCAGCGGTCTATGAGGAAGTCGAGAACTCCGACGGTGTGCTTCCTGGCCCGATGGGACCCCCAGAAAAGGGTGGAGATTTTCCTAAGGCTTGCACGGGAGTTCCCCGAGGTCGAGTTCGTAGCGATGGGGAGGTCCCACGACACCGCCACGGACACCAGGATTAGGAGAAAATACGGCGGCGCGCAGAACCTTACCTGCACCGGGTTCGTCTCCGAGGAGGAAAAGTCCAGCATCCTCGAGAGGAGCTGGGCGCTCGTTAACACGAGCATCCGGGAGGCTCTCCCCGTCTCTTTCTTGGAGGCCCTAGCCCACGAGACACCGATCCTGAGCGGGGAGGACCCCGACGGACTGACCAGCTCTTTCGGCTACCGCGTCCGGGACGACGACTACGGAAAGGAGTTGAAGAATCTCCTCGAGAGCGGGGACTGGATGGAGAGAGGAAGGCTCGGCAGAAGGTACGTCGAGGAGGTCCACGAAGTCGGAAAGGTTGTGGACAGGCACATCGAGATCTACGAGGGCGTCCTGGAAAGCCACCGCTGAACGGGTTGGTTGGTTTTGGCGAGGTTCGTTGTCTTCGGCGGCTGGTTCGGCTCGGGCAACATCGGAGACGACGCTATCCTAATCGGGCTCAGGGAGGTGCTGACCGAGACGCTTCCCGGCACGGAGATCGTGGCGATTTCATCCGACCCAGATCACACCAGGATAGTCTGCGGCGTTGATGCCATCCCGCTGCTGAGCCCTCTGGGCAGGATCCGGGGGAACGGCCCATCCCTCGAGGCCTACTATAGGACCTTCAAGGAGGCCGACGCCTGCATAATCAGCGGCGGGACGCCCATCTACGACTACGGGCACCTTTCGAGGGGGCTCCACTTCGGCCTTCCTAGGGCCCTCGGGAAGCAGCTCTTCTGTTTCGGCATCGGAGCGAAGCCGATAAGGTCGAGGACAGGCGCGGCGTTCTTAAGGCTCCTGCTCCGGAGGGCGGAACTCATCTCTGTCAGGGACAACCCCTCCAGGGACGAACTCCTGAGGCTGGGAGTCGACAAACAGGTCACGGTCACAGGGGATTCCGCCCTGTTCCTGCCCCCGGACGATCAAGTCACGGGGCTCAGAAAGCTCGTCGACTGCGGCGTCGACACGTCCAGACCGATGGCCGCCATCTGCCCGAGGGCCCTGTCGACCGATTTCAGGCGGCATTACCACGAGCCCCTGTCTCGGCGGGAGATCGTCGGGATTCGTCGAGCGATCGCGCGCGTGGCTGAGAAGCTCTCGGAGGACGGGCGCGAGGTGGTCTTTGTCCCCATGCATCGCGCCCCTTACGACGACGACCTCTCGGAGATCCGGGCAATAACCGGGTTGATGCGGGGCCGGCCGCCCTGGGTGGTCGATGTGGGCATGCTCCCTGGGGAGGCGATGGCGGTGCTGGGGTGCATGGGCCTCGTGTTCGGCCTGAGGCTACACTCGCTGATCATGGCCGCCGCCCAGGGGGTGCCCGTCGTGGGAGTGGATTACGACCCAAAGATACGGGGCTTCATGGAGCTCGTCGGCCTGGGCAACCTCGTCTGCGAGATAGACGAGCCCGATGAGGCGTACTTCGAGAGGGTCGAATGGGCTCTGGATGGTGGAAGGCGTCTGAGGAGGCGGCTTGCACGCTACTGCGAGGACGTAAGGGGAAGAATACGGGAGGAGGCCCGCCGGCTGGGGGCACTCCTGGGTTAGGTCACCAGCCCATGGCGTAGGCCTCGGCGGTCCTCGGTGAGGCGCCACCGTAGATGATGCCGGTCTCGGGGTCGTAGCGGATGGCAAGGCACCTTCCATGGCTCCAGGGCCTGCTCACGACTACCTCGTGGCCCTTCGCCTCAAGCCCCCTCCTCACCTCCCCGGGGATCCGTGGCTCAACATGGACGCGGCCCGGGTAGGCGGCGTGGGGCCAGAAGGAGCCTGGGAAGTGCCTGCTGTGGACTGTGGGCTGGTCGAGGGCGAGCTGGATGTCCAAGCCGAAGTCGACATGGTTGAGGAAGAGTTGGAGAGTCCACTGGTCCTGCTGGTCGCCGCCGGGGGTTCCGAATACCATGTAGGGTTTGCCGTCTCTCGTGACAAGGCTCGGCGTCAGTGTTGTGCTCGGCTTCTTCCCGGGCTCCAGCCTCTCGACGTGGTTGCGGTCGAGGTGGAGCATCTGGGCCCTGGTGCCCATGCAGAAGCCCAGCCCCGGCACTAGCGGCGAGGTCCTTATCCACGCCCCGCTCGGGGTGGCCGAGAGCATGTTCCCCGTGCCGTCGACGGCCTCAAGGTGGACGGTGTCCCCCTCGAACCAGTCTCCCTCCTCCGACTTCTTCATCTTGATCGGGGGCACGCCCCCGGGCCGGAGCTCGAGGGAAGCCCTGTCGGGGTCGATCAGCTCGCGGCGCTCCTCGGCGTACTCCTTTGACAGCAGTTTTTCCAGGGGGACGTCGACGAAGTCCGGGTCCGCGTAGTAGTGCTCGCGGTCGGCGAAGGCGAGCTTGGCGCACTCGATCCAGGTGTGGAGGTACTCGACTGTGTTGTGGCCCATGGATGCGAGGTCGTAACCCTCGAGGATGTTGAGCTGCTGGAGGAGGACGGCTCCCTGGCACCAGGTGTTGCACTTGTAGACGTCGAGGCCCCTGTAGTTGGTTGTGATGGGCTCCTCGATGCGGGCCCTGTACCCGGCGAGGTCCTCGAGGGTGAGGAGGCCTGTGTGCTCCTGGCCGTAGACGTCCTTGCACTTGAATGTCTGCATGAACTCGATTATCGCCTCTGCGATGGGTCCCCGGTAGAAGTGGTCCCGGGCGGCGTCGATTCCGGCCGACCTACCCCCTCGCCTCTCCCTCTTCTCGGTCTCGGAGACCATCGTGAATGTGCACGCCCAGTCGGGGTTCCTGATTACGGTGCCAACCTCGGGTACCTCGCCGTCCGGCAGGTAGGCCTCTGCCGACGTGGGCCACTCCTTCCTGAACCGATCGGCGCTGGCCTCCAGCGCCCTCTGCAGGCCCGGGTAAACCGGGAAGCCCTCCCCGGCGAGTCTGATCGCGGGCTCAAGGATATCGGCCAGGCTGAAGGTGCCGTATTCTTCGAGGAGGGTGAGCCAGGCGTCGAAGCTCCCCGGTACCACCGCCGGGAGGAAGCCGTCCTCAGGGATGAGGCGGTAGCCTTGCTCCTCGAACCAGTCGATGGTGGCGGCCCTCGGCGCCGGGCCCTGGCCGTTCACGGCTAGTACCTTTCCCTCATCGGCCCAGTAGACGAGGATGGGGGTCTCGCCGGCGACCCCAGCGAGATAGGGCTTGAGCACCGTTAAGCAGAAGAACATGGTCGCCCCGGCATCGACGACATTTCCCCCGCGTTTGAGGGCGTGGTGGCCGGCCTCGGTGGCGAGGTAGTGGGTCGAGGAGACCATGCCGTGGGTGCCCATGACGACAGGTCGTGTCGTGAATGACATGAGGATCATGCTAGGTGGCGTCGAGGTTGTCTTAAGCTTTCAGTTTGTTCGTTGTATGGGCTTCTCGCACGTCAGTGGCAGGTCATATTGGTTTTCAGGTTTCTGGTTTATCCGTGTGAAGAGGGTGGATTTGGGGTCGTCGGGGTTCATTGTTCAGTGTATGGTTTGCAGAGGGCGCGTTTTTGGTCTGAATAGACGCCCCTTTTGGTTCGAATCGGATCGTGAAGGGGCGTTTTCCGGGCTCCTTTCGATGGATGACTTTGTTTTCAGGTGTGGATTGTATGACCCCCCCTCCCCCTATCTCTTGAGAAGTCGTTTTCCGTCTCTTTTTCTGGAGAGGGGTCTTATTTTCGGTTAACTGGGTCATTTTTTGTACCCTAATCTGACTTTCTGCATTTATATATCGCGGTGTCTCGGGGTGGTGTCGGTGGTTGGTGTTTTTTTATTGCGTTGGGTTTTGCTAGTGTGGTCTGGGTATGAATGGTCGTCGGATGGGTGTTCGACTGTTTGGCCATTCGATACGGATGTGTTTTCACCCCCTTTATATTCTGTGGTGCTTGGTTGGGATCTTTTTTTAAGTTGCTTTTTGGATTTAGATTTGGTTTTTATTTATTTTTTTGATGTTGTTTGATACTGTTCTGCTATGAGCGTGCAGGGTGAGGCGTTCAAATTCTTTGTCTTCCTGTTCTAATCTGTAGTATTATATTTTCCTGAGGTGAATTTATCGTACTTAACTTCGTGTGGGTGATAGTGTGCAGGCTCGAGTTCCGTGGAAGGTCTTTGCTGTCGTCGTTGTGATTGTGGTCGCTAGTTTCGGAGGGGGTTTTTGGGCAGGGTCTTCATATCTCAGATCTAGCCGTCTTTCCGTATATCAAGATTGGATAGATCAGTTGCTATTAGAGGTCGAAGAACTACAGGATCAGATCGACTTGCTTCATGACACAGTTTCTGACCTTAGTTCTGTGAACGAAGATTTGAGGAGAGAATTACTGAGATTGAGGCTGTCCTCGTTGGACATGGAGCCGGTTGATCTGTCGGTTGTTGAGACTGGCGTTCTGAGTTTTGCGAGTTATTATTTCCCCGAGCTCCTTGAGGGCTCGCCAGGGGTCCCTCAGTACCAGCTGCCATTGAAGACGAGCGATATATCGAACTATCAGAGCTTCTCCTCCAAAATCCGCCTGAGCGATGCAGCGCTGGAGCTCCTAGAGAGGAACGGTTTCGTCGTCATCGACAACCCGTTCGATCCGGAGGAGGAGTACATCACCCAACCCTACGAGGATCTCAAGGAGGAGGAGATACCGGTCTTCATCACCTCCGATTCGCTGCTGCACCTCTACCACATACAGTTCGACGAGACCCTCAGGCAGGTCGAGGAGAGGGAGTTCTACGAGGACATCTGGGATTTGAGCAAGTCGCTGCTTGAGGACTCGGTCTATAAATACAATCACTCCACTGGGGACTTGAACGAAGCGTCGAGGAGGAACGCCGCGTACTTCGCGGTGGCATTAAGCCTGCTGCAGCCTAGGGAAGACCAGGTGTGCAGTGACGAGGACATCCTAGAGGACTCCGGATGCTTCAGGACCGAGGACCTCGCGAGGTACAGCTTCGAAATCCCCGATTTCGTCGAGGCTGTCGTCGAAGAGGAGCTTGGGCTCATAGAGGGGCACGGGGGCGTCTCACGGTCACCGATATTCGTTTACAAGGAGGACTACACCCAGTATGTGCCGAGGGGGCATTATACCCGGTCGGAGAAGCTTAGGAACTACTTCAAGGCCCTGATGTGGTACGGCAGGATGAGCCTCCTCCTCAAGGGCTCCGACATGATCGGGGAGGGGGAGACATGCGACACGTTCCCTCCATGCGACGCCCTCGTATCCGCATACGACGCGAAGATACAGACTATGCAGGCGTGCTTGATCGCCTCAAGGCTCGCCGAGATCCCGGAGCTGAGGGCGATGTGGGACAGGATCTACGCTGTGACCTCGTTCTACGTGGGTTTCTCGGACGACCTTGGCCCGTATGAGTACATCGAGGCCATGGACTCAGTGTTCGGAGGGGTCTTCGACCCAATCGGGCTGACCGATGATTCAGTCGGGCTTCTGAAGGCGAAGCTGGCAGAGTACAGGCCCCCGGAGATATACGGCGGGACGGGATGGGTGGTCCTCCTACCCCCATTCACGCCCGAGCAGGCCGACGAGGTGCTGGAGGCAACGAAGGGGTTCAGGCTTATGGGGCAGAGGTTCGTCCCGGACTCCTACGTGTTCCAGAACCTCGTGCCGCCGAAGGTGATGTGGCCCCTCGGGCCGGAGAGGCCCTTCACGTGGGTCATGACCCCGGCAGGGCCCGTCAGGGGTTTCCCGCGGGGCCTGGACGTGATGGCGATTCTCGGCTCGGAGAGGGCCGTAGAACTGCTGGACGAGCTGAAGGACTCCAACTACGTGAACTACTCGGCCCAGTTCAACCTCCTGAAGGAGGAGTTCGACGGCCTCGGCGAGGAGGACTGGAACAAGAACCTCTACTGGTCGTGGCTGTATGCCCTGAAGCCCCTTTTGGGGGGATTTGGCGAGGGGTACCCCACATTCATGCAGACCCAGGCCTGGAGGGACAAGGAGCTGACCACCGCCCTGGCTTCCTGGGCCGAGCTGAGGCACGACACCATACTGTACGCTAAACAGAGCTACACCGCCACTCTAGGGATAGCTCCTTTGAAGCCGTCGATCGTCGGTTACGTGGAACCCGTGCCAGAGTTCTATGCAAGGCTTCTCTCCTTGACGAGGATGACCAGGGAGGGCCTGGACGAGATGGGGGTGCTGGACAAGACTGCGGAGATGCGGCTGAGCAGCCTCGAGGAGATACTGCGGAGGCTGGTGGAGCTGTCCGGGAAGGAGCTAGGGAACGAGGAACTGACCCAGGAGGACTACGACTTCATCAGGGACTTCGGCGACGAGCTGGAGGACGTCATCGCAGGGGTGGACGACAAGGCCAAGAAGACGACGCTTGTGGCCGACGTCCACACCGACCAGAACACAATGCAGGTCCTGGAGGAGGGCGTGGGCTACGTCAGGCTGATGATAGTGGCGTACAAGGTCCCTGACGGAAGGGTCCTAGTCGGGGCCGGCCCAGTCATGAGCTACTACGAATTCAAGCACCCCATGGCCGACAGGCTGACAGACGAAGCGTGGCAGGATCTCCTCGAATCCGACCCTCCAGATGACCCAGAATGGGTCCCTAATTTCACCAGGTAAAACAGTGTCTCACCTCAACACGAGGAGTTTTTTCAAGGATCTCCTCAATATACAGTTGAACTTCCTGTTGAAACCCCAACTGTGATTAACCCGATCCATTACTGAGAGATCGGAATGAAAACAGGCTTCGATCTGGGGAAGGCCCACAAGCTGATGGAAGAGAGAGACCTAGACTGTGTTGTCGCCACCTCGCACAACAACGTCTACTACAGCACCGGGAGTGACATCATGACGATAAGCATGTTGAAGAGGCTAGCCGCGGCCTTCTTCCCCCTCGACGGGGAGCCCATCTTCGGGATCCACGCGAACGAGGAGGTCACAGCGAGGGAGTCGACGTGGATCGGGGACGTGAGGGTCTACGAAGGCGGCGAGTGGGAGCCCCTCAAGCCGATAGGATTCGTCGCGGACGTCCTGAGGGAGAAGGGGCTTGATAGATCTAGGATAGGCGTTGAGCTCCTGGACATCACAGGCATGTGCATGGACTACCTCAGGGGGCTGCTGCCCTCCGCTGAGTTCGTCGACTGCCAGCCCGTCTTCGACAGGCTGAGGTGCGTCAAGTCCGAGGATGAAATCAGGCTCCTGAGCGAGGCGAACATGGCGACGGCGAAGGCGATAACCGTGGCCTTCGAGATGGCGAGGACCGGGGACACAGAGAGGGAGATCGCTAGGAACATGATGGACCTAACCGTAGGGTACGGCGCCGACCAGGTCGCCTTCATGACCCTCGGGGCAGGGAGGAACGTCTTCGAGACCCACCACGTCCCCG
>Ga0209427_10005183_pt1 | contig 14957 bp, 13 predicted proteins | sample DeeMarSWOR136_30_FD_187465 | JGI IMG/M metagenome (GOLD analysis project Ga0209427, IMG submission 187465) | Marine sediment microbial communities from White Oak River estuary, North Carolina - WOR-1-36_30 (SPAdes) (version 2) | ecosystem: Environmental > Aquatic > Marine > Intertidal zone >...
GGCAAAGAAAAAAGATCCAGATGCAAGGCGCGCAAATCCTGAGGAATGAGGCGTACATAGAAGTACGCTGCAATGACGAAGGATGAAGCGGAACGCAGCCCTTCGGCTTTGCTCAGGGCCGTGAGCATGTCGAACGGCAGATGGACTTTTTACGAAGCCGTCAAATGTAATGGCGATCTTGAGAATTGGGCGGGATAAGTGGAAGGGAATTTGATAGGGCAGAAATCAGGGGTTAGTCGGGAATGTCAAAAGCTGAATACTGCCCCCTGTTCTTCAAAAGGGACAAGGAAATCATGTGTCCAATGTCAAGGCTATTCCCCTTTTGGGCATGTTGTAAGCTTATCAGGCCACTCCAACCACCTTGCTCCGTCGTTCAACAAGAATGACATCACGCCAGGTTCGTGCACGTTCACCGTAGGTCATTCTACCCACCTTTTCTCTTCGGCCGACGTCTCTGAACCCATGCTTCTTAACGAGGGCAAGGCTTACAGTATTCTCCGGGAAAATCCCACCTTGTAGTATCCATATTCCTGCTCTTTCCGAAGCATCGATCAGGGCGACAAGGAGCGCTGAACCAATGCCTTCACCTCGATATTGGGCGCCCACGTACAGACTGACTTCTGCCACTCCTGAATACACACGACGACCGGAAACGGGGCTCAGCACAGCCCATCCCAGAACCCGCCCTCCCGCTCTGGCAACCAGCCGCGGTTCTGGCAAATGGTTTGAGTGCCATTTCTCCCAATCCGGGGCGTCGGCCTCGAATGTGGAATGCCCCGTCGCAATGCCTTCGAGATAGATTGAACGGACTTGCCCCCAATCATCTGAGGTCATCTTGTTTATCACGTATTCCATTCGGTTCTTGGCTCACAACGCTGGAGCTCAGCTGCCCGTAAAGAGCGTAGCGGTTTCCAAGTCAGCTGCAATGACACCCGAAAAGAGTATACCATTACCATAAATTTTGTAAAATTCTTGGCTATGGAGCTCGTTGAAATCTCAATATTCCACGAGCGTTATATATGAAGATATCAAAAGGTCAACCCCAGAGGATAATACAGAAAAAATTACCATCAGTCTAGCAAAAATGACATCCTGTCATGTAATCTCCTGATCTCTTAATCTCCCAGTCTCAAATCCTAGCATATCGTAATTACTGAGATTGTGAATCGTTCATTTTTCTGGAGTTTCCTGGGTTTTAATGGAAATATATTTATAACTATCTGATTTTATTGGAAAACGGAATTTCAGCACGTAACTCCGCTGTTTCTTCGCTTCAATGCCTCCGAAGTGACCCTCTCGGGGTTCGCAGCTGGGGAATACTTACCCCTTCCGGCCTCTAAAGGGCCGGCTTTCCCCTTTCCTTCGACTGCGCTCAGGACAAATTCTGCTCACCCTCGATGGGTACCCCACTTCTCCAGCAGATTGCGCTCAAAAACAACGGAGTCCCTCTGAAAAAACTCAGGAAACTCCCGTCATTTTTTCCTTGACAGGAGGAATAGAGCATGTTCCCCTTTTTTCTGACAACCCCTCAGCATTTACGCTAAACACTTAGCTGTCTGATCGAAAAAAGCCCAAGCTGAGGTAAAGTGCACCGAAAAGGAGAGGATATGAGCAAGGAGGATATAAGAAAACGGACTCAAGAGACCGCGAAGAAGCTCTTCGGCAAGGGCATCAAGATGGACCCGCCGTACAACATGTGGAAGGAGTTCGACCGAGACCTTGCCAACGATTTTTCGATGTTCATCACCGGCACCCTTTACTCCCGCCCTGTCCTGAGCCTACCGGAACGTCAGATGGTGGCCTGCGCAGTCCTAGCTGCAACCAGATCAAACGATGAGCTGCGGCTGCACGTCAACGCGGCCCTGAACGTCGGCTGCGACCCTAAGAAACTGGCGGAGGTCTTCTTCCAGGTGGCAACCTACTGCGGCATGCCGACCGTGAACTTGGCGCTCGAGGTCTACCGGGACGTGCTCAAAGAGCGCGGCGAATGGCCGATCAACGAATGAGGGGGGCACGACCGCCTTCTAACCTTTACTGCCGGAGGAAGTGCCCTTCCTCCCCGTATACGTTCCGAGAGCTGAGCTGCCCTCAGCGCAGGACAATTCCGCGGGCCGGGGGGCACGCCTTGCATAATGTTGAAGCCTCCCTCTGTTTTTCAAAAGGGACAAGAAAATCATTCGTCCAGTCGCAAGGGTTGACCCTACTCCACATTTTCATTACCATGCTTTCGTCACATTGATCTCAGACAACATGATGTGGATGATCGAAAAGTTCAAAACTCGCCTTTACATCAGCGAAACCACATACGATGTCGACATCCCGATCCAAATCGAAATCGAGTACGGATTCGAGGGTAAGCGAGTTGATGCTGGATCCATATCAAAAAAAGTGCGCTACAATCGGCCCCTGTTGATTAAGGAAGTCCCCAGCCGGACCGCTGAGGAACTCGATCACATGGTTGATCAGCACGTCCAGTATGCGATTCGAGGGCATCTATCCTCAAGGGGCTATGTTCTCGATGAGGAATAAGGGTTATTTTGATAGGTTTAACCCCTCCTAGCCTCTCTAGAGAATAACCACCCAGTGATATGGAAGGAGAAGGAATATGGTGAGATTAGCCCAGGATGAACAAGATATGCTGGAGGGCAAGGAAGGCCCTGCGAAACAAAAAGCCATGGAGTTACTTGTGAAATATGCAGAGGCTCTTGGTGCCGAGAGATTCATCGATACAAACAACGTTACCATCATTCCCGGTTCGATTCCGGACACGGAGATCATTCAGAATGTTGTACCCTCTCTTGATGCTGATGAAATCGCATCAAAGTTCTTACTCGATAGCGATCAGACGGTTGTGCTGGATAGAGTCAAGGCATTCACCACGACGAATGCCACGTTTAGAGATCAGAGATACCCTGAAATCCAGATAGGAGGAAAGCCCTTCTGTGATGTTTTACAAAAGATGGTGGATTACTTTAGAAGAGTGGGTATCATCCATCTGGCGACGTGTACTCCTTATCAAGTGGGAAATATTCCTGCGAAGGGTGAACACTGTGCCTGGACGGAGTCATCCGCAATCGCCTTTTGCAATTCTGTGATAGGTGCTTACACCAATATTGAAGGGCTCCATAGTTCTTTCGCCTCAGCGATCAGCGGCAAAACACCCCTATGGGGGATGCATTTGGATGAGAATCGTCTCGGCAAAGTGATCGTTGATGTAGGGATTGACATGGAAATGATTCGGGATTGGTATCTGATGGGATACTATGTTGGGGGAGAGCTTGGATTAGATGTCCCTATCTACACGAACATCACAAGGATTCCAGACCTAACCAGGCTGATGGCTTTATGCGCTGCCGGAATTTCTTCAGGGAGTATTGTCAAATTTCATATTGTTGGAATTACATTGGAAGCTCCTACGGTTGAAATAGCCAGCGGAAAGAGGAGGGATTTAAGAATGTTGCAATTTGGGAAGAAACAGCGCGAGAAAGCCTACGGAAAGCTGAATCATTCGAATAAGGATGACGTGGACATCGTGGTATTGGGCTGTCCGCATTATACCTTAGAACGTATGGGAACCGTTGCCCGAATGTTGGAAGGTAAAAAGGTACATGAAAATACTCGCCTCTACGTGACGACGTGCCATATGATCAAGTCTCTTGCTGATAAAATGGAATTTACGGAAACCATCACCAAAGCGGGTGGATTGCTCCTGGAAGATACATGTGGACTCTCCCTTGATGCGGACCCTTCAAAGGTTTTTGCCTCCGATTCAGCGAAATTGGTGCATTACGCCCCTGGTGCGACAGGTCTGAAAAATACGTGGTTTGGTACAACGGAAGAGTGTATTCAGGCTGCCATTACGGGAAAATGGAGAGGAGAACTGAGATGAAAAAAATAATCCTACGGGGGAGAAAAGTATACGGTGGTTCAGCCGAAGGGGAGGCTCTCGTTACGGAGGGATCATTAGGGGGGTTCGGCACTTTTGATTTGAAAACGGGGATCGTGATCGATTTTAGTCATGAATGGTTGGGCAAGAACATATCGGGGAAAATTTTGGTCTTCAGGACTGGAAGCGGTTCCTCCGCATGGACAATTGCCCATCAAGCTTTGCGTTTCACAGGAAGATCTCCAAAAGCATATCTCATCAAGGAAAATAATCCTCAAACCGCACTTGGTGCAGTGGTTGCGCGTATACCGTCTATGACCGATTTTGACCAGGATCCTACAAAAGTGATTTCTACTGGTGACAGGGTAAAAGTAGATGCGGATAAAGGCATAGTCGAAATAACGAGGAAATAGGAAACCATCGTTATCGGTGAAGGGGACGTAGTGAAACGAAACCCTTTTGGTTTTTCAGGCACGCATCGTGGCTCTTGGTGGAACAAGGAAAAAGCTACGCTCGCTGCATTAGATCTTCTTTCGTCACATCGCCCGTATGAACGTAACCAGTATCTTCGACACTCCCTGCGCCGATGTAAATGCCGAGGATCTCCAGGGTCTCCTTTTCACTCGGGTTATGGAGCCAGTGATCCACGCCCTTGGGAATATAATGGAAGTGGCCAGGACGAACCTCAACCCGATCAGAGCCTGCGCCTGCAAGCCCACGCCCACCCATAACGTAGTAAATTTCCTCACACCTGTCGAACCGGTGCTTCTGGTGTGTGGACCCGGGGAGGAAGCTTGCTCGGAACAGGGTCGTAGTGCTACCGTTCCGCTTGCTAAGCAGGACGTGAAAATTACCGATAGGCCAACCCTCCTCGGAATTCATGGGTTCAGGCGGCACATCGTCGAAATGCACCAATATTCCCTGGCTAATACCCTTTCTCGGCTTCTCGAGGTCTTCTTTCGTCACATCGCCCGTATAAACGTAACCAGTATCGTCGAGACCGCGCGCTCCGATATAAAACCCGAGAACTTCAGCGGGTTCGTTTTGGGTCGCATTAAAGTAAAAATGGTCGACACCCACCGGGATGAGCCGGCAGAATCCCGGGCATAATTGTGCACGTTCGGGTCCGTTCCCAACCACACCACGTCCCCTCAAGTAAACTGCGATCTCTTCACAGTTGTCATGGCGATGCTTCTTATGGGTGGAACCCGGAAAGAAGCGCGAATGAAAGGCTGTGGTTGAGCTGCCCTGTCTTCTACTGATTGGGATTCTGAATTCGGAAATACTCCAGCCCTGGTTTGCGTCCATGTTTTCTGGTGAAATGTCGTCGATATGAACAACGGAACAGTGAGATACCATTACTTCTCCCCCCTTCGACGTTCAATGGAACGAAAAAACTTATCCTTCCATATACTATAAAAAAACGGCCAGTGTAAATAGTCTACCCGGGCCCTTTGCCCAGGTCACAAGGAAAGGGATCACCTATATCATGGAGCTGACCTTTCGGGTGATGCGTCTGGCACTCGGCCCATGAATACCTTCTTCACCAATGAGGTGGGTGCCAATCGGATCATGCACTGCATCACCGAGATGCTCACAGTAACTCCAAGGACGATATCCCGAGGTCAACTTCCACAAAAAGATTGACATGAGCGCCGTAACTTATTAGAAATGTATGACTTTATTTATGATAAGGGAGAAAGTCAGATGGAGAAGAAAAGGATCGGTCTTATAGGGCTTGGGTTAATGGGGAATGGATTAGCTATCAATCTACTCTCCGCGGGATTTTATCTAGTGGGGTACGATATTGATGAAAGTAAAATAGCCAATGTTATCAAGATGGGTGGACGTAGGGTGGACTCTCCTGAAGAGATTCCTCCCCAAGTAGATGTGATCATTACGTCTCTGCCTAATTCCCAGGTAGTTAATGAAGTTGTTAAGAATTCTCTAAAATTGTTTGAAACTGGAAGACCAGGGCTCATTCTCATGGATACGACAACAGCTGATCCCGTTATGTCAGAAGAGCTTGCCACCGAACTCAGAAAGAAGAAAATGGAGATGCTTGATGCAACCATTAGTGGAACGAGCACAATGTGTGCCGAAAAGGATATCATTATCATGGTGGGCGGCAGCAAGAAGATTTTCGCTGATTGTGAACCTATTTTCTCGGCAATAGCGAAAGAGACATTTTTTCTTGGTAAGAATGGAAGCGGCGCCTCGACAAAATTGATTGTAAATTTAGTGCTCGGGCTTAATCGCATGGCACTTGCAGAAGGTCTTGTTTTGGGAAAGAAGTTAGGAATGGATCAACTTCGACTATTAGAATTGCTAAAAAAATCAGCAGCCTATTCAAAGGCGATGGATATGAAGGGCTCTAGAATGGTCAATAAGGAATTCTTGCCCCCTGAGGGCAAATTGGCTATTCACCTAAAGGATGTGCGCCTCATACTTGATATAGGGAGAAGGGTGAACTTTCCTTTGATTCTCACCAGCATCGAAAGCCAAGCCCTTGCATCCGAATTCGCCAAAGGGAAAAGTGAGTGGGACAGCTCTGTTATCATTTCTTTTTATGAAGATTTAGCAAATATCTGATTTCACACAGATTTGTGAAGGGTGAAAAAATGAGAAATGGGGTTAAGTCTTTTTTTGAATAAATGTTGAGGCCTTGACCTCTATTCCTTTCGAGAAACCTCTTCGATGAATTGTAGGATCCTCCTGTTTCTCCCTATAGACCTGGTGTAGACATAGGTAACCACTGCAATTAATACTCCATATACGAACCCTGTTATACCCATCTGGAATCTAGTCACTGCCATGAGAAAAACACCTGAATACTGTACGTCAATCTGAATTCCCTGAAACCATTGGCAAAAAAGCTCCCCAAAGCCAACACCTTGCATTGCTGCGAGCTTTGACCCCAAGTGAATGTTCAGAACACCTCCAACTATGAGAACGCAGGTCACCACCGGCAGCAGCCAAATGCCGATTTTGGCACTTCTTGTTTGGGAACGCTTAAGATGCTTAATATCGCTGGCTGTTAGCATTGTACCCCCCTGTTCCTTTTTTTATGGAGGAGGCCAAGACCTCAATTGGTAAGGCCGCTATTTGGAACTCATTTGTTTTTGGTTGATTTGCTTTTGGTGAGAATGTGTGATCCCGAATCGCTTTGCTAACCCATCCACATGAAACTCTTCTCTTCAGAATCTGATATTTCAATTCCTGTGAGACTCAACTACTAAAAAATCTCGACATCTGATAACCAATTTGGATGACCAAAGGTCCTAATTTCCACATAACGGACGTTATTCAGGGGAGGCGAAAACTGTTTCTCCAAAACGTTACCGTCCTGGGTGTAGTCATCAAATTCATAAACGAGGCTCCATGATCCAGAATTCCCAGCGACCCACACTTGGTACGGAATTTGCCCATCAGATGTTTTCTTCACCACAAATCGAATACCATTTACAGAGACTTCCTCTCCTAAATCAAACCATGTGGGCTGCAGCGGATTCCAGTCTCGATCATCAGAAACTTCATTGATAGCCAGTTGCGCTGAAGGTGGAATATATTGTTCCTGACCGTCGCCTGTCATTGCCAGCTGACCACTTGTACCCACAGGCTTTCCCTCTTCAGAAACGTATTCTTCGCGAACGTCATCAGAGTTGAATGGAGCGGTACTCGAAATTCCTAACGTTGGAATGCCATCGGAGAACACACTCTCACCACTCGCTTGTTCGGCATCGCTTTGAGCAGCACTGGATTCTTTGCCTCTGTCTTCGATCTCGGTCCGAAATGTGATTGTAGTCGGGGTGGGGTTGAAGTAGTGTGTCACAATGTTTTCATCTGTCCCACCGTACTCCCCCTGTGAAGGAGAATAAGCTGTGTCGAAAACCTCCTTCTCATCAGAGGATGGGCGCAGAACATGGATACCATCAGTTGCCTGGACTGCTTCCTCTGCGCCCATAGGCTCAACGTGAGGATGAATCCGACCTTCTGCATCGCGGGCCTCCACGGAAAACCTGGTGTCAAGCATCACCCAGAGTCCTGTAAACCCCGCTGAAGTGGAGCGCCACTGGGCTAGAAAGTCCTCGTATGTGTAGATTTCTTCTTGGTTCCCGAAGGGATTATAAATACGCACCCAACCCCCAGCGCCACCCGCCTTTGCATCTTCAACCACCACCCAGTGGTATATCGTACCGCCCAGCACACCGCAGGAATTAATCGTAACGAAAGCGATCATCATTTTTCCGGAATCAAGCTCATATTCAAGCTGCCAGGAGGTCAGATGTCTATCCAGACGCTGGTAGTCCACATCATATAGATCGAGCATGTCTTCGAGATCTTCAAAATCCGTTCCCAAATCGTGCTTCAAGATGTAATACGCTCCGGAATCCTCTTTTGTCCAGTCTCTCAAGAGGTTGAGCACTTGAAAATCGATCTGTTCGCCGAGGAGCGCCGCCACACAGAATTCGCCACAGAGGTTGCAGTTGTACCGCTGGCATTGTTCGGCTGTTCTCTCCCCGTAGAAATCCTCATCCTCAGGTCGAGCAATGGAGCTGATATCAATGTACTGCGCCGCACTGAGGCCCTGATGGAGTGCCTCAGCTATCTCCCCATCCTGCGGGATGGCAACCAGCGCCTCTGACATATCGAAGTGCAATCTGTCTCCGAAGTTAGTGCTCCTCATCCACCCGAGCTGCCCGTTGTGGATCACTTCATACCAGGTGAAACCCTCGTTCTCCCTGGAGGCTCCGGTCCACATCACCCGATCGAGATACGTGGGATAGCCGAACCTACGAGAACTGATAGATGTGTCCGCATAATGCCCGCGATTCCACCAGCACTTCTCGACGACTAACAGCGGCCGAAAACCCTGAGCCAGGATGAGATACTCTTCCAGGTCAGCCTCGCACGATCTACCTTCCTCGGTGAGCTCATGTATCCACCTATTCCAAACCCTCAATAACCAGTCCAGAATCACATCTCTATCTTCTTGAGGAAGGTGATACCATAATTTGTGAGAAATCCAGGGGGGACACATTCTCGATCGCAGCCAATCGGGCATCTCGAAGGTGCAGACGGGTTTTTCTTGAACGACACCCCGGAGTCTTACGGTCGTATTACCCCCATTCGAATAGACCGTGATACCCCCCCTAAACTCCCCCGGATGCGAGGGGAAAAGGCCCAGAAAGCCTATCGACACCTGTTGTCCCGGAGTCAGGCGAAACGAGGAGTGGCTCAAGGCGTTAATCCAGGGCACGTTTATTGAAACAGTCCCCGTCAAAGTGCGAATGCCGGTATTTTTGGCAGTAAACGTATTGTAAAAGGCTCTTCCCGCGGGTCTTTTCCCTAAATATACCGTTTGGGGGGTAACAGAAAGCTCCGGCGGTGGTTCTTCAACGATGCCACGAAGCTTCACTGTTTTATTACCTCCATTAGAATAAACCGAAATACTTCCCCTAAACTCCCCCGGATGCGAGGGGAAAAGGCCCAAAAAGCCTATCGACACCTGTTGTCCCGGAGTAAGGCGAAACGAGGAGTGGCTCAAGGCGTTAATCCAGGGCACGTTTATTGAAATCGTCCCCGTCAAAGTCCGAATGCCGGTATTTTTGGCAGTAAACTTATTGTGAAAGGCTTTTCCCGCGGGGCTTTTCCCTAAATATACGGTGTGCGGGTTAACAGCCAATTTGGGTGAGAAAGGGATGTTGATACTATCGCCAGGGTCAAGCCTTCGGCCGACAGCCTCCCGCCTACTGGAAGGCCCACCTACGCCATCGTTTCCCCAGTCAAAACCCAAAAACACCAAGCTCAAGAGCACAATTCCTACCAGGGGGACAAAACGTGGTCCTCTGTTACATCGTTCCATGGTTTCTCCCTGGGCTCTTTCAAAACGGAAGACCGGATCATATCTTCGGCAATCCGGCTGTCTATTTTGATCTCGGGACTCTGAAGCCTTGGCATCTCCCCCCTAACAGGCTCGTGGCTTCCCGTCCTCCCTCATGTGTAGTTTGGCTTTCCGGTACGTACCAATCATACCAGACCACAAAAATATTCACAAGAAAAAAAGCAGGATCTTCACGTATGTCCTGCCTCACTTTACGATGTAAAGGCTTGGTCATCCTTTTATCAGATGTGCATCTGGACGAAGGTTCTGGGGATTTGCCGGGTAGAGGAAGGAAACTGGAAGAGGTAACATTACCCTTTTAGGAGAAAAGATGAAATTTATTCAACTTAGTCAACAACCGCCCTGCTCTCATTAAATATCCATCTTCAACTGCTGGCCCCTTTTCCTCATCATCAAGAACTTTTTTACAAGGTAGGTAACAACGACCCCTATCTTTTTACCTTCTAAAAAACAGCTTTGTTGCATTTAGACCCCCCAATGGATTACATTTTTTAAATGAAGCCTTGACCCCATATCTTCCCACATAAGATTCTGAACGATGCTCATCTTTCAAAAAAGACCGTTCCACTCTATTCGGGCCATCATCTTTGATATGGATGGGACCCTCGTCGATTCCATTGACACGTACCATGCCATCGTAAAAGATGCAATGGAATGCCTCGGCATGGAATTGACTACCTCAAGAGAGATACTTTTTGAGAGTCTTAGCCAGGGGAAAAAACTCTCCGATATCATTCTCCCCCCTGGCTTGGAAAATCGGAGCATAATCGTTCAAAGGTTCCGTGCCCTCGCTATAAATGCATTCAAGGAGACTTTCTCACAGGGCACAGTGGAGCTGATTGATGGGGTAATCCGCCTTTTCAACGGACTGAAAGGAAGAGGATTCTCCCTTGCCATTGTGACCTCATCAATGACCGAGGTAGTGGTCCCTTTCCTGAAGGCAAAGAATCTCCACTCTTATCTGAATTGCGTTCTCGGGCGAACCGAGGTACCCCAGCTGAAGCCTGCCCCTGACCCTCTTCTCAAATGCATGGAAATCTTGAATGTTGAACCCTGTGAAACCATATACGTTGGGGATTCAGCTGTCGACATTCAGGCTGGAAAAGCCGCAGGAGTATGGACCGTCGGGGTTTTGACCGGAACTTCCGATTTGAATCGCCTCAAGGCAGAAGCCCCAGATGCAATACTTCATTCAGTGGGAGATCTTCTCACGATTCTGTGATAATTCCAACATCTCAATTCATCCTCTTCGAACCGAAATCTTGAATTTCCAGATGTGCGATTCGTCATGAATGAAGACCCGCCCCCTTCCTGTCGAAGCAAGGGATGAGGGTCACTAACCTTCAGAACCCACCAGCGCCCCCAATCCGAATATGTATTCACCAAATTCGACAATGCCCCCCATTTTTTTATCGTCAAGAAGTTTTTGGCAACGCAGGTAACAATGTCCCCCATTTCCTCTTTGCAGATACGCCCATCCTCGATCCATGGTGGAATTCAAATCAATAGAATGGGAAAAGATTTTGCGGGTACGATGAAAGATGTTCACAATCTGAACGTAAAAGGATTTTGGGGATTGGGCGGGATACCTGGAAGAAATTGAATGGGGGACAATTTAGAGGTTAATCGGCAACGTCAAATGTTGAAACTCGATCCATATTCGGCTCTTTAAAATATGTCTAAAAGGACTCGCCCCTTCCATGTATATTAGTTATACGTAGAGTCGTGGTCCACCTTTTCAGGTCAGCCCTTGGACATTTTTTGTCGATTAGTAACGATATTTACACTATTAATCGGGATTTAATGAGGCAACCAGCCGTTAACCCGGGCATTTGGAGAGCTCCATCTCCAAGAGGTAAATACCCTTTTATTAGCATCCCACGCTCCGATGCATTCTACCCGCACACCCGCCAAGACGGAACCAATATCACCGGCAAGACCGCCGGTGGCCACGAGGGTATAGTCCCCACTCGTGGTTCCTCCTCAGCAACCGATATCTCTTGTACGATACCACCATTTCCGATTTCCTGCAGGACCCAATGACTGCGGGACCTGTACCCCGAGCGTAGTGAGCATCTGATTATCGGCCAAATTAGGCGGAAGAGCGTCATTGTCAGCCACAAAGTTGCAAACCTCATCTTTAATGGCCCCCAAGGTGTCTACGGCCTCCTGAAGTTTGCTCTTGTTCACTTTGGCGCTATACATGGGGATAGCGATGCCCGCCAAAACCCCGATGATTGCAACGACGATCATCAACTCAATAAGTGTAAAACCCTTTTTGTTGCTCATTACCACTTGACCTCTTTAAAAGAAATGTTCTTTTTCCCCTGTCCTTGTGAAAGGTCTCCACCTCCTCTGCTTATGGATTTTTCTCTATGGGTTATATTTACTGCATAATCGATGCCAAATGCCAGCCGTACATGTGCCCGCCTTTGTAAGGGTTAGTTCGTCGGCAACTGAGTTTTTGGAAAGAAGCTATCTGAGATCGAGTTGATATTGGGATTTCTTAAGGCGCAAAGTGATAAGACAACAAGTACCCCTAAGAAATATGCAGATCCATCTTTCGCCGATCTCCGTTAGATTGTAAGTGCAAATCAATAGAGATAGAAGAATCTTGCGGACATGGTGCACAATTCTCACAGTCGAGTATTAAGAAGGGTTCTCTAGATTTGACGGGCAAAGGGAGGGCAATTGGAAGGGGCAGAAATCAGGGGTTAATTGGGAATGTCAACTGTTGAGGCTTCATCTCTTAGTTTTCAGAAAATAAGTTGTTTCAGAACCAACGGACCCCTAATCATTTCACTTGAAGCCTTGGCCCCTTGAATCCTTCTATGAACACCAACTTTTTTGGAGATGAGCCATATTTCTTATCTTCCGATACTCAAAGCTGGATCAAATTTCCCAGCAACAGTTGGACTCTGGGCATTCTTCGTTGCCCTTCTCACTTGTTCAGATAGGTAGGGAATGAGCTCTCCAAGGGTAACATTTGAATCATTGTTATAATCAGCTTTTCCCTTCAAACCCTTCAGCAGGAAATAGGTGAACACACCATGCCCACCACCCCAATCCTTGCTTTCCTGGGAAAATTGCTTTTCATCAGTTGCACTAATAACACATATCCCATCACCGACTTTCGAGAGATTCTGTAGCCCGGTGCTGATAGGGTTGACTTCAATTCCCCTTTTGGCTCTTCGGGCAACATCGAAAGATTGACCAACACCTGCAGCATGGCATGCATCCGCAATGATCACTACCTTCTTGGCTTTGATGAACCGCTTAATTGCTGATTCTATGTCCCACATGGGAAACGCAGTCGTGGCGATATTGTCATACCGGGTGTCATAGGCAAAGAGAAAAAGGTCGTCTGGGAAATTCGGCGATTCCGGAGACCCGTGGCCCGCATAATAGATAGTTATCACATCCTCCTCTATTGGTTGCCTGAGCCAAACAAACATTGCATCCTTTATGTTTTTCAAAGTCGCCCGTCTGTTAAGCAACAGACTTACTCTTGCAGGCGAATATTTGCCCCCGCTTGGGGACGTAAGCCAATCATAAAACGATTTGGCGTCTGGAACGGCATATCGAAGAGGCGGAATTCGGCTATCTTCATATGCGGATATCCCTATAATAACTGCCCAACGGTCCCCTGCTATCTCTTTTGTGGGAACAATATCTGAGACAGCACCCTCCTCAGCCTTCTTGTGCTCTGTCACTTTGACTACCTGAGGTTCTCCGACTCCAGGTCGAATGTATTCGTAACTATCAACTATTTGCCAAAACTCCCCCTTTCTATGCTGAAAAAGATGTTTTGGCGTCGTATAGGCCAAAAGTGTGAAACGACCCTCCTCTTTGAAGATAACAAACACCGCCTCCAGCGGAAATTTTTCCGTTTCAAAAATAAAACGAAATATACCTATCCTCTGGCCTTTCGCCTCAGTAATTTCCCACCTCGGGTTTTTGCAATCCGGGCGAGAGAGCTTTAGTTCTGCCATCCTCATGTAATCTTCCAGTCCGACGTTCCCAGGGTCCATTTCAATGAGCACCTGAAACATGGTGGCGATGCCCGGGATCATGGCCATCAGGTAATGGGCATCGTTTGAGCGTTTTCGGGGTACCTTCCAATTCTTTATTTTCGGTGATGGTTTTGTGTAGACCTGCCATTGATCACTCGGGAAGGTGATTTTCAAATGTTTTTCCCGATTGATCCAGGTCAAACCATCTCGCTCCCACTTCCCGACATAACTGTAAGGGTCGATCGTTGCACACGAAATGAGAAAAATCAAAGATCCTATGGTGACGAATTTTTTCATTTTCCTTTCCCCATTCTACTTAAAACAAAAACCCCCGCACCATCATTGGCCTTTTGTCTCAACCTCACGAATGGTTTGTCATTGTTGGGTACAACTCATGTTACTACTTTACTATGAATGATTACTAAGGAGAAACACTGTTTCAGCTTCTTATCTCGTCAAATCTTAGATTTCCTTGGAATATCTCTGACTTTCTCATAATTTCACAAAATCCATCTAGCTTCGCTCTAAGGATGGAATTTTGGGGATTAGGAAGGAATTCGGTTAAGATTTTGAGGGCTTTGGCAATCGATCAGGGATTAGGGAGGCAATGCGTAGACGAACGGGATAATCTAGCGCTGGGAGACACCTCGTGAAGATATTGCCACGAAATTCTCCTCTTTAAAAATCTGATATCTCAATGCCTGCCCCCGATCTCTGTTTAAAGTTCAATTTACCCCTCCAGAAACCCAACAAACCAGATTAACCATATAAACGTTCTGAACGATCTCAACGACCCAAACCGGACTAACCAAATAAACCGAATAAACGAGATAACCCCAGTCTCCTAATCTCCCAATCTCCACTAATCTCAAATCTCACCATGTTATAGTTACCAAGATCCTTAAGCACTTTTTTTCCTTGACAAAGCAATAGAACATGTCCCCTCTTTTCCAACCCTTTTATAGATGACCCCGATGGATTGTCCCACGTTACAACTAACATCTATAAACGCTGTAAGCAATACATCACATCCTGCTTCACCTTTCTCAGATCTTCCTCATTGGGCCGTCCTCTGATATCCCCCATTCTCCCCTTCGTGCTCCGCTCCTCTGAACCATGGTACTCCCCCACAACGTACCATTCACCCAACACG
>Ga0209427_10005184_pt1 | contig 14955 bp, 10 predicted proteins | sample DeeMarSWOR136_30_FD_187465 | JGI IMG/M metagenome (GOLD analysis project Ga0209427, IMG submission 187465) | Marine sediment microbial communities from White Oak River estuary, North Carolina - WOR-1-36_30 (SPAdes) (version 2) | ecosystem: Environmental > Aquatic > Marine > Intertidal zone >...
AAAGCGCTGCCAATAACTACACCATCTATGGCCTGTATTCTGATACTGATTCTTCCGCATCTTCCGCAAGTGCATACGGCATGTACTCCAATGTTCGAAAAGAGACCGGTACGGGTAATATTTATGGTGGCTACAACTACGCCTACCACAATGGGACAGGGGGATATACATACGGTACCTATTCGTATGCTTCCGGCAGCGACGAGGGGATCACCTATGGTATCCTGGCAACCGGTCATAAAGATTCCACTGATACAGGCGGAACTGCCTACGGTGGATATCTCACTGGAGACAATGATAGTTCCGGTAATTCCTATGGTGTCTACGGCAGGGCCGTAGGCTCCGACGGGACCAACTACGGCGTCTACGGCTATGCTTCAGGCGGAACAACCAACTATGCTGGTTACTTTAGTGGCGAAAAAAGCTATTTTAGCGGAGATGTCGGCATCGGGACTACGACACCGGATTACAAACTTGAAGTTAATGGTACGATGGGAACCTCGGCAGATGCATCTGGCAAGTTACGTGTAGGAAGATATAGTGCCGATTATCCAAACTCTTACATAAGTGCTTCCGGCAGCGCAGAGTCAATGCGCCTACAAATCGGTGACTCTACAAAAATGGTCATAACAAGCAGTGGTAACGTCGGCATCGGAACGGATTCACCGACAGAAAGACTGACCATCCGAGGCGGAAATCTCTTGATCGAGAGGTCTGATGGAACAGACATTGTGGAGCTTGGTGAAGGACTTGACTACGCCGAAGGTTTTGACGTATCTGCTCAGGATAAAATCGAACCCGGTTCGGTCCTCGTTATCGACGCTGATAATCCCGGCAAGCTGGCTCTGAGCAATACATCTTATGATACAAAAGTGGCCGGCATCGTGGCCGGCGCCAAAGGCCTGGGCTCCGGTGTACGCTTGGGGGCAGGTCAGTTTGACTATGATGTCGCTCTTGCAGGCAGAGTTCATTGCAAGGTCGATGCTACTAAGGAAGGCGTAAAGCCGGGAGATTTACTAACTACCTCTGCTACTCCGGGCTATGCAATGAAAGCTTCGGATTATACGCATGCTCAAGGTGCTATTTTAGGAAAGGCCATGGAAAGTATCGAAAAAGGCCAAAAAGGACAAATATTAGTTCTTGTAACCCTGCAGTAAGATAAGGAGGTAACGAACATGGAAAATTTAAGAAATAAAATCCTGGTTGCCTTGCTGATAGCTGTAGGGCTGACGATACCGATTCAGGCGAAGATGGCCACGATGGATGAAGCCCTTAATGTCGCCAGCAACTGGATTGACCTCGTCATACAGAAAAAAGGCAGCTGGGGCGATGCAAATACTGCTTTCATACAAGACATCCAGGAATTCAAACAGGGCCAGAGAACGATTGGATATTTCTGCAATGTCGAGCCAGTCGGATACATCATAGTCTCCCTTCGAAAGGAGCTGGCACCGATAAAGGCGTATTCGGCAAGATGCAATCTCGACCCCGCTTTCGGAGAGGGAATGGCTGACCTCATAAAAGGCAAGATGGAAGAAATACTCAACGCGATAGAACAACAGGCAGGTCCAATCCAAACGGCTCGAACCGAAGACGTTAGCAGGCTTGTTGAAATCAACTACGGCAATGCATGGGCCGAGCTGGAAGGGGATATTTCGATGGTTCAGTGGGATCTTGATTCCGACGAAGGTGATATCAGTGCTGCAAACTACCAGGAAGGTGACATCATGCTCACTACGAACTGGCACCAGGGCGATCCTTATAACCATGACTGCCCGGCGCCACCGGGAGGAGATGATTGCACGGCAGCACACTGTGTTGTAGGCTGTGTGGCCACAGCAGGTGCGCAGGTAATGCGTCATTGGTGCTGGCCGCCTTATGGCGTCGGAATCGGGTACAGCGATTTTTACGATTGGCCCAATATGCCGGATAGTGTCACGGCTGGTTCACCGGCAGCAGAAAGAAACGCTGTAGCTGAGTTGAGCCATGAAATAGGCGTGGCAGTGGGAATGGGATACTGCCTGGGTTCTTCAAGCCCCTGTGCTTCAACTGCCAACACCTATGATATGGAGGATGTCTACGAAGACCAGTACCGCTACTCCACTGTGTGTGCAAAACGCGATCGCACAAGCTATAGTGCCGTGGACTGGTTTAATCTTATGAAGGTCGACTTCAATGTAAATCGTGTTATACAATACCGAATCAAAGGTCATTCCATCGTCGGCGATGGCTGGCAGGAAATTGGAACAACTCCTACACGACAATACCACATGAACTACGGATGGTCGGGAACATCGGAAGATACGTGGTATACTCTCGATGCACTCTATCAACCGGGTGGCGGCACAACAAACGATGAATATATGCTGGAAAATATCTATCCGGCGCAGTCCCTGCACAGTGTTATATCCGGTACATACACACGACAATCGTTTTATTATCGCTATTTCAACGTGGATGCTACAGGCACAAGCGCCACCTTTGATCCCGGACAGTACCTGCAGTTTTTGCCTGGCATTACGCTAACCTGTACCAGTACAACCGGTGGCTCCATTCGATTCAATAGTTCGAGTTCTAACCTTACACGACTTTTCAGCCGCAACGGCGATAGAACACAAGGCGTACGCCTGAATAGTGGTGGTACAATCAAGCTGAATGGTTACGGCTGCATCAAATTTGATTAAAGGTTGTTTTAAACTGGACAAATTAAGAACAAAATGATAAAATACATCGTTGATTAATCAGTTCCAAATTATACGGAACCATCATAGAATCAGGAGAGAAAAATGAAGAAGAGAAAAAGGATAACTTACATACCCCATTTAATAATTTCGGTTTTACTGCTGTTTATTGTATCGTTTGCATCAGTTGCAAGCGGACAATACGAAATAAGCTGGTATACAATCGACGGCGGCGGCGGAAGAAGCAGCGGCGGGCCATATACGCTTATGGGAACAATCGGCCAGCCGGACGCGGCCTACTCGGCCGGCGGTCATTTCGAGCTGCTCGGCGGATTCTGGCCCGGCGGGCCATTGTGTTTTGTCAACTTCGAACACTTTGCACGATTTGCCGAATACTGGTTGGAAACAGGAATCGGATTACCGGCTGATCTGTATGAGGACATAGATAATGAGGTCAATCGGCATGATTTGAGAGTCTTTGTCGAGCAGTGGCTCTGCTATTGCCCGACCGATTGGCCGCTGAAATAAAAGAAATAGCGATAAATAAAGATAATGTGAAGAGTTCAATTAATTGCTCGGATTCACTAAAATTCCATTGACTTTATTCACAAAATATGGTATAAACAATATCGCAGGCTAACCCCTGTGGTGTACGTATTGAAAGTAGTTCTTTGAAAGAACCGATACCCAAAACTCAGGGAAATCAGGCCTTGATGCATCGGAAATGCCTACTTTGATAGGACTTTCGGACTTAAGCAACGATTGCCCACGTGGACATAATGGGTTCTTTTCAGACACTTTCTTACGGCATTAATGGAGGAAAGCCTCGCAATTAATAAAAAGGCCTGTTTATACAGGCCTTTTCTTTTTCCCGTCCATTTTATTCCAGCTTAACGCAAGGAATATCGGACGACCATGTTCTAACAAATCCACAAGGTACAGACGCATGTCTTGTGGGACAACTGCTTTGTTTTTTGAATTTAAGCTGAAAAATAGAATGGTCGATTATACCACTGCTATGAGCTATTTTTCCCTGTAGCTAATGATGTTTTGTTTTAATTGCAACAAAGAAACCTACCTTATGGAGAGACAGGAATGCCGAATGTACGCAATTTCATGGTTTTACCAACATTGCCAGACTCACTGACGGACCTTGAGATAATAGCCAGGAATATGTTTTGGTCCTGGAATCCGGAATTCGTAGACCTGTTCAAACGTATCGACAGTAATTTATGGATAACCTGCGGTCACAATCCGGTCAAGTTTCTCTGTAGTGTGTCGCAGGACTGCTTGAAAACTGCTGCTGAAAATGAAGGTTTTTTGTGCCATTTACAGCGGGCCGCCGAAAAGCTCAAATCATATCTTGAAGGGCCTACCTGGTTTGAGAAAGTATGTTCAAAACATACAAAACCACTTATTGCATATTTCAGTGCCGAGTTTGGGCTTCATGAGTGCCTGCCTATTTACGCCGGCGGATTGGGAATTCTGGCGGGTGATCACTTGAAAAGTGCTTCTGACCTCGGTGTTCCAATAGTCGGAATTGGGCTTCTGTATCAAAAAGGCTATTTCCGCCAACATTTGAACATCGATGGTTGGCAGCAGGAGGTTTATATCGATAATGATTTCTATAATATGCCCATTGAACTGGTTCGCAAAAAAAGTGGCCGGCCGTTGACCATTAGTGTTGAATTTCCGAGAAGGTCTGTCTCAGCACAGATTTGGTGCGCTTCCATAGGCAGGGTAAAATTATATTTACTTGATACAAACATAGATGCCAATTCTTCGGCTGACCGCCTGATCACCGCCAGTCTTTATGGCGGTGATAGTGAGCTGCGAATTCGTCAGGAGATTATATTGGGCATCGGCGGATTAAAGGCCCTGTCTGCTATGAATATTGAGCCGACTGTCTGTCATATGAACGAAGGACACGCCGCATTTGTTACGCTGGAACGCATACGAAAATTACGAAGTGAAAAGAATATGACTTTTGATGAAGCTGCAGAAGCAACAAGGGCAGGCAATGTGTTTACAATGCATACCTGTGTAAAAGCCGGCCTCGACGAATTCTCCGTGGATCTCATGGACAAATATTTCGGCAGTTACTTTCCCCATCTTGGAATAAACCGGAAGCGGTTTTTAGCTTTGGGAAGAATACTTCCGGATGATGAACTTGAACCGTTCAAAATGGCAGTTCTTGCATTGGGACTTAGCAGCTATGTAAACGGCGTGAGCAAATTGCATGGACATATATCACGGGAGATGTTTTCAAGTCTCTGGCCTGGTCTGCCTGTGAATGAGGTCCCCATAAAGTACATCACAAACGGTGTACACATCAATACCTGGACATCTGACGAGATGAACTCTCTATACGAAAGGTACTTTGGACCTAACTGGGTGGACAAAATCACTGATAAATCGGTCTGGAATAACATTGAACAAATTCCTGATGAAGAGCTGTGGCGGGCCCATCAACGCTGCAAGGAGCGATTAATTGTCTTCGCACGCAGAAGGCTCAAAGCTCAGATACAAAGGCGAGGCACCTACCATTCAGAATTGAACTGGGCCGACGTCGTTCTGGACCCTGAGGCACTGACTATAGGTTTTGCCAGGCGATTTGCCACCTATAAAAGAGCCAATCTGTTGCTGAAAGACCCGCAACGGCTTTTAAAACTGCTTAGTGACACCAATCGACCTGTTCAGATCATTTTCTCGGGTAAGGCCCACCCCAAAGATTCTGAGGGTAAAGACATTATACGTCAGATTATTAACTTCGCCAACCAGTATAATCTTAAACGGCGTATAGTATTTCTGGAAGATTATGACATGAATGTCGCCAGAGTCATGGTACAGGGTGTCGATATTTGGCTAAGTTCCCCTCGCAGACCTATGGAGGCCAGCAGCACAAGTGGTATGAAGGCTGCGATTAACGGCGGTTTGAACATGAGCACTTTAGACGGCTGGTGGTGTGAGGGTTACAGACCAGACGTAGGTTGGGTTATTGGCGCAAGTGAAATCTACGAAGACCATGCCTATCAGGACCTGGTGGAGTCACAGGCAATTTATGATATTTTAGAAAACGAGATTGTTCCATTCTTTTACACCCGCCAGGCCGACAATCTGCCGCGAGCCTGGATTTGCAGAATGAAGAACTCAATCAGGTTATTAGCACCTATATTCAATACACACAGAATGATCACCGAGTATACACGAAATTGTTACAATCCGGCTGCGGCTCGATGGCGCTATTTGAATGCCGAAGCAATGTCTCGCGCCAGGGCACTTTCCATGTGGAAGTCAAACATGAAGACGGCTTGGCCCGAGCTTGCCATTAAAGATGTTAAAGTGCAGGTCAATAGCACTGATAGTGAAAAACAACTCAATCCAAAACACTCTCAGCTTAAATTCGGCTCCTATCTTAACATCGAAGCATTAGTTAGGCTTGGTAATGTCAATCCGGATGATGTTTCAGTAGAAGTATATCACGGCCCTGTAGATCCACGGGGAAACATAATAGACAGTTCAACCGTGAGAATGGACTATAAAGAACCAGCGGACCAGAATGGTGAACATTGGTTTGTTAGCTCTATGCCCTGTAGTGCATCCGGACGGAGGGGGCTCGCTGTGCGGATTTTGCCAAGAAATGCCGATCTGGTTAATCCCTATGACCTGGGTCTTGTTCTATGGGAAAAGATAACACCAGACAAGAATAATTAATCTCATAAGTGTAAATCGCTAATGCAATCACGAAAAGAGATTTATTCATTCTCTTTGTTGCTCAAAAGTTGGTAAACCTCGTCGGAAGATTTCGCAGTTTCAAGTGACCGTTTGAATTGCTCATCGAGCATCAATCTGCTAATTTTGGCCAGAGCCTGAATGTGAGGCCCGGTCTTGTCGGCCGGAGAAACCAGCAAAATGATAATTGTAACAGGATTTCCATCAACACTTGCAAAATCTATGGGTTCGCCTGTTATGCCGAAGGCCATAACGAGTTCTTTGACAGCGTTACATTTACCGTGAGGAATGGCAATTCCTGAGCCGATGCCTGTGCTTCGCGTTCTTTCACGTGTAAAAACCGAATCCATTACAGCGTCTTTATCGAGCAGCAGTTTGTTAGAGTCCAGCAGTTCCACCAGCTCTATAATAACAGAGTCTTTGTCTTTACCTTCCAAAGGAACTTTGACACAGCTTGACTTCAAAATTTGTGTTAAAAGCATTTAGTCTAAAGCCTAATATCTTACACTTGTAATCATTATTTATATAAACCTGTTATTTTATTTTCTCCAAATAAAATTGTCAATGACTATAAAAATTATTTTAATCCATGCCAACTTTTGCCATATCCGGTCAAACCCAAATTGAGGGGGCCTAAACCCTCCAATTTTCCTTTACATTTCAATTCACTATAGTAGAATGGGCACATAATAAATAATGTAGCCCGAGCAGCCCAATATATTAAAGCTCCTGCTTATTTACCTGTAAAAATACGAGATTAGCTATGGAAAAGATAAAGCTATACGACACAACCCTTCGCGATGGCATGCAGGCTGAAGGAGTCAGCTTCTCTCTCGAGGACAAGCTCTCCATTGCCACCTGCCTTGACGAACTGGGCCTCGATTATATTGAAGGAGGTTTTGCAGCTTCAAATCCCAAGGAAATGCAGTTCTTCAAGGAAGCAGCCAGGCTTGGCTTAAAAACCTCAAAAATTGTCGCCTTCGGAAACACCCGTAGAGCAGATACTAACGTCTCAGACGATATCTCCCTGAATGCTATACTGGCCTGCAAGACATCAGCTGCGACCCTCGTCGGTAAAACATGGGACATGCACGTAACTAAGGTACTCGGCTGTACACCTGATGAAAATATAGCTATATGCGCAGAATCTACAGAGTTTATAAAAAAACATAATATCGAAACCATCTTTGACGCTGAGCACTTCTTTGATGCTTATAAGAACAATCCGGAATATGCGATGAAGGTCCTTTCTGCAGCTGCAGAAGCCGAGGCTGACGTCTTGGTTCTTTGCGACACAAATGGAGGCTCCTTACCGGATCAGGTTTACGAAATCACAAAAGCCGTCTGTGAACGATTCAAGCCGATGATGGTTGGCATCCACACTCACAATGACAGCGATTGTGCCACTGCTAACTGCCTTGCTGCAGTCCGAGCCGGTGCCCGTCACCTCCAGGGAACTATCAACGGCCTCGGCGAGCGCTGCGGTAATGCCAATCTCTGCACCGTCATACCTAACCTTGCATTTAAGATGGATCATGAAGTCCTCAGCCCTGAAAAAATCAAAACGCTTACCGAAGTATCTCGTTTCATCTTTGAGATTGGAAATCTGACTCCGGTAATGAATATGCCGTATGTCGGTGAAAGTGCATTCGCCCACAAAGCCGGCTTACATGTAGATGCCCTGCGAAAAGAAAAACGTACCTACGAACATATTGACCCTGCCGTTATCGGGAATGAACGACGATTCCTTATATCTGAACTCAGCGGCAAATCCAACGTCCTCGCAGAACTCGAAAAGGCAAAGATTGCTGAGGACAAAAAATTAGCAAGAAAAATCTTAAACCGCGTCCAGGAGCTTGAAAGTGAAGGCTACCAGTTTGAAGCCGCGAACGCCTCTTTTGACCTCTTGGTCAAAAAGATTATGGGCACATATAAACCGGCTTTTGAACTGATAAAATATTACGTAACCGTTGAGAAACGTACCTCAGGCGAGATGGCAAACGAAGCCACAATCAAATTAAAGGTCGGCGATAAAGTCGAACACGTAGTCGGAGAGGGGGATGGGCCGGTAAATGCCCTCGACGCGGCTCTGCGAAAGTCGCTGGAGAATTTCTACCCATCAATCAAAGATATTCACTTGATTGATTATAAAGTGCGTGTAGTAAATGCTCGAGCTGGAACCGCCGCCCGTGTCCGTGTAATTATCGAGTCACGGGATAAAACTGCGATCTGGGGAACGGTCGGCTGCTCTGAGAACATCATCGAAGCCTCCTGGCAGGCACTCACCGACTCCGTCGAATACAAGTTGCAAAAAGATGCAAAATGACGACCAAATGTCATTATCCTAAGCAAAACAACAACGGGATCGAGTGATTCTGCAACTGCAATGATTTAAACCCCAAAAATGTCATTCCTTTTATCACACAAGGCCTGTAACCGAGAAAGGGACAGCAGGAGTTATTTTTTGATTTGGATTTATTATTATTTCCAACTATGAGCTTTTATCAACAACATATTTGCTAAACGTCCATGTGTACGGGCTCTGGCATCTCACGTTCTATTTTCTGACCTCTTTTCTTTCGCCTTTTAATGCTTCTTCGCTCATAGTGCTCTTCAGGGGTATCGTTCGATGCTACCTGCAAGGCTTCGATTGCTGTCGTTGCAAATAAATCCGCACCGATCTCCTCCCAGAGTCCCTCCGCACGATTGAAAACACCACCGGAAAGCATTATCCGCATTTCCGGCCAGGCGTTAACATCTTTGATAGTATCAATAAGCTGACGAATTCCAGGGGCTTGCTTTGGCGTGCTTCCATAGATTAGAAGTACATCCGGGGCGTATTCATTTATGAAGGCAAGAATATCATCGTTTGTAAGACCACCACCAAGGAATCTAACTTGCCAACCATCACTTTCGAACAAGTCAGCAATCATTTGAGCACCAAGTTCCTGCAGTTCTTCGGTAGCTGAACATACAGCTATCTTTTTATTTTTACTTGGTCTGCGAGGCAGCTTGTTCTGCAGTTGGTCCACAATTGTCCGGTTAATTCTGGTTGCCAAATGCTCTTGTGTGAGAGATATTTTGCCTGCACGTAATAGTTTCTCAATTTCTGCCATAATGGGCCATATTACATCGACATAGACCGAATTAGCCGGTGTGCCTGTCTGTAGAGTTTCTTCTATAACGGCACGGCTGTGATTTCTATCTCCCGAGAGTAAACTTTCCAAATATCGTTCAAGAATGCCATTTTTAATCATATTACCAACCTTTTCATTCTGTTTAACTTTCTGTGTTACCTATATTATCACAAAAGCATGTAAAAATACTTACAAATGTTAAAATGGGTAATATAGATATCGGAGTATCTGAATTATAAACTTTAGTGAAAATAGGCAAAACATGCAAGGCCGATAATATGTCGCCTATATTGCCACACAGACTCTAACTAACCTGTTTATGGAAACTTAGGAGCTATATGATAGCTTTAGTTACAATAATCAAGATTAACCCACTTAAAAACTTTTATTCTTTTGGTTAAAATGCTTCTCTATAAGATCTTGCTCATAGACACAAGGGGCAGAGAAAAGAAAATACAAGTTAAGGATCGTAAGCGACAACTCATATTGTAACCACAGACCTTTGTTTAAATTTATAATGCATGACAAACAACTGAAGCCATATGCTTTTCAATTGACTATTAATCGTTGGCTATTTAGTATTACAAAATTGTAAAAGAACTTCGTGACTAGTCTTAATAATAGTATCTGGAGCGAAAGATATGATTGAGATATTGGGAGCGAAAGCTATAGCCAGTATAAACAATGCCGGAAGGTTTGGAAGATTTGTCTGGCAAACGGCGGTCACCTCCGTACGTAGCTGCGCTATGACAAAAACATATCCTTTAATCTGGACACAAATGAATGCCATCGGTGTTCGCAGTGTCCCGATTGTTATGATAACAGGTGCATTTGTCGGGATGATATTGGCAGTTCAGGCATACGACCAGCTTGCAAGTATGGGACTGGAAGAACGGCTTGGCGTTTTGATTAATATTTCGGTTGTTAAGGAATTAGGGCCGGTTCTTGCAGCAGTCATGCTGGCGGGGCGCGTCGGAGGAGCCCTCACGGCCGAATTAGGCACCATGAATGTTACTGAGCAGATTGATGCAGTCAGGAGTATGGGGACCGACCCAATTCGCTATCTGGTTGCACCGCGCGTGCTTGCATGCCTGCTGCTAACGCCTGCTTTGATTATTTATGGGGATTTATTGGGAATCTTGGGGGGGTATTTTGTAGGTGTTATTCAGTTTAAGATTAACAGTTGGGCATATTGGAGCTTTAGTGCTTCTGGTGTTGAACTATGGGATGTGCTTGTTGGAGTGATAAAGGGGTTCTTCTTTGGAGCAGCTATTGCGGTGATAAGCTGTTATAAGGGTTTTACCTGCAAAGAAGGTGCACATGGCGTTGGTCAGGCCTGTACAGAGGCATTTGTAGCCAGCTTTATCTCCATATTAGCGCTCGATTATGCACTTGCAGTAATTTTCAAATCAATATACGCTACATTTTGGCCAATCAAAAGTCTGGTTTAATGATGGGAAAAAAAAGAGTAAGAAGGTCAAAAAAGGTCAGTGATAAAAGTAAAGAGTCTTCTTTCGACGGGGAAGGTGTAATTGTCCTCAAAAACCTTAAGAAAAAGTTTGGTGAACACCTTGTACTTAATAATGTATCTTTGAAGGTAGAGAAGGGCAAAACGACTGTCATTATTGGGCCGAGTGGGTGTGGAAAAACCGTCTTAATCAAACATTTAATAGTGCTGCTCAGGCCAAGTTCAGGCGAAGTATATTTTAAAGGTCAGCGAATAGATAATCTGAATGAATACGAATTAAACAAGGTGCGTACAAGATACGGTTTCCTTTTCCAGGGAGGAGCTTTATTTGACAGTCTTAGTGTAGCTGAAAACATAATGTTTCCTATACGGCAGCACTTTAAAATAAAAAACTGGAATAAAGTTGAGGAACTTGTAAAAACCAACTTGGCAATGGTTGGCCTTGAGGGATTTCAGAATTATTATCCTGCCAACCTTTCTGGAGGTCAGCGCAAAAGAGTAGCATTGGCAAGGGCTATTGCACTAAATCCGGAAGTAATCTTATATGACGAACCGACTACGGGCTTGGACCCTATTCGTTCTGATGTCATAAATGAGCTCATTCTGAAACTGCAAAGAGAGCTTGGTGTGACAAGTATCGTTGTTACACATGATATGACAAGCGCCTATAAGATAGCCGACCGTATTATTATGCTGCATCACGGCAAGATTATAGCCGACGGTGATGCAAAACATATTCGCAATCATCCACATCCTGTTGTTCAACAATTCATCAAGGGCCAGGTTAATGAGGACGACCTTGCAGTACTACGGGCAAGTGGAACTATTTTCCAAACCCAATTCCTTCCCAGTGATTTTGAGGAATAACGGAAACAATGCATGACAAGCCCGAGCAAGTAGCGGCTGATTTGGCCAACATTGTCCGAGGCGATATCTTTTCTGATATATTGCACAGGGCAGCCTACAGCACTGATTCCAGCATTTACAGGATAGTCCCTACCTGCGTCGTTGCGCCACGTGACACTTCGGATGTAGTTGCAGTTGTCAAATATGCCCACGCAAGAAACATACCGGTTGTTGCTCGTGGAGCAGGAACCGGACTGGCCGGGGAAGCACTTTGCAGCGGCATAGTCTTTGATATGACCCGTTACATGAACAGTATTATCAACGTTGACAATAACGGGACAAAGGCTGTCTGTGAGCCCGGTGTGGTTCTGGAAGATTTGAATAGTTTTGTTGCCAAGTATGGTAGAAAGATTGGGCCCGACCCGTCCAGCAGTAACAGGGCAACAGTAGGGGGAGTAGTTGCCAATAATTCTACCGGCGCTCATTTCCTTCAGTATGGTTATATCGTAAACTATGTTGAAAGTATTGAAGCCGTTCTGGCTGACAGCAATGTGGTTGAATTCACAAATGACTACGACCCGGAGCAGTCAACTGAGGATAGAACCGCCCAAATTGCAGGGAACTGCATTTCCATACTTTCCGACAAGGAAGCAATAATCACTAAGTCATTGCCTAAGGCGGGTCGCAACAGGAGCGGCTATAATATCGCCGGGATTTGTCACAATGGGCGAATAGATTTGGCCCGTTTGTTAACAGGCTCCGAGGGAACTCTTGCTATTTTTACGAAAATCACTCTTAAAACAGTGGAGATACCTTCAGCAAAAGTCTTATTACAGCTGGAGTTTGATTCCCTTGCGAAAATGGCACAGGCCGCCCCCATCATAGTTAAGAGCGGGGCATCGGCGTGTGAGTTGATGAGTAAGACCGTAATTGAGATGGCGTACGAGGCCTTGCCTGAATATCGTGATGTTCTGCCTGCGGGTGCCGCAGCAGTTCTTGTGGTCGAGCATACAGGTCAAAATCGGGATGAAGTGAAAAAGAAAATAGAAAATACTAATAAAGCCGTTGGGACCATAGCTTCGGGACGAACAATCGTTTTTGATGAGGGACAACAACAGCATATCTGGAAATCGCGCAAGGATGCAGGACCACTGCTCTATCGGGCAAGGGGAAGGAAACATCCCGCGGAATTTATGGAGGATGTTTCCGTCGGAGCAGAAGGGCTTGAGAAATACATTGCAGGTTTGGAAAAGATTGGAAAACGGTATGGTATTGAGATGTCCTATTTTGGCCATGCAGGTGACGGCTTGCTGCATATACGCCCGTATATGGACCTGAGTGAACCGGACGAGGTAGAGAAGATGCGCTCAATGGCAAACGAAGTCTTCGAGCTGGCCTGGTCACTGGGCGGTACAATCAGCGGGGAACATGCAGAAGGGCTATCAAGAGTAGCTTTCATCAAACGACAATGTGGTGAAGAATTTTATGAGCTAATGCAACAAACCAAAAAAACATTCGATCCAGATAACTTAATGAATCCCGGCAAAATCATCAACGATGACCCGGATGTTATGGCAAAGAATCTGCGGGCCGAACATAAGCTAAAACCGGAAAAGCTTGAGACAGACTTGTTATTCGAAGAAAACGAGATTCGTTTCGCACTTGAGCAATGCTACGGTTGTGGTCTGTGTCGAAGTCCTGATTCTGATCTTCGAATGTGTCCTGTATTTCGTGCAGTAGGTGAAGAGCTGAACAGCCCACGGGCAAAATCCAACATATTGCATTTCTGGGCGACAGGGCAGTTAAAAGATGAGGATTTTGAATCGCCGGAGTTTAGAAAGTTCCTTGATTTGTGCATTAATTGTAAGGCATGCCTTGTGCAATGTCCCTCCGCGGTTGATATTTCCAAATTGATGAGTGTGGCACGGGCAAAGTATATCAAACGTATGGGTTTACAGCGTGCCGACTTTGTTTTAAGTCACAATCGCTATCTCAGTATACTTGGCAGTATCTTTTCACCTATCTCGAACTTCTTTATGCAATGGCCGATATTCAAACGGCTTCTGGATAAAACTGTCGGCCTTGATAAGCACAGAGATATGCCCCGCTTTAGATACAGTACTTTTTTGAAAGCAGGGCGTAAGTATCTGGAAGCATATGAGCCGATAACAGCACCAATCGATAGGGTAGCCTATTTTATAGATACTTATGCAAATTACAACGACCACGAACTGGGATTTGCCGTGCTTGATGTCCTGCGGGCGAATGGAATTGAGGTCATCTTACCAAAGCAGCGTCCGGCACCACTGCCGGCGATTGTGTATGGGGATGTAAAAAGAGCCCGTAAGGACTTAGCATACAACGTAAAGCAACTTGCTCAGGCAGTTCGCGACGGCTTCAAAATAGTCTGTTCTGAGCCGAGTGCGGCTCTGTGCCTTAAGGATGAACTGAGACATTTTGTCGCCGGTGAAGATGCCGAGCTTGTCTCGCAAAACACGTATGAACTGATGAATTATCTCCTAAGCCTGCACGCAAAGGACAAGCTGAAGCCTGCAACAAAACCGGTCTCCGAAAAGTATGTTTACCACTTGCCATGTCACTTATGCGCTGTGGGTAATGGGACGGCGAGCATAAAGCTGTTGCAGCAACTTTGCGGCGTTAATGTCGTTGACCTAAAAGCCGGCTGTTGCGGCCTTGCCGGCACGTTCGGTATGCAGAAGAAAAACTACGAACTTTCCTCGATGATAGCCGCGGGATTAAAGGAGGCACTGGAGAGAACACAAACCAAGTATGTACTGACCGAATGCTCCGCCTGCAAGATGCAGATTGAGCATGTAAGCGATAAGATAGTCAGGCATCCGATCAAAGTTCTCGCAGAAGCTTACGGGCAGTAAAAAAGTTGCAATTAACGAAAAAGCAGCTTATATAGTTTGTAAATCTATTGTTGACATCAACGAAGAGAGGGGATAAAAGATGGTTTTAAATGACTCGTTTTCAAACGCTTATTTATTTTTGGAGGTTCTGATATGGAATGCCCAAAGTGCAATTCAGATATGGAAAAAATTACTTACGAGAAAATAGAAGTGGATCG
>Ga0209427_10005187_pt1 | contig 14952 bp, 11 predicted proteins | sample DeeMarSWOR136_30_FD_187465 | JGI IMG/M metagenome (GOLD analysis project Ga0209427, IMG submission 187465) | Marine sediment microbial communities from White Oak River estuary, North Carolina - WOR-1-36_30 (SPAdes) (version 2) | ecosystem: Environmental > Aquatic > Marine > Intertidal zone >...
GTTGAAGGAATTTAGAGAATTCATAATGAGGGGTAATGTAGTTGATATGGCCGTAGGCATAATAATCGGCGTTGCCTTCGGTGCTATCGTTACTTCACTGGTGTCAGACATAATCATGCCTCCTATCGGCCTGCTGGTGGGCGACGTCAATTTCTCCAACCTCTTTGTGGTCCTCAAGGAGGGTGCTACTCCCGGACCTTATGCTTCTCTTGCCGATGCTAAAACTGCCGGTGCAGTAACCATTAACTACGGCGTGTTCATCCTGGCTATTGTGAGTTTTATCATAATTGGCTTCGCTGTATTTCTTATTGTGCGATACATAAACAGACTTCGCCGTAAGGTAGAGGCCCCCAAAGTAGAAGCGCCACCGGCAGAGCCAGTGACAAAGCAGTGCCCCTATTGCTTCTCAACGGTACACATCAAAGCCAGCCGATGTCCCCAGTGCACATCTGAGCTTGAGGCGACTATAGGTTAAATCAAGTTAGTTGACACACGGCTCTAGTTCGTATTACGGGCGATCTCTTGATTTTCAGAAACACTGGTATCTTCGATTTATATGGCGCTATCTTCAGCCAAAAGGGTAACCATCAAGCCATTCAATCCCTAATTTTAGAAAGATAACGGGCACCAACCTCCTTTACCTTTTCAACAAGATATTCGAAGTCTTTTCGCTGACTGCGGTGGTTTACATTACAGACTCGAAGCATGTACCTGCCTCCGATATTTGTATCGGAGATCATCCAGAAAGAGAGCTGATTGAGGTCGCGGTTGATCATCATGTTGAGTCTTTCTAGCCCTTCCTCTCCCAGTTCCTTAGGTTTATATCGAAAACATACTACATTCGAAGCTACTGGGGCAGTGATTTCCATATCAGGCTCTTCATTGATTAACTCTGCCAGGTAGTTAATTTGGTCGATATTCTGTTGAATAAGACGGCTGTACTTGTTCTTGCCATAGGCTCTTAGGAGCATGTAGACTTTAAGGCTAGGGAAATCGCGTGAGAGCTGGAGAGCAAGATGATGCGGATTACTCAACTGGTCTTTAACATGATCCATTCCCGCCTTAAGGTATTCAGCCTCGTGACCATACACAAAAGTACTGTAATGAGCAAGCTTGTCTTTGATGAGTGTACATCCAATTCCGTATGGCATATACATCCACTTATGAAGGTCTACTGCAAGAGAGTCAGCTCGCTCCATACCATTAGCCAAGTGCCTGTGAGTCTCTGATAGCTTGACCCATGCTCCAAAAGCACCGTCCACATGGAACCAAAGGTCTTCTTTTACGCACAGTTCGGCTAGAGCGTTTAAGTCATCAAAAGCGCCGCTGTTTACAGTTCCGGCACAACCAATAATACAGAAAGGGTGGCAGCCCCGCTTTCTATCTCTCTCTATAGTCTTTTTAAGCATGTCCAATCTGATCTGGCATTCATCATTGACGGGTATCCGCCTTAAGACTTCGTTTCCAAGCCCTAAAAGCTCCACGCTACGCTCAAGGCATTCATGCCCTTGCTCTGAAACATAAAGTGTCATCTTTCTGGGAACACTCTGGACACCCTTTGATTTAATGTCGACCTCAGCACCAGCGTTTCGAGCGACTGCGAGACCTGTGAAGTTGGCCTCAGAGCCGCCGCTCACGAGGACTCCTCCTGCATCCATAGGATAACCTAACATTTCTTTGATCCAATCAATGACTTGCCGATGTACATAACTTCCAGAGTCAATACCTTCTGCGGCACCGTTTACACCACTTCTGAGCAAGTCTGCGAGCATACCATAAGGAGACCCGGTTCCAGCTACAACACCCCAGAATCTGGGACTTTTATTACTCCCGGCATAGGGTAAAATGTTCTTTAAAAAGACCTCGTAGACCTTTTCCTCACCTTCACCCTCAAGCGTTAGAGGAGTGCAGATACCTTCAATGGCTTCCTGAGTGGGCATAGTGAATGACTGTGACCTAATATTTTGAAGATATACCATCATATCATCTAACATTCTATGACCAAGAGCTTTTGTTTTTTCCCAGTTTTCCGGGTCAAGAGTGAATTCACTCAAATCTTCTTTTTTACTACTTCCAACAGTCTTTTTTGTATACATTGGAAATCACCACCAATATTTATGATCCTGGTTGTACTACAAGTTATCCTTCGAATGCATAGCTGAAAAGAATAATTAAGACATTATGAATATACAGAGCACCATCTATCGCCATTTGTCTGGCGATTCTGGTGCCCTCGTTTATCTTCCATCTCACAAACCCTTGTCCAAAATCCCCACACGGTGGTAAAATAAACTTATGCATCCGCATTATGAACGCAGGTGTTCATTATAATTTCCTCCTGAGAGTTTGTCAATATCAACTAACCAACGCCCTGTCCGCGTGAAAATGACGGGTATATATCCGATAAAGCGACGTTATTTAAAAATGGAGAGGGCAGGGATAATAGAAAGCGATCATAGAGAGATGCATCGGGAGTGTAGCCTGTTTAGTGGTCTATAAGTATCCTTTTTATGCTGATGATCTATACTTCTGCGACTTTTACTATAATTTTTTAACGATCATTAAACTGTATAATTCCTACGTGAAGGCAAAGGCCATACTTTGGATTGAAGGTGTTATATTACCCATTTAATAATAGGTCAACCGCAGTTTTAAAAGGACTCATTACCCTTGTCCGAAACGGCTTTCGAGATCTTGAAGGAATCTCTCAATCTCGGGTGATAGCCGGGTTTCTTCTTGTTTGCCGACTCGGGCGTCATAATGAGCCTCCAACTGGTTTAAGACAATCCGGTATCTCGGTTCTTGCTGCATGATTTGCTCTGCAAGCTGGCTTACATGTTCCTCCTGCTCCTTCGCTTTATCAGCATAAGGTTCGGGAGTTTTGAAATCGTAGAGAAGGTGAAGTATTTCCATCAGTCGTACGACACCCCGGTAATCCTCTTCAAAGCTAAGGTAGTTAGGGATATGCACTACAAGGCTGAAAGTCTCTATACCTAGCTGTAGTACCTTTTGCCCGAGAAGGGACATTACGGTAGTAGGTCCCTGATAGTTACTTGACACAACCCTGGCCAGATCCATTTCGTTCTGGAGAGACTGATTGCTTGCAGTACCTGTTACGAGTAGTGGTCTGGTGTACGGGACCATATCGTACATAGACCCGATAAGGCAGTATCTCTTTGCAGAGAAAACTTTTAGGAGTTCTACGATCGAACCGACGTATATCTCAGCCAGCATATGGGGTTCAGGCAATCGCATGAGGATGAAATCGTGACCTCTCTCTTGCTTAGCGTAGCTAATAACAGCATTGGGGATATCAATATCGACGTGGTTTTCCTCCCTTCGGACTTTTGGCCGGTATCGCGTGAAGTCAAAAAAATTCCCCGGTCGCCTCAGTTTACCCAGTTCATTATCACCCAGTATATCCCCCAGGCAGGATAGTGTCAGGCTTCCACCACTGCCAGCGTCAATCCACGGGCGGATTATAGCAAAGGCATGGGGTTCGTTTAGTTCTGGTACAGGTTCTACAAGATCAAAGGCACCCAGTCTCATGGACACATTTTACTGCTTAAGCAGGGGATTACACAAACCGTAGCTCTTTCACATGGACTTCGCCATCAACGAGCTCCGCGACATGAAGATGCAGCCGTCCTTAAAGATCGTACTGAAACACGGGGAGATTCTGGAGGCGTAGGTACGGGTTACGGCTGGTACCGCTGTAGGCAAAGGCAAACTTCTGAGGCTCTCCACTCAACTCTAATACAGGGGCGTTCCTAATCCTCAAAATCCCTCTTGTCTATATTGAATAGCCGTACAGGGTAGATTGCATCGAAAGGCATGTCCATTACCTGAAAGACTGACTCTAACTCTCCCTTACTGGGTGCTTCCCATTCACAGAAGAACTTGTCGTCATCGAAATCGCAATAGGAGCGCTTCCACGCTATTTTCGAGGATTCTCCCGCCGATTGTACTTCCTTTGCGAAAACTGTGTCCGATTCTTTGGCGAGAGTTTTTAGTGACTGGGTATCAAGAGTCATAGTGTGGACAACAATGAACCGAGGCATACTTCTGGTCTCCCTTCATAAATCTATTATTAAGCGGGATTTCCCATTTCGACTCGCACTGAGGCATCCTGATCCTTATCGCTCTTATCACCAAGAATATATCTATGGTATCTGCTTGTCAATAACGACCTTTGAGTCCTGTAAGACTCAGAATCCTCTTTCATCAGCGTTGGCAAAGCTCCCTGTCACGAACAATGCCGGGATAACAAAATGACGTTTTGTTCAATATATTCGAGGTGAAGCCGTCTTTCTTTCTCATTTGATGGTTTTGAGAATTATAATATTCAGTTTACGCCTACTTCAGCATGTGGTAGAATTTACTAACCTCTAGTGAACCAAACTATACTCCCTCCATACGATTGTTAGGCGTACTATGCTTAGGGGGGAAGTATGAAATTTATTCGTGTAAGAACAGTGCAGGACATTCAAAGTAGCCAAAGGAGGTGAATATTATTGGCTGAAAACAAACCGACCGGTTATACCGGTAAAATCCTGAGAATAAACCTGTCTGACAACAGTACATCTGTTGATGAACCTGACGATAAGTTCTACCGAACATACTTTGGTGGGACAGCACTCATTGGTTACTATTTGCTGAAGGAGCTGAAACCTGGAATTGACCCGCTGGGACCAGATAATAAGCTGGTCTTTTCTTCAGGAGTAATTACTGGTATTCCAACGGCTGGTAGTGGTCGTAACGGAGTGGGTGCCAAGTCACCGCTCACCAATGGTTGGGGTGATGCTCAAGCTGGTGGGTACTGGGGCGCCGAACTAAAGAGAGCTGGCTGGGACGCCATAATTATTGAAGGCAAGGCGGAGAAACCGGTATATCTCTGGATAAACGATGATAAAGTAGAGATTCGGGATGCCTCACATCTCTGGGGAAAGACTACGGCTGATGTGCAGACACAGATTCTCAATGAACTGGGTGATAAGAGGATTCGTGTCACTCAAACCGGGGTGGCAGGTGAGAAACTGGTACGTATTGCTGGTATCGCTAATGACATAACTCGCTACTATGGCCGCTGTGGCCTCGGCGCAGTCATGGGTTCCAAGATGCTGAAGGCGATTGCCGTACGTGGTCAGAAGGGTTTGCCACTAGCCGATTCAGAAAGAATCCAGCAGGTAGCCAGGTGGCTGGCAGACAACAGGGAGCGTTTCCTCAGATGGGCAACTGACTATGGTACCTCCGCTGGTGTTGCCGGGTTGAACACAATGGGTATTTTGCCGACGCTTAACTTCCGTGAAGGACAATTTGATGGATTTAACGATATTTCTGGTCCAACAATGGCAGAAACCATACTTGTTGATAGGGATACGTGTTATGCCTGCCCTGTTAATTGTAAACGTGTGGTAAAAGTAGGGGCGCCTTACAATGTGGATCCTATGTATGGTGGTCCTGAGTATGAAACCATTGGTTCTCTAGGCTCCCTTTGCGGAATCAATGACCTTAAAGCGATAGCTCAGGGTAACCAGACATGTAATGCCTACGGTCTGGATACAATCGGTGTCGGTACAACGATTGCCTTTGCCATGGAATGCTACGAGAATGGCATTATCACCAAAGGGGACACCGGTGGTATTGAGCTCAAGTTCGGAAATGCTGAAGCAATGATGAAAATGGTGCAGATGATCGCCATGAGAGAAGGTATTGGTGATGTACTTGCGGAGGGTACCAAGCGCGCTGCGGAAAAGTTCGGTCAGGGTGCCACTGATTATGCAATGCACATTAAGGGGCAGGAGCTGCCGATGCATGATCCCCGAGGTAAGGTTGGACTGGGCATTGGCTATGCCACCTCGCCTACCGGGGCGGACCATATGCACAATATGCACGATACCGATTTTGTCAGGGTGAATCCCACTATGAGAGCCCTGGGTTTACAAGACAGCATATCGCCTAGCGAACTTAATCCTGCCAAAGTACGTATGTTCCGTTACCTTACAAACCTTCAGCATTTCAGGAATAGCGCTTTGATATGCATGTTTATGCCATATAGCCCACACCAATTGACGGAACTCGTTAACGGGGCCACCGGCTGGAATACATCTGTCTGGGAAATAATGAAGGTGGGAGAACGGGCACTAAACTTAGCGAGACTCTTCAATGCCAGAGAAGGTTTTAATTCTAAGGACGACTACTTGCCGGAACGTTTATACAAGGGCGTTAGCAAAGGCCCTTTGAAAGACAAGGGAATAGATAAGAAAGCTATGCAACAAGCCATTCAGACTTATTATGAGATGTCGGGGTGGAACCCTGAACGAGCCGTACCTACAGCGGCGAAACTTCATGAGCTGGACCTTTCATGGGCTGTCGAGGAGCTGGATAGGAAGCATAAGAAGAAATAAGAAGAATAATAATACAATTTTAACACTATCGCAAACTACGTGAAATCGTATCGCAGTTTCTTCAATTACTTGTTCATCAGCGGTCTTTACGCTCTCGAATATCAGCGATTGGAGATGCGCAAGATAAAGTAAAGAGAGCAATGTGTAGCCACAGACGAAGAAGTAAGGAAGCTGTTTCAAGCAGTCGATATTGACGAAGATAGGCTAGCCCTGCTACTACTCGTTGCCTGTGGTCTAAGTATCACCGAGTTAGCGATGATCAAACTCAAGAATATAGACTTTCAAGATGCGAGTATCATGTTAAGATGTGAAGGCGTTGAGTGAGATGCTTGGCCATGCAGACGCAGTAATAACGCTCATGATATATCATCATTTAAATGCAAGGGCTATTCAAGATATGCACGAAGAGTATGGTCCGATATGAGAATTAGTGGCGGCTACTTAGCTTAGCAATCTGAATAAACGAGACAGAATGCGATTTTGTTGCCCAACAGCAGAAAGACCTTAGTCCTGGTTCAGATCCCTGATTAGAGCTTCGATCTTTTCCCGTTCCAAGCCCATAAACAACGCCACCTGCTCCACGGTCATGTGCGTAACCATCGCTAGCTCTGACTCGTTCACCGGTATATCGAAATGCTTATTAATAACTTCCTTGGCATCGGGGCTTGATTTAAGGATATCACCAATTGATGAATGGACGGTTAATATGATCTTCTGCCTCTTGTTTGTTACTCCAACCGCCACCCGTGATTTCGCTTTCACTACCTCAACAACTTCCTCAGCCAAGGTATCTATCGACTTCATCCCATCGAGCACCAAGTCACAGTTCTTTAAAGCCTGATTGTGCCAGCTGACATATTCATCTCTCCTGTTGAGGAGGTAAAGGAACATCTCCGTGACTATGAAGTTTGTGAAATTATCATAATTGAACTCCCCTCTCTCTTTGAGAGCGTTCGCATAGGAGGAAAACTCACGGAGCCATTTCCGTCCCAGTGCTATCTCAAACGGAACGTTAATGTAAACAGCCAGATCAATCAGCGCGCTCACATCTTTTCGTGCCCTGGCAAAAGGTTCCTCTACCACAATAAAAGCGGCTGGCTTGACTACCATTCCGCGCTCTCGCCCTTCTCTAATCATGGGTGGACTGACCGATTTTCCAGATTTCAGTAGAAGCAGGTCCTCAGTGAATTGGGGCGTCTTGATCAAATTTAGATCTAGACCTTCCTCAAGCCATTTATAACCGTCAGATGGCGTTTCATTGGGATAGTTGTCATAATAAAAAGTCACTGCATCACCGAGCATTTCAGCTACTTTCTCTACTACTACAGTTTTCCCCGCCCCCGATATGCCTCCTATCGCAACCACAAAAGTACTCGCCTTCCTTTTTTCCTTCTGTTCGGTCTTCTTGACTCTGTTATTACTACCCATTCAAACAATCCTCTTGGCTCGATTTTGTAATAATGATTTGACAATGTTTGTAATATTGTTCTTTGCCAGTTACTTTACCCTTGGGAGTATGCGTCCGTTAGTAACTGAATTACACCCTGATGATGCATAACTTAACCAGTAGACATTACCTTTGTCAAGAACCTAAATTCCGTTCGGCTGCAAGAAGAACTTAAAATTAACCAATCCACTACCCGAATAAAAAAGACTTATATATCGATTTAAACACGATGTCATTTAAAAATGGGGGTGTATAGGGATTGTAAAAAATAACTATTTATCGAAATTCTAGCTAATGTTTATATCACCGGCCTTCTCTCAACATAGCCCAATTAGTAAGAGTGGTTTCGGGAATATTAGATTCTTCTATCACTTTGAAGCCGAAGTGCTCATATAGTGAGACATTTTGCTCATCAAGCGTCTCTAGATAGCACGGCAGACCTTCTTCATCTATTCTTGATAGCATTGACCTAAGTAACTTACTAGCATAACCTCTTCCCTGAAACTTAGGGTCTACACCGATGGCCTGCAAGTACCAGTGTTTGAAGGGGGCAAGTCGACTGTGTACTGCATCTATATATTGACCAAGACCCTTCATTCTAGACCCTCCGTATATTCCAAAGCCGAGAATGTCAGACATTGGAACGGAGCGTAACAATCTCCATAATGTAACAGGGTAGTTGTCGGATGGTAGCCAAGAGGCGATTCCCTCGAAATCTTGAGACGTAGCATGTACTTCACCATATCGGATGCCATTGAATAAAGATAAAGAGAAGAAGTAGGGCGCTATCCTTTCTCTCTCTGCCTCTTCAGGGAAGTAGTATTGGAGAGGCGGGTGATTCCAGAATGCCCTGACAAGTACCTCAGCAGCACGCTTGCTGTAGGATCGGTCTAATAGCACTGTGTTTTCTGTATTGCTATTTATCACGTTACTGTCTATTAGGTCTGCCTCCAAGGTCTTTTGCAAAATATGATAAGGAACAGGCACCAATCAGTCAACTACCCGCGCAATAAACCGTTCGCTATATCGTACAAAATACAATAATGCTAGGCTAGGAATGGGAATCACCCTGCGACCATTGTACTACTCATAGTCACTACCAACAGGGTATTGTTTAAATGATTATGAAGATATATCCTAGAAGTTAATAAAAAAGAGGCAGCCTCCGTCAAGGCTACCTCAAGGAAGGCTAAGTGCAGCAAACTGATGATAGTGTGACCAGTCTTCTGTTGCCTTCCATCTTTTATTATCGGATAGGGAGTTAAAACTGTCAATACTTGTCACAAATATAGTGACCAGGAATTTTATGGAGAAGACTCGTGATCCTAGGTCGAGGGATTTTCAGGAAATATCAGAAGAAAGGAGGTAAAAAAGACATGAAGAAGGTTATTACAGTAGTTCTAGCAGTTGTCTTAACGGCATCGATGTCTGGAGTGGTTTTTGCTTCACAAGAGGAGACTGGAAACGGTGCTCCCAGTGGTAGTCACTACAATCTGAATATCATCGGCATCAAGAATCCCAAGACCGCCGATATGGACGGTTCCAATGGTCATGTCATCTTTGTTAACCTTTCTGGCAGATCCAAGATCAATCTGGTCGAAGGAGATGACTACGCTGTACTGGATGCCAACGGCACCGATGGTGATGGTGCTCTTCTCCAGCTGCCGGATCCCGGTCTCGACCCTTACGTTGTCGGGCAAGATATGGAAGACGTTGACACTTTGTCAGACTATTCGGTTTTTGTACGGCCCCTCGGTAAACCCGGCGCTTGGTCAGAGATAACCACCTGCGCCGATCTCGTTGACAGCACTTTCGCCGGTCTTCTACCAGGAAAACTCGTGAGTGTTCTCAACAAGCTGGACTCAGATGGCGGTTACGCCTCTGTTGAGCAGGTAGGTCAGGATATTACGTTACGTGAAAAAGGCAAGTCCAAGTTCACGAACGTTACCGCAGAGCTTTTGACCATCGTCTTCAAGGTTGAGATTGATCTGGACGGCGATGGAGTTGCTGACGAGATCGTATACGTACGCGTTCCTATCTTTGACAACATCATCGAGAACGAATACTGGGCATACGATAACAATAACCTAAAGCTCCTCCAGATTCGTTTCTACCCGGTGGGAACTGATGTATCAGAAGACAATTGGCTTCTAGATTAAAGATAAATACAGGACAAACCACATGCTCGAGGTCGACGGGTGATAAGACAAACACTAGAAGAAAGGAGAGGATAGAGAGATGAAGAAAATGATTGCAGCGGTGCTAGCATTTGCTATGGTACTGGCATTTAGTGTTCCAGCCTTTGCCGCGGTAGTGGAAACAGCTGACTTGATCACTGACGGTGGTGATGTTTTAACGGCCGATGATGTAGGTGACATTGAGGTGGACTACAACGCCGGAGCGATTACTGTTAATTGCACTGCAATAGATTCCCCTTGGGTAATCGTAGAAACTCATGTGTATATTAGCACAGACGCGCCACAGAAGCATTCACCAGGTAAGTTCCCCTACAAGGATGGTCAGGCGGTTTCAGGGTTCACCACTGGAGATGTAGTCTATATCGCTTATCATGCTGAGATTTGGGATGACAATGATACCCCAGAAATCTTAGATGATGATGTGTACGAGACTGTATGGGCACAAACAGGTGATAAAGATACTCTTTTCAAGGATAGCCCTGCTCCTGGTGCCAAGGGTAATAAATGGGCAACCTATTTTACCTACACCATACCATAGTTGCACGCATATCGACATTTCAAGGATATCAAATCCAAACAGAGGGAATCCCCCGGGGGGGTTCCCTTCCTGTTTCTATGGCATCTCTTAATTCAGCTTGTAGGCGAGGGGCAACAACCACAATCTAATTTATATCGGTTACATGCTGATAAATATAATAAAAAGCCATGGTGTGACATTACAGATAAATGTTTAGTACTCTGATTACTGTTCGTTAATATCCCTATTTGGAGACGCACCAGTAATTTATAACCAACCAATCCACTACCCAAATAAAAAAGGCTTATATATCGATTTATACACGATGTTATTTAAAAATGGCGAGGGCGTAGGGAGAATCTAAAAACTATTAGAGATATGCATCGGGAGTATAGTCCGTTAGGAGAGTTAACGGCTGTTAACTAGCCGGCACCTTAAATTGTTGAGAGTGTGAAACGATATAAAAATGTCTCCCCGTACAACTCTTGACATTCGCATGCGATGGTCATAGACTGATGGAGCGAATTTAGCACAGAAATATCACCTCTCTAATGATTAAAGCACGAATATATAGAGCGATTGCCGGTGGTTATTATGATAATTTGGCTAGGAACTAGGTAGAGAATAACCTGCCTACCTTTTTACCGTAGTCTGTATAAGACAGGCAATTTCAGGTTGATATTTCGATGGGAAATATTAAAATACAGGAATTATGTTTAAAAACTACTTCATATTTAGTATGTGTGTGATTTGAAATACGCGGGGGAAGCATATGTCTCTTGCACTCGATGATATTAGGGTTATAGAGACGGCATCTGGGATGGCTGGCCCAATGGCTGGTCGACTTCTCGGTGATTGGGGGGCAGATGTAATCCATATTGAACACCCAATCAGGGGTGACATGGGACGTGATGCACGACGACTATTGGGTACTCTCTATGCCAAGGCGACGAGTGGCAGAAGGATACCATCTGACATCAATTACAGTGTCGAGAACCATAATTGTAACAAGAGAAGTATGACCCTCGACTTATCCCAAGAGCATGGGCAGAAAATCCTTTATAGAATGCTAAAAAATGCGGACGTTCTCTTAATGAACTTTCGCCCGCGTGAACTAACGAAGTTTAATCTGGAATATGATACCCTGAGTCGAATTAATCCTCGGCTCATCTATGCTAACGTTACCGGGTACGGCAGGAAAGGACCTGATCAGGATTTACCTGGTTATGATTTCAATGCTTTTTGGGCGAGGACCGGCATTCTTCGAGTGCTACTAACACCTGACATGGTTCCGCCTACCACTCCGATGGCTCTGGGAGACCGCGCAGCAGCACTGGCTTTCGCCTGTGGGATAATGACAGCGCTATTTGTGCGTGAGAGGACAGGGGTAGGGCAGGAGGTAGACGTATCTCTGTTCAATACTGGAGTTTTCGTGAATGCTAATGACATAGGCGGCGCTCTTGTTACCGGACAAGACCGGCAGAATGTAAATCGCGAGGACTTGGGCAATGTATTACTTGGTTCCTACAAGACGAAAGACAATAGGTGGCTGCGTATTGCCGTCAATCAGCCTGACCGCTACTGGTCAAAGGTTTGTTCTGCCCTGGAATTGGAAGACGTGGAACATGACTCTAGGTTTAATTCGTTTAATTCCAGGATAGAAAATCACTTAGCCCTTTTCAGGATTTTGGAGGAGACCTTCTTGACCAGAACGTTAGATGAATGGAAGATTCGCTTGACTGAAGCCGGATTACCATGGGCTCCAATAGCCAGCCTGCCAGAGGTTATCTCTGACCAGCAGGCCAGGGCAAATGATTTTTTTGCTGCCTATGACCATCCTACCTATGGACCTATAGAGATAGTGGCGAACCCAATGCACTTGAGTAAAACCCCGGCGAGTGTTAAAAGGCCAGCTCCAGAGTTCGGCCAGCACACCGAAGAGATACTCCTAGAGTACGATTATACATGGGAGGACATCGCACAGTTTAAAGAGCAGGGAGTGATAGCTTAGCCGGTCGAAAATACAGTAATTTTGACCGGGATTAATTAACCGTGGAATTTTTTCGAGGAGGTAAAAATGGCAGTAGTTGAGTATGAAATAAAGGACAAGATAGCCTATATAACCCTTAACCGCCCTGACAAACTAAATGCGGTTAACCAAGAGGTCATAGAGGGGATACTTGATGCCGTCCACGACTTCAATCAAAATCCAGACGCATGGGTAGCAATCGTTTCTGGTAAGGGAAGGGCTTTCTGCACCGGAGCTGATCTCAGCGGGATTGGGTCCGGTACCAGCCGTCGCCCAAGAAATACAGACGAACTCTATTACGAAATAATGATGGCAAGGAAACCGATGATTGCCGCAGTTCATGGCTACTGCCTAGCGCAGGGAGATGGAATAGCCCTTTCCTGTGATATCGTAATAGCTGCTGAGGGAACCAGATTTGGCTGGCCCCAGGCTAAACGGGGGATTTCTTCCACCAGCGGACCATCTCTGGGTGTGTTTCATTTACCGATAAAAATAGTTAATGAACTACTGTTTACTGCCAGGTTTGTTGAAACCGAAGAAGCCCTTCGTTTGCACCTTATAAATAAAATTGTCCCGGAAGATAAGCTAATGGAGGAAGCTGAATCGATGGCAAAGCAGATACTCGCTAATTCTCCACCAGCGGTATGGGGCATGAAGCAGGCAATGCAGCTCGGTAGAGATGTACCCATAAGACAGAAGATGCAGATTGCCAACATGATTGGTAGGGAGGTACAGAAGACCGAGGATTTTAGAGAAGGAATTCAAGCCTTCCTTGATAAACGGGAGCCCAAGTTTCAAGGAAAATAATTAGATAGGAAGGGTGGGGTGATAGAGTTGGTCAGTGATTTAGTAACCGGGTGAATGAATGACCGAAGACAAGAAACAGGAAACATCGGCTCGTAGGCCGAATACTATCGAGAACCTTCTTCTTGGTTGTACAGTACAGGAAGTTCCCAAGCTCATACCTGGAGTCATGCTTGCTGCGGCTCTGGTGGCTTTGTTTGTCTGGTTGACCGACCTCATTAACGCAGCCCTCGGGTTCAAAGGGTTGATAAGCTATATCCTGATGGTCATAGTTGCCGGGATTTTAATTCGCAATATTTTTACGGTACCGGCATTCTTCATCCCCGGCATAAACTTCTGTTTGAGGAAGCTGTTGAGGTTGGGCATTATACTCATGGGTATCCGGTTAAGTATTTTCGCTGTCCTGGAAATCGGAGCCTGGGGCATACCAATAGTAGTTGTCTGTGTACTGGCAGGTCTGGTGGTTACCAGCTATTTTGGTCGGCTATTGAAACTACCGGACAGGTTGGCGACCCTGATCGCTGTGGGAACTGGTATTTGTGGGGCTTCGGCAATAGTGGCTACTGCTCCCGGTATAAATGCCAAAGACGAGGAGGTAACTTATGCTGTTGCCAATATCACCGTATTTGGCATCATCGCTTTAGTTGCCTATCCCTTTCTGTCGCACTGGATGTTTGGTGGTGACACTACCATGGCAGGACTGTTTACCGGGACCTCCATCCATGAAACCGCTCAGGTTGCAGCTTCGGGTTTTATTTATGACCAGACCTTCGGCACGACTTCTAATCCTACTACCGCCGATATTGCCATGGTCACCAAGTTGGTTAGAAATGCATTGATGGCCATCGTTATACCAGCAATGACCTTTATCTACGCTAGACGAGTAGGTATAGTTCGGAATCCATCAGAACGAGGTTTCAAGAAAGCTCTGAAACTTTTCCCTCTATTTATATTAGGTTTCTTGGTAATGGCTATCATCAGGTCAATCGGTGATGCCGGCATTCAAGGTAGCGGTCTGGCTATGGGGCTCTGGAACGAACAACTGTGGGCAGATATAACTGGAGGGATAAAACAGTGGTCGGGCTACATCCTTGCTACCGCCATGGCCGGGGTGGGACTGGGCACATCGTTCAAGAGTATGAAGGGGCTTGGCATCAGGCCGTTCTACGTGGGGTTGTTTGCCGCCACAATGGTGGGAGTATCTGCTATTGCTATGGTATTTCTACTGGGCCGTTTCGTCACCGTATAGCTCGGCACACTATTCATTTCTTGTAGTCTTTTCTGTGCTCCTGTGATGCAACAGTATTGTGACTAAACCTTCGGAGAATCCCTATTTGATGGCCCCCATTTCTGAAACAATTCGAATACGGTCTGTAGAGAAACGGGTCGGAGTCGAGATAAGGGGGAACATAGGAGAAGGTGATTTCGAGCAAGCGGGGCTGGCCTGATATTCCCGCTATTGACATAGTCTTAAGGGAAAACTAAACTCAAATCCCAATATATAAAGCTACTTGAGACAGCAGGGGCTGGTAGCCTTATGTTAAACCAGA
>Ga0209427_10005188_pt1 | contig 14952 bp, 10 predicted proteins | sample DeeMarSWOR136_30_FD_187465 | JGI IMG/M metagenome (GOLD analysis project Ga0209427, IMG submission 187465) | Marine sediment microbial communities from White Oak River estuary, North Carolina - WOR-1-36_30 (SPAdes) (version 2) | ecosystem: Environmental > Aquatic > Marine > Intertidal zone >...
CTTTTACACCCTCCCCGATTGCTTCGACTGTAACTACGGTTTCATGACCGGGCACAGTCGCCGCATCACAGGGAACATAGCTGGGTACCTGTTTGAGAATTTCAGGGTCAATCCCGGTAACTATTTCGCTTTTGCGGACGTGTGAGGAAAATTGCTTCAGCAACTTGAGGTCGGAAAAACAAAGCCCGACCACTTCCACCCGGCAAAGAATCTGGTGAGCCCCGGGCCTGAAAACCTCTTTGGATTTATTCAAAACAAGCTCATCCGGACCGATCAGTTGAACAGCATATTGTGTTTCCGGTAAATCTGCCATAATTGTGTGTGTGTTTTGTTTCCTGCGCCCTGTTTTTGGGCTCACAGCTTAAATGCTGTTGGTTATACTATCTAATATTTCCTTCGCGGTTACGTCCTCACTTAAGCCGCTAAGTTTATCTTCATGCTGTGGTTGCAGAGAATCTCCTACGGTCTCGAAGAATTCATTTTTCTCTACAACGTCTTTGAAATTTTCCTTCGCCCATTCGCTGGTATACCCCAATCCGCATTGATGTTGAAGCACAGAGTGGGCATAAAAAATGCACGCCCCTTTTAAGAAGACCGGCAATAGTGGCGAAAGCTCCTCGGTGTCGAAATCATCAACGAATTTCTGCCCCGGGCTATTCATTTCCGTCCCGACGATTATAGGTAAATGCAGCTTTTCGGCCAATTCAACCACGTCGTAAAGATTCGCTAACTTTTCATCTCCATGACCGGGCCCGTAATTACGGTCGGGAATAATATTAATTGCGGCCGCACCGGTAGCCTTGCTCACCTCAAGCAGTTCCTCGATTGCCTTTTCACCTTCGCTGGTGCCATCCAGCCACGTAACAGTCGGGATGCCCCCGGCCGCAAGAATAAACCGGTTCGTATCGGCCATAAGCGGAAACGAGCCCTTGTCGGGCGGGACATAACCCACACCGCCTCGCTTCATAGTTTTTGCCCGAATCGTATTTAGCAGGTCTCTGCTCTCAGGCAGCTCTAACGACGTGGCATCGACGCCCAGTTTCTCAGACCAGAACCGCCGCAACGTACTATCATCATCGAACATCTCTCTTGCTTTCCGGGCGTATGCCAGACAGATATGACGCTCTGTTGGATTGCCTGACGGCGTTAGAACAAGCACGTCCCGCTCATAATCCAGTACCACAGGCGCTAAATGCTTGTTCACCCGGTCCATTAGACCTCGATTTCTCTTCTGAGCAAGTTCACGAAGATTGGTTAAAAAATCCCCCAGCTCTCCTTTGAATCTGGAAGTAGGAAATCCGACGCCCATATGATACGAAATACCCGGCTCGCCCGGTGAGTTGATCACCCTGTCGGAAAATTCCGGCACATAAACTCGCGACTCCAGACCGGCGCAGCCTTTGAGGTCTAACATCTTTGCTGCTTCAAGAAATTCTTCAAGGGCATCAAGGACGTCAAAATCCACAACACCGGCGAAAGCCAGACCACGCTTGCGGGCCAGCCACGCGAATTTGCTCGGAGAATAGCCATATGTATTATAGGAAAAGAACGTATGACAGTGCAGATTGACGTCCGTGCCGGGCTCAGGCAAAGTGATTTCACCGGACCGCACCTTCTCACACAGTGCCAATAGCGCCGTTTTTCTTTCTGCCGAATCGAAACTATCAAGTTGCTGTTCAAGCTCTTCTATCAATCTCATACCTCGTATTTAGTGGCCTTTTACTCACCCCTTGTCATTTACGGTCCGATTCTTAAGGCTCCATTTATGAGTAATGATTTTTGTATTGCTCTTCCCAGAGTGAGGCCTCCTGCGGTTGATACTCTTTTAGCTCAAACGAATTACGCACAATTTTCCTCAGTTCAGCCAAGGTTTTAATCTGTCCGGTCGCCTTTGCCTGTATCAGGAGATTGCCGCTTGCCGTTGCTTCTATCGGCCCGGCGACCACCTTCTTGCCGATTGCATTCGCTGTAAACTGGCAGAGAATCTCGTTCTGTATCCCGCCGCCGACAATATGCAGGCAATCTATATTTTGGCCTGTGATATCTTCAATCCTTTCCATTATCACGCGATATTTCAACGCAAGGCTTTCCAGAATTACCCTTATCATCTGCCCCTTGTCGTCGATAGCTTTCTGGCCGGTTTCGACAAGATAATCATTGATTCTCTTTGGCATATCGCCGGGGGCGAGAAAGCCGCTGTAATCAACCTCAACATGCCGGGCGAACGGCTCGGCTTTTTGGGCCATTTCGGTCATCTCAGGGTAAGACAACTCCTCGCCTTCACGCTGCCATTGCCTCCTGCATTCCTGGACCAGCCATAGCCCCATTATGTTCTTCAACAATCTAATCGTATTGTCGATCCCGCCTTCGTTTGTGAACTCATATTGAAAAGTCTTATCGTTGACAATCGCCTCAGGCACTTCCACGCCCATCAAAGACCACGTCCCTGATGAGAGATACGCCCATTTGCTGTTTTCTTCCGCTGGTACAGCGGCCACGGCCGATGCCGTATCGTGTGAGGCGGTTGCAATAACGGGAATCCTGCTGCAGCCAAGCTCATTCGCAACCGGCCCGGTTAATTCGCCAACAACTGTACCTGTTTCGACGATGTCCGGCATAATATCCATCGGCAGAGACAGCTTATCGAAAATCACCTTCGACCATTGCCCGGTTTTCATGTCCATCATTTGTGAAGTGCTTGCCAGGCTGTATTCACCGAAGGCCTTGCCGCACAGAAAGTAGGAGAACAAGTCGCCTATGAAGATTAGTTTTTTGGTCTTAGCCAGGGCTTCTGAGTTTGCCAGGCGCATTGCAAGCACCTGGTATAAGGAGTTTAGCTGCATAAACTGGATGCCGGTGTTCTCGTAGATGTCACGCTTGCCCATCAGTTCGAAGGCCTTCTCCAGCATTTCATTAGTTCTGCTGTCGCGATAATGATAAGGTTTCTCAATCAGTTCTCCGTCGGCATCCAGCAGCCCGAAATCAACGCCCCAGCTATCGACACCGATACCTGCTATGTCACCGCGTGCCTGTTTTACCGCTTTTACAATGCCGGTTTTTATCTCCGACATTAATCCTTCGAAATCCCATCGCAGCGTGTCGTTCTCTTCGACCGGGCCGTTGCTGAAACGGTGCACTTCCTCAAGAGCAAGCTTGTCAGCCGAGATTGAGCCAAGCATCACCCTGCCGCTCTCGGCACCGAGGTCAACCGCGATATATTTCTTTGCTTCCGCCATTACAAATTCCCTTTACAAGTATTTTCCTGCTTTTTCACTTATCATTGCCGACAGATATTTTCTTCTGATAATTCCAAAGAAACGGTTTTATAACCCAAATGTCCTGCTATTGCAAATTGAAAATGCACATGCGAAGACATGCTCTTTACGCGTTTAAGTACGAAAACGACGTTTCAATAATGCGACAGCATTTGGGATAAGAGTGGAAGTTACAGCTATTGTCAGCAAATATATGAGGATTTTTAAAAGAACGGGCAAATCCTCGGACGAATATTTTGTCCCATATCCCTTGACATCGACCTGCTTAATTTGTTATACTACAAAATGTTACATAAAAGCAGGGCGGCTTAGCGGATGGATTCTAAAGCACGTCCTGGTGAAAGCGTTATTCTTTTTGGCCGAAAGGCCGGAAAGGAGGGAGATATGGCGGTTAAAACATATCGTATGGATAAATTGGCTGTTTCCCTGTTCTCTCTAATCCTGTCTTTTTCCACAACAGCCAACGCAAAAATCATCTACGTCGATGATAATGGCCCCGCTGATTTCAATAACATTCAAACTGCCGTGAACAATTCTAATGATGGTGATATCATTGAAGTTGCACCTGAGATGTATGCACATCAATTCATACATAACATTGATTTTATGAACAAAGATATTATTTTTCGCCCCAGGAATCCGGAGGCTGTTTATATATCGAACTCATTAAGTGGCGATCCTAATACCGTCCGGTCCAATCTGACTTCCGGGTACAATTACGTTCCGAGTGAACTAATCATAAAATTCAAGAAGACTGCTGCGGCTACAATTGCAAATTGGATATTAGAAGAGAGACGAATACATGAATTGAAGTTATCCAATACGCTGGATGAGCTAAATGAGAAATACAAAGTACGAAACATTGAAGCTTTGTTTAAAGACTTCAAACAAAACAGACAATATGTGCAAGATCTGCTGAAAAAAGATAAAGTGCTTCTGACGAAACCAGAAAAACGCATTCTCAAAAGGTTAAGTCGTGCCCCTAAGGGAGCAACAATTCCAAATCTTGACAGAATATACAAGATTAAAGTTGACCTTGAAGCAGGCCATAAGCTGGAAGAGGTTGTAGCAGCTTATCGCTCCAATCCTGATGTCGAACATGCTGAGTTGAATTACATTGTTTATGCAGATTTGGAACCGAATGACTCACTTTATTCTTTGCAATGGCCTTTAAACAACACGGGCCAGTTATATCCAGAGAGCGGAAAATATAATACTCCTCCGGGAACACCTGATTGTGATATTGACGCCCCGGAGGCTTGGGATATACATATCGGGAGTTCGGAAATTATAGTAGCAGTCGCCGACACAGGTGTGGACTATACTCATAGAGACTTGCAGGAAAACATCTGGACAAATGAAGCCGAACTAAACGGAATCGCCGGAATTGATGATGATGGGAACGAGTACGTTGATGATATATATGGATACGACTTTATTAATAACGACAGCGACCCAAGAGACGATCATGGTCATGGTACTCATTGTTCAGGTGTAATAGCGGCCAAGAGCAATAACGGACTTGATATTTCCGGAGTATGCTGGCATGCAAAAATAATGGGGCTTAAATTCCTCGGTTCCAGTGGTTCCGGCCCAATATCAGATGCGATAGAGGCTTTTTACTATGCGGTGAACAATGGAGCGGATGTTATTTCAAACAGTTGGGGGGGCGGTTATGTTCAAGCAGCTCAGGATGCGGTTGATTACGCTTACAGCCAGGGCGTAATAGTTACAGCATCAGCAGGCAACAGTGGAGATACTTGCCATCACTATCCCGCCAACTACGAGCACGTTATTTCGGTTGCTGCGACAAATTCTAATGATGAAAGGGCCTCTTTTTCTACTTATGGTGACTGGGTCGATATTGCCGCACCTGGGGTGGACGTTTTGTCATTGAGAGCAACTGGAACGTCTATGGGAACGACCTATGATAGCTATACGACAATCGCATCGGGTACCTCTATGGCATGCCCTCACGTTTCCGGTGCATGTGCAATTCTGTTGGCTGCTTTTTCTGAGATTATAGTGGATGAAGTGAGTGATACCCTAAAACAGTCAGCAGACCCTATAGAATCAGGGATTTGTCAGTCGGGGCGTCTCAATATATATGAGGCTTTACTGGCTATACCTCAGCCTAAAGGATTGATTCGTTTGGACCAGGAAGCCTATGCCTGTTTAAGTAATATAAATGTCTGGCTATCCGACTCTGACCTTATGGGCAACGGCACTCGGGAAGTAATCCTGACAACAAGCGGAGGTGATTTGGAGACGATTGCACTGATTGAGACTCCTGCTTCCATTGGTATTTTCAGAGGAACGATTCCGACCAACTCGACTGTTCCAAATATTAAAGATGGTGTCCTGCAAATTATGCACGGCCAAATCATCACCGCAAGATACGAAGATGCCAACGATGGGACCGGAAGCCCTGCTGTCGCTGTCGATACTGCAACGGCCGATTGTCAGGGACCGGACATTTTCAATGTTCAAATCGATATACCGGGACCTGAGCCTACAGTTACCTTTGAAACAAATGAGCCCTCTAAAACGCGTGTGTGGTGCGGTCTAATCTGTGAAGACCCTAATCTCATTGTCAAAAGTCACTCAACACTGGCGACTAAACATAGCATAAAATTACTTGGTGTTTATCCTGAAACTGAATACTTTTTTATAATTGAGGCTACAGACTCTGCAGGAAACAAAACCATTGGTGATAATGAGGGCCAATGCTATAACTTCACTACTACCGCACCAGGTGATATCAACGTTCCGAACGATTACCTGAAAATTCAGGAAGCAATCGACCACTCGTGGAACAGCGGAACCGTCTTGGTTGCCGACGGCATATATTACGGCTACCGCAACCGTGACATCGACTTCAAGGGAAAAGCCATCACCGTCAGGAGCGAGAATGGCCCCGAAAACTGTGTTGTTGATTGCGACGGAACTTCTACTGGCTTCTATTTCCACAATTCGGAAGGTCCCAATTCAGTTTTGGATGGTTTTACAATTACCGGAGGCAGTGGTCGTTTTGTCTGTGGGCCATACGGCTGTACCCACCAGGGCGGTGGAATTTTTTGTTATAGGAGCAGCCCGATAATTAAAAACTGCATCGTAACCAACAATACGGCTGATTATGGAGGCGGAATAGTCTGTGGCTCGGGAAGCGCGACGATTACAGACTGCATTATTAAGTCAAACAGTAGTGGACGAGGAGGGGGTATCTATACCTTTAGCAACGCAACCATTAGTAATTGCATTATCATCAACAATTATGCAGGCACGGATGGCGGAGGTGGCGTCTATGGCTCGAAACTTAGAATAACAAACTGTGTTATTGCCGAAAATTCTACGGGAAGCCGGTCGAGCGGAGGGGGCGTTGTTGCCCATTGCACTACAGGTGACAATATAATCACAAATTGTACCGTCGTAAATAATTCAGCCGGAGCAGATGACGGTTATGGTGGTGGAATCTCTTGCTACTGCAGTGACACAACAATTACAAATTGTATCGTACGCGGCAACTCTGCAAAGTACGGCGGGCAAATTGCTATGTGGAGCTGGGCTCAAGCAGAGAGGGCCAATGTAACAGTATCTTACAGTAACATACAAGGCGGCGAATCATCTGTATTTCATACCGAGTATTGCACGTTCTACTGGGGAGCAGGGAACATTGACGAAGACCCGAACTTTATCGACCCTGCGCCTGTCGAGTATAGGTACCACATATTGAATGATTCGCCCTGTATTGACGCAGGCACCAACACACCTGCGGGAGGATTGCCTCCGACAGATGGAGATGGAAACCCACGCGTCGCAGATGGTGACAATGACGGTACTGCAGTTGTGGATATGGGTTCCTTTGAGTACGATCCATGCACTATGCCGCCTGTGCTTCTACGAACTCCGGCCGAGTTCGAATTAATCACACCTCTGGGAACCAATCCGGCCGTCCGGATTGTTTCTATCAGCAACGGCGGTGGCGGCATTCTTGACTGGTCAATTGAGGAAAATTGTCCCTGGCTCGAGATTATTCCATCCAGTGGCGAATGTACTGTTGAAGTTGATGAGGTTACTCTTAGCATCGATGTTAACAGTTTGACACCGGGTGTGTATACTTATTCACTGATTATTTCCTCCAATAACTCAATAAACAGCCCCATTAGTTTGGATATTATCTTGTTGTACGCGACTACTACTCTACACGTTCCTTCGAATTACCCAACGATTCAAGCGGCTATCGACGCTCTTAAAATGGACAACTTTACCATCAAGGTGGCCGATGGAGTGTACACCGGGGCAGGAAATACCAATATCAACTTTAAAGGAAAAGCGATAACAGTTAAAAGTGAGAACGGCCCGGCCAACTGTATTATCGACTGCGAGAACAAAGCACGCGGCTTTATTTTTAACACCTATGAAGAAAACGACTCCATCTTGGAAGGTTTTACAATCACTAATGGCTTTAGTTCAGACTTTGGGGGCGGGATGTACTTCAGTGGCAGTAGCCCAACTGTTATGAACTGCAAGATTATCAGGTGCAGAACCACTAATATTTATGGGGGGGGGCTATATTGTAGTAGTGGAAGTGCAAAGATCAGCAATTGCCTGATTAGCCTTAATTCATCCGGTCGTGAAGGTGGAGGCATTTGTTGTAAAAATAGTGCTAATGCTATAATCAGAAACTGTATAATTTCTTATAACACTGCTTCGGATGGAGGAGGGATAAAGATTAGAAATGACAATGGTTACGCCGCGACCATTAAAGATTGCCTTATCTTGGGCAATACAACTGATGGTATCTGTAGTGGTTACTGTATGCCTAAAATTCAAAACTGTACGATAACGAACAATACGGGAGTAGGATTTCGTTGTAGTGTTTCAAGCAAAATCCCCACCGTAAAAAATTGCATCATTTGGGGCAACTCCTCTGGTGGAATCTCGAAGAGTGGAGGTACACCAATAATAACTTACAATGATATTCAGGGTGGCTGGTCGGGGATAGGAAATATTAGCGCCGACCCGTCTTTTGTTGCCTACCCGTCTTTTGTTGGTGCAGCTAACAACCATTATCATTCGCCACTGCCACCTATCTACGATTATCATCTGCGTTGGAATTCGCCGTGTATAAACAAAGGTGACCCGGCCTATACCGCCGGGGACGATGAGTTAGATATTGATGGTGAGCCGCGGATAATGGGCGGCCGCATTGATATGGGATTTGATGAAGTGGGGGAGAAACAGGCGGATTTAAACCGCAACGGTATAATTAACTTTGAGGACATAATGCTATTCGTGCAGGCCTGGCTAAGCAACCCTGGTGAGGATATCAGGTATATCCTGTGCGATCTTTACCAAGATAATCAGATAGATTTCGCGGATTGGGCCGAACTTGCCAAAGACTGGCTATGGCAAGCAGACTGGTACGAACCATAAATAACAAAGAGCATGATAGCAGCTTCCATTTACTTTCCGATTCACCATGCATAAACGCCGGTGACCCGAATTATGTATCTGAACTGAATGAGACGGATTTAGACGGCAGGCCGCGCGTAATCGGCGGTCGGATCGATATGGGCGCTTACGAATACAGCCCCACCATACCAGCCGAGGCCAGAATTGTCCCACGCACTATCAATCTCGCAAGCAAAGGCAATTGGCTCACTTGTTATATCCGGCCTCCAGAAGAGTATGATGTTTTTGAAATTGACTCGGGTAGTATTCTTCTCGAGTGCGAAATCGAACCCCAGTTTCTACTCGTCGATGAGCAGGAGCAAATTGCGACCGCACGATTCACCCGCGAAGATATTCTGCCTATTCTTGAGGTAGGAGATATCGACCTGAAGATCACCGGCCGATTTACGGATGGAACTGTCTTTGAGGCCTCTGACGTGATTAGAGTGATAAATAAAGGCGTTAAAAAGTAGGCCGATGAGGATAGTTCAATAATATTGAATAAATGCAAGACGCGCTATTCAATTTATTTTTATGTATGTTGGCCAGTAAAAGATGGGGATTCTCAAGCACGGCCGGCTGTTAGCTGGCTGGAAGTGTTGGAGTTTTTTGGAAGCGTTTTTTGGCCTGGCCGATGAGATAGAAGCTGCCGGTAATGCAAATCAGGTCTTCTCTGTCGACGGCACTTTTGGCAAGCCGTAGTGCCTCACCGAGGCTTGTGGCCGACTGGCACATCTTGCCGCACATCTCAACATACATCTCGGCCAGATCTTCCGGGAACATAGCTTTCACAGATTTACTGCGGGTAAAAATCACCTTGTCAGCACCATATTGTAATTCATGGAGCATTCCCTTAACGTCCTTGTCGCTGTTGCAGCCGAATATCACCACCATAGAATCGTAGGGAATATTTTGTCCTATGGCATGTATGAGGGCCCGGATACTCGCCGCATTGTGAGCGGCGTCTATCATAATCCTCGGGTCATCGCAAATCATCTCCATTCGGCCCGTCAGCGAGACTTCTCTAAGTCCCTCAGTTGCCTTGTCGTCATCTATCTCGTAACCACTTTCTTTGAGTTTATCCAGCATAGCCAGAGCCAAACCGCAGTTGATGGCCTGATGTTTGCCGTACAACGGAACTCGCAGGTGTTCAAATTTACTTGTTGGTGTCGTCAGGCAGATTCTCGTATGCGGGCCGTCCTCCCGTGAAGTTTCAAACCGCTGCGAAAAATCGATATCGCTGCCGGTCACGCTAAACGGAGCCTTGACAGCAGTAGCAGCCGATTTTAAAACACGCAGAGCCTCCGGGTCCTGCTCAACGGTAATAACCGGGACACCACGCTTAAAAACACCGGCTTTCTCCCTGGCAATGCTGCCAATCGTCTCGCCAAGCTGATTCTGATGGTCAAAACTTAAGCTGGTTATACCGACGACTTCGGGGCGAATAACATTCGTGCTGTCCAACCTGCCGCCCATGCCTGTTTCGATCACGGCAATGTCAACATCCACATCCACGAAATGCATAAATGCAATCGCCGTCATAATCTCAAAGAAACTGACCTGCTCGGTTTTCGCTATTCTTTCTACAGCGGCATAAATGCGGTTCAGCAAACCAAGCATTTCCGACTCGCGAATCATTTTTTCATTGACCTTGATTCGCTCATGCAAGTGTACAAGGTGCGGCGAGGTATATAATCCAACGACATAATCGTTTGCCTCGAGCATCTTGGCCAACATCGTGGCAGTCGAACCCTTGCCTTTTGTACCGGCTATATGAACCGTAGGAATTTTTTTATGTGGATTACCTACCAAAGACAGAAGTTTTTCCATCCTCGAAAGGTTAAACGTCGTAACGTTATAGCGCAGACGCTTTTCCTTTTCGTAGTCGGTCCTCTCGTACAGATACTTAAGAGCTTCTTTATAGCTCTTAAAGACCTTTCTGCTTTTGGCCTTGACCCCTTTAGAGGTACGTTTTTTAGCCTGCTTCTTTCCGATTGTTCTCGTCGATTTAGTCATTAAAACTCAATTATATTAGAATAGGGCACTCAAGTCAAGACCCTTATACTCAAAACACACCAAAGTGGTTCTGATATCGTTAAAATAAATAAACAGAAAGTATTGTTAATAAAGAGCTTACAAATAGAACTATTTTAATTTATCAAATTCTAAATCTTTTTTCATAAGCACAGGCAAACACACAATCAGTTTTTCTTATAATATGCCCCCTAAGAATGATTTACGTTTCACACCGCCGGAAAAAAAGGTTAGCAAAATATCTCTACGTAACCGATTTTACCGAAATTTTTTTTACACTCTTGGTCTTTGCTAAAGTGGATTTAACATACCCCCACCCCATCTACAACGGGCACTCTTACCCCCTCAAGAGAAAGGAAAGCCCCCAAATTTTCCACCGCCTCCATAAATTTAGTATAATCCGCCGGTTTAACTATATAAAAACTACAGCCCATTTCATAGAACCGGTCAACCTCGATTGCCTCATCCGTCGTCGTCAGGATAATGACCGGCATCTTTTTAAGCTCCTCGTCCTCTTTAATCCGTCGAAGAACTTCCTGCCCGTCAATCTTGGGCATCCGAATATCAAGCAGCAATAAATAACAGCCCTTTTCACCGTGTTTTGCCGTATCGTCCCTCCTAAAGAGAAAATCCAGTATCTCCTGCCCATTCCTGAACTGAAGAATATCATTCTCGACACAACTGCGCCAAAGATTTTTTTTTACAAGCTCAACATGTCCAGGATCATCTTCGGCGATAAGGATAACCGCGTCCTTGTTCATTATAATACACCTTTTTTCTTTAGCATTCCATCGATCTGCGGCACTTCTACAACAGAAAGAAGCAAACCGACTTTTCGAACAGCCTCCGCAAAATCCTGATACTCCACCGGCTTGACTATATAGATACTACAACCAAGTTTATGACAGCGATCTATTGTACGCGGGTCATCTGTTGTAGTTAACATAACCACAGGAATTTTTTTTAATTCCGGATCATTCTTGACTTTCTCGAGAACTTCCATTCCGTCAATCTTCGGCATACGAATGTCCAGCAACAAAAGATACTCCTTGTCATGCTCACGAGTGGGCCCGTCACCTCTGACGAAAAGGAAATCGAGAGTCTCCTGACCATCTGCGAACCTGAGTATCTCGTTACAGACACCCGCACGCTGCAAACTCCTCTTTATCAATTCAAAATGTCCCTCGTCATCTTCTGCAATAAGAATAACACCCTCTTTGTTCATGCTTTCCCTTTCCTGTTAATTTCGTCTTTCTTCTAAATCAGGCGCTCGGTAAAGACACATAGAATTTGCTGCCTTTTCCAGGCTCCGATTCTACCCATATTTTCCCATTATGCCGGTCCAGAATACGCCTGACAATAGTTAATCCAAGCCCTTCTCCCTTTTTCTTGTCGGGTTCAAGCCGGTGGAAAACCTCAAAAATCTTATTCTGATGCTCCGGAGCAATACCGACTCCGTTGTCCTCGACGCAATAAACACTCCGACCGTTCTCAATTTTACCGTATATATGTATCACCCCCGGACGGGTTTCGTCAAGATATTTCAACGCGTTATCCAAAATATTAGAAAAAATCTGGTTTATTTGCGAAGAATCGCCAAGGCACTCCGGCAGTGTCTCTAATTTCACTGTTGCACCTGCTTCTTTTACCTGGAATTCCATATTTTTGGTTACATCAGTGAGAATCGCGTTCATATCCAAACGTTCAATTTCAACCGCCACCTGACCCAGACGGGAAAGACGCAAAAGACCTGACAACAGTGAATCCATCTTTCTCGCACTGGTCAAAATATATTCCAACGCTTCCGGGACATCCTTATTAAAAGCTGTCTCCACTTCCTCGCTAATATCAGATGCTTTTATCTTGTCCCTAAGGGCCGCATGTATCAGGTCACAACAGCGGGATAACTCGCTGCTAAAGCCCTGAATATTAACCAGAGGTGAGCGCAAATCGTGTGACGTAACGTACAAAATCGACTCGAGCTCTTTGTTCTTAAATGCAAGTGTCTGCAAAAGTTTTTCGCGGTCAGTTTCTATCAACTTTCGGGCCGTGATATCACGGCTAATACCTACAATCCCAACAATCTTTCCGTGACTATCTCGTAAAGGGACCTTTGTGGTAGAAAACCATTTACGGTGGCCTTCCGGGTCTACTGCCGGCTCTTCCTGGCCAACCAACGGCCGCTCCGTCTGCATGACTTTCTGTCCGTCTGCGTAATACTTTTCCGACAGCTCCCGTGGGTAAAAGTCAAAATCGGTTTTTCCAATCAGACTTTCCGGTGTCCCCGCTCCCATTAGATGCGCGACTGCGATATTGGCAACAATAAACCGGCTTTCCTTATCTTTGACATAGATGTTGTCCGGCATATTATCAATGAGTGTCCGCAGCAGGTTGTGTTCTTCCGCGAGCAATTCCTCGGCCTTCTTGCGTTTGGTAATATCCTGTATCGTTGAGCGGATGCCACTTATGTTTCCGGCCTTGCCACGCAGGAGCCGAACACCAACAAGCACCGGAAGTGTATTTCCGTCTTTTCGCCGAAACGTGCGTTCGAAAATCCGCCCGGGCGGTATGTCACCGGCCAGTTTACTGGTAACCGTATCACGTGACTTCTTTTTATCGGCCGAAAATTCCCATACAGGCCTGCCTAACATCTCCTCTGCCGTGTACCCAAGCATCTCCAGTTCCGTCCGGTTCACGCGCGTAATACGTCCCTGTGTGTCCAGCTCATGGTAACCGATAGGTGCATTATCGAACAGTTCTACAAACTGTGATTCTCTCTCGCGCAGTTCTTCTTCTACCATTCCCGCCAGAAAGGCGTAGAAGACAAACGCCCACCACATTGGAACCAACGCTCCAATTATGTCCTCCGCCCTGTCCAGAGCTTTAGTTATCCCGGCCCACTCGATGAACAAAAACAAACCATAGGACAAGGTAAATACCAGAAATCCCAGGAATACATACTTGGCCTTCGGCTGCAAATCCCGCTTCCAACCCTTCAACAATATAATCAACGTAACTATCGAGGCCACAAAAGTAATAAGATCAAAAAATGCTACAGGTTTGAATCCGGTTGATGGTTCTACCTGATTGACATTTGAGGCTGGGATAGCGATAAGATCAAAAACTGATGCAGCATGCATTACAAAGCCTCCTTTCTGGTTTCTCTCCCGCTTCCAAATACTTTCCAACACCACACTGCCACCAATATCGTGCCAAAAGCGTAGAATGCGTGTTCCAGGTAGTTCAGATAAGTTTCCCAAAAGAAACCTTCCAGCACTGTCAGAATCCAGCTTACCAGCATCATACAGAAACCCGTGACAAGGATGTTCGACGCCGGAAGGTTTTTCAGTCGCCGCCGATTTCCCTGGATAAATATCGAAACCCCCACGCCAATCAAAAGCATAACAATTTCATTTTCAAATATCTCATATTCCATTTCGATATCTCCTTCGCTCTTATCGATCATTCACAGCAGAACGCGATGAATTGCCCATTAACTCTCTAATTTGTGCCTTTACAGCATTTTTTTCTTTCTATCCCGCCCCGGCTGTCTCCAATAATAATATTACCGCTGTTTTCACCGGCAAAAACATCAACTCCTGACCCTGCCGCCGCATAAGTTGTTCCTGTACTCTCCCCCTTAAACCCGACGAATGATATACTGAATTGCATATCTTTTTGCTCGACTTGTAATCTCTCAATGAGAGGATTCCCATTTCGCCACTTACCACCGAATGGGACCCAAAAGCAATCGTCATATCCCGGGAAGAAACCAACTATATATCCTCCCTGTCAATCTGACTTTTTACATAAATCATTATAGCAAGAGAAAATGCACCAGACAAGCAAATTCACCCCTCACTTGAATGCCCAATCCCTCTTCAAATTGGCAATGTAGTGTGCGGCCCATCGCACAAATTATGACTACGGCCCTGTGCTGTATCTGGCAAGTTTATATGGTTACAATTCCGGCTCGGTACCTGCCAGCCAGTTATTACAAAGTATCGCCACGTCTCTGAAGTCCACAACGCCGTCACAGTTGATATCACCGGCGATTCGGCAGGGCTGAAACTCATAGACGCCCATGTCCACCACGTTCAACGAACCGGAGATACTTAGGCCGGTATTGGGTGTGTGGGGGTCATCAATAGCACGCGGATTTCCGTCCGAGTCCAGCGGCCATGTCACC
>Ga0209427_10005190_pt1 | contig 14951 bp, 12 predicted proteins | sample DeeMarSWOR136_30_FD_187465 | JGI IMG/M metagenome (GOLD analysis project Ga0209427, IMG submission 187465) | Marine sediment microbial communities from White Oak River estuary, North Carolina - WOR-1-36_30 (SPAdes) (version 2) | ecosystem: Environmental > Aquatic > Marine > Intertidal zone >...
GAAGGATTCTTCACCATTCCCGCCTCGAGCTTCTGAAGGTAGGCGGCTGAGATCTTCGCAGGCCGGGCGACGGCGGTCTTTCTAAGGGGACAATGCCCCGGGGACGAAAAGCCGAACCCCAGCAGCCTCGCCAGCCTGAGTATAGTCGCCATCGGCGAGCGAAGCAAGTCTTCCGCTAGTCGCAGAACCACACCAACACTGCCTCCTGCCTTCGGCAGGAGTCGGTAGAACCTGCCGATCAGCCATCGAGGCTGTTCGACATATCATACGAGGAGGGTAATGGCCATGGAAAAGGCCGATCTGACTAAGAGTCTCAAGGACCTGTATCGAGCGGGCCACGAGATCGAGGAAGTCATCGCCGAAAGAGGCGTTTTCTTCTGCGTGGACGGGCGGGGTGATCCGGGTGGCGATGTCTTTCAACGTGCGGTCGAGCAACTCAAACAAGTTGCCTATACGGTCAGAGCCCGCCTGAAGAAGGCGGGGAGGCTACAGTTCAGGATATCGAAGCTCGAGTGTCGGTGGATGTGTGATCCGGGCGAAACTCCGAGAGAGAAGTGGTTATGGAGAGTACTGGTGCGTGTCCCGGAGGAGGTTACCCAGAATGATCTCAGGGAAGCCCGCACAATCCTGCGCGATAAGAAGGGATTGGACGTATCAGCAGTGAAACGGGTCTCCTGGCGGGAAGGGCGCGCACTCCAGGTGATGCATGTCGGTCCGTACGGCCAGGTCAGTAAAGTCTACGCGGATCTTCGAGCAGAGGCCGAGACACTCGGGTACCGTGTGAAGGGGCCCGGCCACGAAATCTACATCAACGACCCGCGCCGAGTGGAGCCAGTCAAGCTGAAGACCATTGTCCGCTTGCCGATCGCCTGGCCCCGTCCGGACTATGCTCGAGGAGGCTCTCGGCGCTGATCGACTGACTGAGATTCTGGCTGGCCGTCGGGCGCCGATGGCTCCGGACTAGAGCGGGTGATCGTCATGCCCGCCGCACAGGGATTTCCTCCATGCCGCGGCTCAATCCGATCCGCAGGGAGAAACAGGATCTATCATGAGGTCTATCAAGAGGCATTGGCCTCTCATAGTGGCGGCGATCGTCCTCTGGTCGACAATAGCAGTATTGCTGCTCTCGTCTGTCACACAGAATCATCGACATCTCGTCTACGCGCTCGATGACCCCTATATCCATATGGCTATCGCCAAGAACTTCTCCCAACACGGGGTCTGGGGCGCGACGAAGTATGAGTTCGGTTCACTATCATCCTCACCTCTCTGGACACTGATATTATCCTCGGTCTACTTCCTGTTCGGGGTAGACGAGGTGAGCCCGCTTGTCCTGAATCTAGTCTTCGCGACCCTCCTTTTGACGTTGTCATATATCCTCCTCAGAAGATCCGGACTGACTCCTTCTGCCCTGTTCCTGGTCCTGCTGCTGATGCTGTTTGCCACCCCGCTTCCGGCAATCACCTTCTGTGGTCAGGAGCATATCCTGCATGCTCTCCTGGCGCTCCTCTTCGTCCATCTCTCGGCCAAGACACTCTCGACTGAACGACCCGGGTCCTGCGGATTCATCACCCTCCTCATACTGGCACCTCTGGTGACAATGGTTCGCTATGAAGGATTATTTCTCCTGTTTGTCGTCTCTGTTCTGTTTGTCATGAGACGGCGGGTCTTCCATTCCTTGTCGCTGGGAGCAATCGGCGTTCTTCCGCTCTGCGCGTACGGCATACTATCGGTTCTGAATGGTTCGTATTTCTTGCCGAATCCAGTCCTACTGAAGGGGAACCTTCCTGATGTTTCCGGTCTCGAAGAAACGATCAAGAACCTCGCTCACTTCGTCTATCAGGCGGTCCGTGCTCCTCATATGCTCGTCCTCCTCTCCGTCGTCCTCATCCTCTTTCTCCACTCGTACAAAAGGCAGAGACAGATCTGGAGTTATCCCACCATCATGAATACTATCTTCATTGTCACGACTGTCCTGCATATGCAGTTCGCTGGGATCGGCTGGTTCTATAGGTATGAAGCGTACCTTCTAGCCCTCGGGTTCTTTGTCATTGTCCGGGTAGGGTCTGACTACCTGCCGGCGAAGCGGTCAGTGGCGTTTGATGGGATCCTCTGGCCGAGTCATGCGGCGGCTGCACTGCTCGTTCTTCTCCTCGTTTCGCCGCTGGCCGAGAGGGCAGTCGTCTCCCTGATAAGAGTACCGCGCGCTACGACTAACATCTATCAACAGCAATACCAGATGGGATTATTTCTCAGAGACTATTATGAGGGAGAGGCGGTCGCTGTGAATGACATCGGCGCCGTCAATTTCGTTGCGGATATCAGATGTCTGGATCTGTGGGGATTGGCGAGCATTGAGGTGGCGAGACTCAGACTGCGGAATGGTTACACGCAAGAGATGATGCGTGAATTGGTGAGAGAGAAGGGGGTCAAGATCGCGATACTGTACGACTCCTGGTACGGCGAGTACGGTGGAGTACCCTCAGAGTGGGTCAGGGTCGGGCAGTGGCAGATTCCCAACAGCGTCTTAGTCGATTCCCTCGTCTCCTTCTACGCGGTTGACCGGCTGGAGAGAGATGAGTTGGTGGAGAACCTGAGATCGTGCTCTTCCCAGCTCCCCAAAGAGATTGTACAGTCCGGGGAGTACACCAGGTGACGTGCTGTGGAGGAGTCCGGCTGGCGGTCCGGCGCCCCGGCTCCTACTTCCGTTCCCAGGTCACCCTGAAGTCTCGTGTCGTCTCCTCGACCAACGTATCGACGAGCCTTCCGTACGCCTCCTCCGGGTCTTCTGCATCGAAGGTGAAGGTATCGCCGCCGAAGATACTGACGTGGCCCACGCGCTCCGTAGTGCTCGCGGAACTACTCCAGATCGATGCACCACTCACGGTCTCGACCATCTGCACGGCAAGCGAGGCATCCACCTCAGCCGCGAAGCTCAGGAACCCAAAGCCCGGGGTAATCGATATGTCCGGCCTTACATCAGAAACCAGGAGTTCCCCGGTAATGATCGTGTTGATCCCGCGTGTCTCTCCGAGCGCCTGGAATGCGGCCTGATCCAGCCGATCCCGGCCAACTTCTCTGAGAACTTCTGCCTCCGACCCGAGGTCTACGATACGCACCATGCCCTGGTCGCGGCGAGCCGCGTCCGTGAACTTCCTCGTTGCATGCGATGCGAGCCCGCCTTCGCTTGAGGAGGTGAACTCGATAATCCCGATGACTTCGTGTTGCACGAGGTCGATCCTGGGGGGGACCATGACCTTTGGTCCGCACCCCGCCGCCGCGGCCATCAGGGCAGCCACAATGCCCAGACTGAGTCCGTGTTTCATGCACGCGCTCCTTCTGATCGAGGGTTGAGGATTATTGGTTCGTGGTCCGGGTTCATCTTCTCCAGTCTCGCTCTCGTTGTCAACATCCTTTCTGCGTTGAGAGGAACAGCGCTTTTCTGATCCGGGTCACGCATGGGAATCGTGTCGGGGATCCGGGCGGGTACGTAGGCGACAAGGCTTTTCAAATTGTCGCATGTGGATCGTTCACGTGATTCTTCAGCGACGGGCGCGACTGTAGAGGCAGGCTTCGGGTGGTGGTGTTCCAATGCTGCGGCGCGTGCCAAGTGCTAGTCTTCGAGACCGGTCGCGGAGGGCTGGGCGATGGTGACGGCAACTCTATATTATGCTATCGCACTATTACCATTCGCCTCGTTCCGCTGAAGTCACCAGCCTCGAGACGGCAGAAGTAGACGCCGCTGCTCACCCTGTGGCCCCGTCCGTCACGTCCGTCCCAGGTCATCCGATGGCGCCCTGCCGGGACCATCCCGGGCTCCAGTCTCCGCACAAGGGCGCCGCGGATGTCATAGATGTTCAATGTGACCTGCGTCGGAGCCAGAAGCGAGTACGTGATCGTGGTCGTGGAGCGAAAGGGGTTGGGATAGTTCTGGGCGAGGTACTGAGATAGCGGGACGCCGAGATTCTCCTCCTCGCCCGTCACGCGGGTGACATCGGTGACGGTGATGTCGGTCTGCGTGGTGTCAGCGAGGGGCGGAAGGCCGTCATCGGTGGCGATGAACGTCACTACATAGAGGCCCGCCTGTTGGTACGTTGGAGTCCACTCGAAGACACCCGTGACCGAGTCGAGGACAGCTCCCGTCGGTAGGTCGGGAGACGAGAAGGAGATAGTATCGCCGTCGGGATCGGTCGCCATCAGGGTGAAGGTGAGATACTGATTCTCGGCGACCGTGGTGTCGGCCTGATCGAGCAAGTCAGGCGGTCCGTTCACATCCGTCACGGTGATGGTGGTCTGTTCCGTATCTGCCAGTGCCGGGGGGCCATTGTCGGTGGCGATGAAGGTAGTCAGGTGGTTACCGGCTTGTGCATAGGTCGGAGTCCACTCGAAGACGCCTGACGCCGAGTTCAGCGTAGCTCCGGCGGGCAAATCGGGAGATGAGTAGGAGATGCTGTCACCGTCGGGATCGGTCGCCACCAGGGTGAAGGTGAGATACTGGTTCTCGACCACTGTCGTATCTGCCTGATCGACCAGGTCAGGCGGACGGTTCCAGCGGTAGTGATACCCCATATCCGCCGGGAACAGGTCGGGAGCCCCATCCGTTCTCGTGGTCGCCTCGGGGACCGGCGAGCCCGGATCGCCCGCGTCCACGCACGGGCTCTCCTGGAGCTGGCCTGCGGCTATCTGGCTCAGGTAGTAGTTCCCGAGCGGGCCGGTGACGAAGAGGGGATCGGCGTCGATGTTACCCGCACCGGCCCAGCCGCCCTGGATGTCGGAGTAGGTGACCTGGATCGAGCCCGAGGCGAGATGGATTTCCGGGTCGGTAGCGGCGCTATTGCCCCAGAGGATGGAGTTGACGACGATCGGGGTGGAGCTGTCTGTGTAGATCCCGCCTCCCTCGTCGCTGGCCGTATTGCCTGAGATCGTGTTTCCGTCGATGGTCGGGGAGGTCCCCTGACGGCAGTAGATGCCGCCGCCGTCAATAGCCGTATTCCCCGAGATCGTGTTCCCTCTGAGGATCGGAGAGCAGGCGAGCCGGCAGAAGATCCCGCCTCCGCGATTGGTGGCCGCATTTGCCGTGATTATGTTGCCCTCGATGGTCGGGGAGGAGCCGTTGCATCGTATCCCGCCGCCGTCGCCAACCGCTCCGTTCTGAATGGTGAAGCCTTTTACTATCGAGCTTGCGTCCTCCCCGCTATGGAAGAAGAACCCGCGGCCCAGCGCCTCGCAGTCGATGATCGTCACCTCGGGTCCGTTCTCCGACATCACCACGATCGCCTTGCCCGAGAAATCGAGATCGCGGTTCGCCGTGCCGGTGTAGGTTCCGTCGGCCACGAGTACCGTGTCCCCGGCAGCCGCCGAGTCGATCCCTGCCTGGATGGTGGGACACTGCGGGCTCGGCACCGGCCAGACCATCGCGGAGACGGTTGCCGTAATCCCGACAATCGAGATTGCACACGCCAGGGTCGCCAGCAGTCTCATGGAGTTCTCCTCTTGTCCGCGGTGCATCTCCCGTTGGGAGTCCCCCGTTGTGAAGACTCTTCCTCGTGCTGAGGGCTTATAGAGACGGAAAGGCCCGAGCTGCTCTGCCGCTCGGGCCCGCTATGGATAATCTCTCCCACGAGGGCCGGGCAGCGAAACGCCTGCCAGTCTGCCATGTTTGTATGATGGCCGGCCTCTCGGGTACTACCTCCCAGACCCAATAGATCCGGGGCCACCCACTGCTGTCGATACGCCGGGTACGCCGCCGGCATAGGCGGGAATGGCGCTGTTCCTCGGCGAGCACTCCAGGGAGGTACTGCGCCAACCGAGCTTCGCTGCCGAGGAGCATCTTCGTTGCAAGAGCTGCCCTACATCAGAATAGATGAGCAGAGAAGCTCGATCTGTTCACGACCCGGCACTCAGGGTAACCATAAACCATGACCCGGGAATCGCCAATTGTCAAGTCCCCCATGATGCTGAAATCCGATACCCCGGTGACCCCGATGTCCGGCTGCCGGCACGGACCTGTGTGGATATTTCGTGCCGGCACCCTGGTTCTCGATCTCTCCCTGCCGTCGGGCCTCCAGGCATTCAGTGAGCTCCGGATAATCGGGGGCAAGAAAGGCGTATCGTTCTCGACTCGGATCTGGGTGGCCGAGAATGGTGTTGACAGTCTCCGTACCAGCGGTACCATGATGACCTGACGGCTCAGGGCGTCTGGAGGGCCGGCGGCGCAGGCCTATCGGGCGAGGCTGCGACGGCCTCGTCAAGCCCGAAGTGCGCAGGTGAGCAGACTGGTGATGAAGTGCGCAGGTGAGCAGGCCGGTGATGAACTGTGCAAGTGAGCAGGCCGGTGAGGCTGAAGGGTGCCGGCGCTGGAAATAAGCATTGAATGCGAAGTCCCTGTAATCGCTCCCGGACTCTGCCATTGGGCGACGCGCTGGCAGCGCGGGAAGGGGGATCGAGATGTGTGAGTTCTGCACTGAGCATGGTGAGGGGAAGAAGTGGTATCTCCAGATGAAGAACTACTCGGATGGACTGCTCCACGAGGAGCTCTCATCTCCGCAGAAAAAGATTGCCGGGGCCTTGACACGGGTTGAGTGGGTGAGCCGCTTTCTGGAAGAGTTTGTGCTGCCCGCGTTCGGGAGGATACCGGGGAAGCGGGACGAGTCACCACCTGCAGCGTCAGCCGACACTCCCAAGGTTGAGCGCACAGAAGAAGAGATCGTGCGGGCGCGGAAGATCGTTCATTTCGGTCAAGTGCTGCCGATCGAGGACGTGGAAGAAGTGATAGATGCGGTGAACTCGATCACGAGATTGCCCTGTGGATGCCGCTACATCTATACGGGCAAGACAGACCAACGATACTGCTTCGGGTTCGGGATCGACCCGAAGGGAATATTGGGCACGTTTCCCGATGCCGCTTCGTCCCTGGAGGTGCTCGATAAGGAGAAGGCCAAGCAGATCTTCCGCGCATACGATGACGAGGGGCTGGTCCACAGCATCTGGACAGGCGTGACTCCCTATATCATCGGGTTGTGCAACTGCGATCGCGATTGCGGGGCGTACAAAGCGTACATCGAGAAGGATGGTGTAGCTACGTTCTTCCGGGCGGAATACGTCTGCGAAGTAGACTGGGATCTGTGCACGGGATGCAAGTCCTGTATGAGTCAGTGCCAGTTCGGGGCGCAGTTCTATTCGTCCGCACTCTCCAAGGTGTACATCGCGCCGGAGCGGTGTTTCGGGTGCGGGGTGTGCAGGGCGGCGTGCCCCAACGATGCGATTGCCCTCGTCCCGAGACAGGAGAGAGCCGAGGTTGCCGGGCTCTGGTAGTGAAGTGTGCTGTGGCGAGGCTCTCGACGGGCAGCCGATTGACTGTAGAAAGGAGGCCCTGGTCCGGTGAGGTTGAGCGACTCTTGCCGGATACAGACAGAGATTTGTGCACCTGCACGAGTTGTTCCAGGGATGACGCGCCCTAAAGGGTCCATACCGATCGCATGCCTGGCACAAGGGAGCCTGCCGTAGTCGGGGGAAAACCTCGTCCTGGATCAGATTCGGGAGGACATTGAGAAATGCGGGTGAGCAAGCGGGTGAAGTGCGAAGAGTTCCCCTGTACGGATGTGAAGCACGAGTGCTATGTCATTCCCGGTGTGGACGTGAACCCCGGTGATATATCGATCGTGATGATCTCGGAGGCTGCCCCTGAGGACTCTGGCGATTATTACTACTCGAAAGGCGATCCTCTGTTTGCCCAGACGACGGTCCAGGCATTCAGGGATGCCGGTGAAGACGTCTCGTCCTTGGAGGACGTTGTCGGTTTGGGCGTGTACCTCACAACAGCCGTGAAATGCGGGAAGACCGGATACGGTATAAAGGCCGCGACGATCAAGGAGTGTTCCTCCCTGCTGGAAAAGGAACTGGGACTCTTTCCAAAGACGAAGGTACTGATGCTGATGGGCGATGTTGCGATCAAAGCGGTCAACTATATAGCAAAGAGGGCGGGCGAGGGAAGGGTGATACCTGCTGGCTCCACGTACAAGATCCGGGGTCAGGAGTACTTCTTTCAGGGCAAGAGGGTCTTCCCGTCGTACCTGCAGGCAGGCCCCAGTTTTTTCATCGAGAAGAGCAAGCGGAGGATGATTGCCGAAGATATCGGTGTTGCCCTGCGTCTCGTCAAGTAGGCCGTAGGGGGACCTGCACTGACTCTTCGGCATCAGTATACATTCTGCCCGTGAGCCGGAGGCGGCCGCCGTCAGGTCGGTGCCCGGAGTCTAGTCGCCGGGGCGGAGAATGAAGCAGCAGTGCCATTGCCCCGGGCCGTCACCGGTAACAGAGTGAGTACCGGGGGTGGCCATAACGCAGTGAGTGACGATTGACGGATCGGCTGGCTCTCATCCGGCATTGGGCTGTCCCCTCAGCTCGCAGCTTGTTGGGACGAGGATGGCAGGGAAGATGGCTTTATTCGTCATCGTCCCGCAGGGAGCGTGCAGGGGTCGGCCGGCAAGCGAGCAGGAATGGGCCGCGACGCAGGTGAAAGAGCACATGGGAATGTATCGGATACTCGACTGGGACACTGATTTCTTCGGATTCAGAGTCGCCTTCATAACGGCGCCGCGGCTCGACAGCGAAGAGCTGGCGCGGGTTCTATCGACGCTGAGAGAGGAGAATGTGAAGCTGGTATACTGGCCTTCGGACAGTACCAGCCGCAGTTCCCAGCCTGCTGCGCAGTCCCTGGGCGGGTTCCTCGCGGACAAGAAAACAACGTTCTTCATCGACTTCAGCACCATTGTGTCGACACAGTTCGTGCCCGCCGCGGCCGTCGAGCCGTATCAGCCCTCGATGCGGATATCGGATCTGGAAGCACTGGGCGTTCAGAGCGGGGAGTATTCTCGGTTCGCTGTGGACCCCAGGATCCCCAGGAAGAAGTTCGTCGAGCTGTACACCACGTGGATACACAATTGTCTCAAGGGGATGCTCGCGGACGCCGTGCTCGTGATCCGGGACGGCGAGTCAGTTGTCGGGATGGTGACGCTGGGGAGTAAGGGCGAGCGCGGAGAAATCGGCCTGATTGCCGTCGACGGCAACTACAGAGGAAGGGAATACGGGGAGACTCTGGTTCGCTCCGCCCAGCAGTGGTTCATGGCCCGTGGGTTCAGGTATGGACAGGTCGTCACACAGCAGGCGAATGTCCCTGCCTGTAACCTGTATGAGAAGTGCGGCTATTCGATCGAGAAGGTCGACTTCTACTATCACTTCTGGCTGTGACATCGACTTCCTATCGGATTTTTCGCGCCCATCAGATTCTGTACGGTCACCTCGCCTTGACTACTAAGCCGGTTCCTCCAAGGCAGGTCTTCCTGATCGCTAGAGAATGGCCTTGCCTCGAAGCCGATCGCACGCACCGATTACGCATGCATCCCCGATCGATCGGAGCTGATGTGGCGGTCGATCGATCAATAGTGATAGGACTGCCAATCGATCAATGGTAGTGGGACGGTGAATCGATTAATAGTATTACGAGGGTGAATCGATCAATAGTAGAAGCTGATCTGGAGGAGTCCGCTGGCCGGGGTGCCGCCGTATTCGCTCGTGAGCTGGCCGTCGTGGGGTTCCTCGCCGTGAGGGAGGTAGGCACTGGCGGTGAGGGTCAGATTATCTGAGAAGATCCACGAGACCCCCGGGATCAGGACACCTGAACCATCTGCCGGGCTCAGTATCCAGGAGGCGCTGGGGGAGAGGAGGGCCCCGATCCCATACGTGGCCTGAAACGCTACGGCGTGTCGGCCGAGAATCTGCGTATCGCCGCGAGCCAACCGCTCCCGGAATGCCTCCTCCTGCAGGTGTGTCCCCAGGTCCTCTATCTTTGGTACCCCGAATCCGGAGTAGTGGTACTCGGCGAAGGCAAGAATGCCGCTTCCTATATCGAAGCTGTACGATCCCCCGATGACCGCTTTGGCAACGAGGTCGTCGCGCCCGAAGGTGCCCCCGTCCGGGACGTCTTCAGGTGTGTTGAACAGGGCGACCTCGCCGTGCAGTTCGGCCTCCCACACCGGCGCGGAGGCCGTGGCCGCGTACAGGTAGTCCTCGTACCGCCTGCCGACGAAGAGCTCGCCGTCGAGGTTGCCGACATATCCGCGCAGGCGTCCCACAAATGAGGATGTGTCGAGCGACTCGCCTATCGCCGCTACAGCATCGAAGGAGATGAGGTCGGTGAGGAGAATGCTCCCGCGTACGGCATCGATGCCGCGGCGCCACTCTCGATCGCTCTCCAGGGGGGTGAACGGAGCAAGGATGTCGACTGCGCTGAAGAGCACGCCGCGCCCCCAGCCGATCGCCTGCCTGCCCGCCGCGATCTCGGCCCTCCCGAAATAGGCCGCCACGAAGGCCCGGTCCAGTTCGTGTCTGTACGAGAACGTGCTGCCGATCTCCACAAGCGCCTCGTCGACCTGTGCAATACGGTAGGGCGCGCGGCTCTCAGACGCGAGGATACCCGCGCCGCCTCCTGCGCCAGAGCGTTCCGAGATAGTGCGGGCGCGTTGCTCATAGGCTACCTCGGCGTTGAGCCACGAGCCGGCCCGCGCTTCGAAGGCGAGACGCATTCGCCACAGAGAGGCGCCGCTCCAGCGCTCCGGGTAGAGGAGCGAGTCATCGGGTGCGCGTGCGAGAAGAGAAGTCGACTTGAGGGAGGCGTCGAGGGAATAGTGGATGTTGCCATCGCTACTCGACCAGAGTTCGAACGAGTGTGAGGCAGGCACCGAGGCGCAAAGACAGATCGCCGTGGTCGTGCCAAGGAGCAGCTTTCCGATTCTTATCAGACGCATCGAATGCCCCCGGCTAATTGCCTGCCTCGTGGGCGTCCGAGGTCGGGTCCTTCAGTTCATCGCTCACTACTCTGCCGTCCCGCAGTGTCACGACGCGTGACGCATACGAGACGACAAGGGGATCATGGGTCGAGAAGACAAACGTCATGGCCTGCTCGTCGCGGAGATGCCTCATCATCTGGAGCAGCGCCTCGGCGTTCTCGCTGTCGAGGTTGGCCGTCGGCTCGTCCGCAAGGACGAGCCTCGGGCGTGACGCCACAGCCCGGGCCACTGCTACGCGCTGCTGCTGTCCGCCGGAAAGCTCGTTTGGCTGGCGGTCGGCAAGGTCACCCATTCCGAGGTCGTCCAGGGTGGAGAATGCGATGTCGCGGCGCTCGCTGCCCACGCCCTGTAGCTCGAGGACGAATTCGACATTCTCGCGCGCGGTCAACACCGGGATGAGGTTGTATGCTTGAAAGACGAAACCGAGCGATTTCAGGCGAAGGTCGGCGCGTCGCCTGCGGCCCATTGTAGAGAGATCGTTGCCGAAGACGCTCACCTCTCCACTGGTGGCGGTATCGAGCGCGCCGACGAGGTTGAGGAGTGTGGTCTTGCCGCTGCCGCTCGGGCCGACGATGGACATGAAGTCTCCCTCGTGGATGGCTAGGTCGAGGCCGCGGAGAGCATGGACGATAACCTTGCCGGCGCGGTAATCCTTTGTCACGTTCTTAACATCTACGAGCGTGTTGTTCATCGCTATGCCTCCCGAAGACTGAGAGCCGACGTCGGATCTGTATTGAATGCATACCAGGCTGGCCATACAGCTGCGATGAGCGTGGAGATGAGTGCCACGAACAGCGCATAGGGAATCATCCAGACCCCCATATCTGAGTAGAAGATCGGGTCGAAGAGCACTCCCGAGATCGCAGAGTCTCCCCCCAGGATCGCGGCGAAATTGAGACCCCTGGTGGCGGTGTAGTACACAGGGGGCAGGGCCAGTAACAGCCCGGCGGCCGCGCCCAGTATTCCGAGCGTTACGGTCTCGACGAGGACGAGGCGGATCACCTGAAGGCCCTTCATCCCCAGTGCCATCAGTACCGCGAACTCGCGCTTTCGTTCGAGGATCGCCGTGAGCTGCGCGCTCGTGATCCCGAGGACTACGACAACGACTACAATGCCCATAAGGAGATTCATGAAAGCACGGTCGCTCTCATAGTCAGCGCCCTGCGCGGGCACCACTTGCTTCCACGTGAGGACGGCATCCCCCTCCGGCACCCTCTCTTCGAGTTGAGCTGCCAGGCGATCGGTTTTCCTGGGGTCGTCGAACGTGAGCGTTATCTCTCCCGCTCCCACAACGCCGGTGAGCCGTTCGAGGTCCTCGAGGGTGATGTGGCATATGGACCCGTCGATCTCCCGACTGCCCGTGTTGATGATGCCGACGATCCGAAGCATAGCGTATTCCATCTCCCCATCGCCTCTGACGACGGTGAGAAGCAGATCATCGTCGAGCTCGACATCGAGACGCTCGGCAATGGTGCTTCCTATTACCGTAACGCCCCGGTCTCCGGTGCGGAGGTACCTTCCCGCACTGACAGCAAGCACGAGACGGCTCGTCTGTTGTTCTGCCGGAGGATCGACACCGACCATCTCTACCCCTGCGACTCTCGTGCCGAAGGCGAGGAGCGCTGTGACACGTGCGTGAGGGGCAGCCACCTTCACGCCATCGGTGGATCTGGCAGTCTCGAGTGCGACTTCCCAATCCGGGAGTCGAAGCTCATTATCGCGGGTCCGCTCCCATTCGATGGGGACGATCCTCGCGTGCCCGAAGCCGCTCTCCGCGATCGCCCGGACTCGCATCTGGTTGCTGGCTCGCATGAAGGCGGTAAGGAAGAGCGCCACCGCGCAGCCGATACCGATACCGACGACAGAGAGTAGTGTGCGGCGTACGTTTCGTCCGAGACTGCGAACGGCGAACTTCGTGATGATCGACACTCTCATGATCGCATTGCCTCCATCGGCTCGAGACGCACGATATGCAGTACAGGCCAGGTGACAGAGAGGAGCGAAGTGAGGAGCACTGCGATCACTCCCACGGCTACATCACTCACGTACGTCTTCGGGAAGGTATGGGATGACATCGTGATCCCCGCAAAGGCGGCTTCGTACGAGGATGCGCTGCCTCCCAGGGCGGCGTAGTCTATTCCAGATCCGGAGGTGAGGGCGACCAGCCCTACTCCCAGTGCTGTTCCTATGGACACGCCCGCCAGCCCGAGGAGCAAGGCTTCTGTCGCGATAATCCTCGAAAGGCGGCCCGGGCCGCACCCGAGGGAGAGGAGCATGCCGAATTCGTGGGTGCGCTCGAAGGTCGACATCAACATGGTGTTTGCGATACCGGCCGCTGCCGCGAGGAAGACGATGAACAGAACCACGAATATATAGCCCTCCATAAGCTTGAGGATAGACACGAATTGGGGAAGGATCTCCTGCCATGGGAGCACCTCTGCATCCCGAAGGAGCGGGAGAGAGGAGAGACGCGCAACTACATCGCCAATGCGGTCCGGATTGCTTAGGTGAATGACGATCTCGTGCGCCTGATCCGGCATGAGGAAGAGCTCCTGAGCGTCTTCTAAGGACATGACGATGCCCTGACTGTGGACGATATCGATCGCGGACGGGATGACGCCCGATACCGTGAACAGATCGTTGGCGATGGACCCATCCACGTCTTGTCCCACGATCGCGATCTCCATGCCGGGCTCGATGGTCTGCTTCTGTGCGAGCGCCGCGCCGACCAGGACGCGATGCTCTCCTAGCTGGCCTGAAAGGTGCTCGCCTGGGACAAGCCCACGGGGGTGTGATTCGGCGGCAGGATCGATGCCGACGACTACGCTCATGAATCCTTCCACTTCCAGTGCTGCGAGGGCAGGGGCGTAGATGCGGGGAGATGCGCGTTCGACGTCCGGGTCCTGCAAGACCTCGGCGATGGTGGCTGAAACGTGCCGCAGCGTCACGTCGATGGACCGGTCATCTCTCCACCGTGGTGCGTGGATCTGTATGTGGCCCACCATGGGACCGGTTATCGAATCGAGATACTGTTCCCCGAAGCCACGCATGAGGGCGGCGACACTGAGAAAGGCCAACTGGCCGACGGCTATCGCCGAGAGCGCGAGAATGGTGCGCTTGCGGTTGCGCCCGAGATTACGCCATGCAATTCGTAAGGTGCTTCTGGATACCATGTCCTCCTCCCTGGTTCTGGGGCTCTAGCGCCTCCGTTCCAACTGGGAGAGGCTGAACATATCATCATCGACTTCGATGTCGAAATCGATAGACAGATAGCGGAGCTCTGTGTACTCGTTCTCTTCGCGCTCGGGTATCACGGTCATGACCGTGGGCACCTGCCTGCGGCCGATCTGCCTTACCTCTTCGAAGCGCATGGTACGCGAGAGACGGTCCTTCCGATCGAAGAACTGAGCCTGTACAGGGAGTCCCTCATCCGTGGAGAAGACGATCTCCACGCGGTTCCAGAGACCGGCAACGTCGGGGCGGGCATCGAGCCGAACCTTCCATCCTCGAGGGTCGGCCGACATCCCCACGAGCTCCGAGGTATAGTCCTCCTCGTAGGACGACTCGCGAACTATGTCATCATTGGTCAGATCAGTCCCCATCCACGATCCCATCATCATCGAGGGAGGGACGCGGATGGTGCGCGATATCTTGGGCAGGTAGTTCCAGAGGTTCCTGCCCACCTTGAGCGTAGCGGTCCCGGCATCGCGGGCAGGCGCGTCGATGACGATGAGGGCCTTGTCGTCTCCCTTGCTCCACGCGCGGAGCCGCAGCGTCCTGGTCTTGTCCGGCTTGACAATCGTGATCTCGACCTGCGCCGAAGTGCCCGAGGATTCGTACATCTCGTCGAGTCGCCTCAACAGGCGCGTCACATCGGGTGCCTCGCCCATCTCCGGCGCGGGTGGTTCGGTTTGCGAAGGGGTCCGTGCGCTTTCTGTTTCCGGCTCGGCTGGCGTCGTCGTCTCCTCGTCGGGAGGTAGCTGTGCGCCGGCGTTGTCGGTGTCTGTCGGTGGCGTCTCTCCCTCGGAGGACGTCTGTGCGCCGGCGTTGTCGGTGTCTGTCGGTGGGGTCTCTCCCTCGGAGGACGTCTGTGCGCCGGCGTTGTCG
>Ga0209427_10005191_pt1 | contig 14951 bp, 13 predicted proteins | sample DeeMarSWOR136_30_FD_187465 | JGI IMG/M metagenome (GOLD analysis project Ga0209427, IMG submission 187465) | Marine sediment microbial communities from White Oak River estuary, North Carolina - WOR-1-36_30 (SPAdes) (version 2) | ecosystem: Environmental > Aquatic > Marine > Intertidal zone >...
CCGCGGCCCGGCCAACTTCTTCCTCGCATCTCATCACCCCCTTCTCTTGAGCTGGAGAATACCGGTGTTACGTCATATATAGCATTCACCGGGCATGTTCCTGCACAAATGCCGCACCGGCGACATAGTTGCTGATTTATCACCGCTGTGTCACTCCGAATGCTTATCGCCCGCTGCGGGCAAGCATCAACACAAATCCCGCATCCGGTGCATCTATTGCCATCAATATTGAACATCTTTTACCTCATCATGGTCAGTAATCGGATTCCTTTAAGCTGCCGGAAGGTTGCCCCCTGGCTAACCCCACGCAAAACCATCTCAGCATCAATAACTTCGGCACCAGAGATAGCGTTCACGCCATAGTCGAACAGGACCGGTAACAGTGGAGTGGTGCCTCCCAGTATCACGACGTAAGCCTGAGGCTGGCATAGTTCAAGTAAACGTTCAATGGTATGGTTGGTAAAAGCGGTACCCGTAATACCGACGACCTTAGCCATGGGAACAAGTTTCTCCGCCTGATTCTCGTTGAAATCTCCCTGCTGTGGCTGGCGCTCAATCACCCATAGTTCCCCGGCCACTTTGCGAAGTTCGGGGACGAAGGGGAAGTGACCGACGAGAGCGACTTTACTGCCCTTACCTTTCTCGGCAAGGAGGTCACCTGCATTGAGTTCTAAACAGTGTCTTTCATCAACCACGGTCAACGAGTTAATGGTTGCCATGCCGATGGCTGCTTCATACGTGCTGGTTGAATAGGCCATTTGAGCCAGCGTCATGGTATCCTTTTCCATTAAGCTACCTGCCTCCCTTACCGGAGTCTTTTCATGATGAGACCCGGGCTCGTGAGGGGTAGCTGCCAGACCGCAATTGCCAGTCAGCACCGCCGTCTGAAAAGGTCCCTGGCATATATCCATTACTGGAGCTTCATAATTTAAAGCCGAGAGCAGACTATCAATGATTTTCATATACATATACTTCCAGTCGTTCGCTTTTACACCGTTACATTCCTTGTCGACCTCTGCGATGTCTGGCACCCCAAGCCGGTGCCCCTGGTTGCCGAGTTATGGCCTGTGGATGAACTTCGAAATTACCACCTTCTATTCGAATCGCCTTGCCATTCAGCAGGGCATCGGCTATTTTTCTTCGCCCTGCCGCCAGCACTCTCTGAAACGTAGGACGGGATATGTTCATTTTCTCAGCCCCGTCTTCTTGTTCCAGAGATTCTAAATCTTTCAGGCGTATTGCTTCAGCCTCTTCTACCGTAAGACAAATTTCGTCTAGAACCCGCATCGGTATGCCGGCCGGCTTGAAGTACGTTACATCCGGTACGAAGGCTACTCGTCGCCACTTAACTGGTCTGGGCAAAGTATAAAACCTCGTGATATTATGAGCATATGCTCATAACTATAATAACACCGTTTCGACACATTGTCAAGTGAGAAGGCAACTAAATGGCCGTTTTTATTAATCTTCCTCAGCACAGCGGATAACCTTGATTTAATCAGGATTAATTGAGTACTATATGTTCATATAAGGAGGCGCCTATGGAAAAGCGACGACTTGGCAGGACGGGGCATTCAAGCAGTGTCGTTACCTTTGGCAGTGCGGCACTGTGGAATGCATCACAGGCTGAGGCTGACGCGGCAATTGAGCTGGCCCTAGAACACGGCATTAACCACTTCGACGTTTCCCCAGTTTATGGAAAGGCAGAAAAGCTGCTTGGGCCCTGGATGGAAAAACACCACAAGGAGATATTCCTGGCCTGCAAGACATGGGACCGGAGCAAAAACAAAGCCTGGGAAAGCATAAAACGGTCGCTAGAATCGCTGAGGGTGGACCATTTCGACCTCTTCCAGCTCCATCGCGTGAATGATATTGAAACATTGAACGTAATTCTTGGTCACGGAGGCGCTCTGGAGGCCGTACTTGAGGCTAAAGAAAAAGGACTGGTAAGACACATCGGCATAACGGGACACAGGCCATTTGTACAGGTTGAAGGCCTGAACCGCTTCGACTTCGACACCGTTCTATTCCCTATCAATCGTGTCCACGCCGCCAATGCCAATGATTATACGGACTTCAGCTTTTTGCTCGAACTGGCCAAAGAAAAAGACGTCGGTACCATCGGCATCAAGGCCATTGCCAAACGCCCCTGGGCAGCAATTATGCATAAGTACGCAACATGGTACGAGCCTTTTGCGGAGCAAACTGAAATTGATAAGAGCCTCTGGTATGCACTGAGTCAGGGTATTGCCACCGCCGCCCTGCCCGCCGACCTGCGACTCTGGCCAATGGTAATCGACGCCGCTGAAAGGGCCAGCGCCCTGGATTTAAAGACACAGGAACAGTTCGTAGCCGAGGTCAAGGATTACAAGCCTATATTTCCTAATGAGTAACCAAATAAAATCGCGGGAGGGGCCACTATGAATTCAAGAGAAAGAGTATACGCCGCCGCCAATCACGAGGAACCCGATAGAGTCCCCATATGTTTCAACGGCGGGTCGGGCACTTTCATCACCGAGTGCCCGCCAGACGGGAAAGTTTGTTCACAGCTTTACGAATATCTGGGATTAACAGACGCCGAGCCGATTCAGATATCCGATGTATTCACCCAGCCCACCAATATCGACCAGCGGGTGGTGCAAAGACTGCATTCCGATATGAACACGGTCGCGTGTAATGCCCCGCGAGCCGTCATTGAACCTGACGGTTCCAAGACCTGGCCCTGGTTCTGCGGCATGAGAATAAGGAAACTCGGTCTTTACGATGAGCCATTCGATTTCCCCATGCGGCATATGACCACCAAACAGGACATCGACAATTACCCCTGGCCCGACCCTTCTGTCAACATCATGGACGGAGTGGTGGAGAAGGCAAAATATCTGCATGAGGAAACGGACTATTTCGTGGTGGGCAGGTGCATTACCACGATGTTGCCCTTTCTCGGCTATGCTCTTTTCAGTGGCATGGACAAATGGCTTATGGACATGAAACTGGACCCGGCATTCTACCACCAGCTGTCGGGGAAACTTCTTGAAATTGGCACCGCCGTCCATGACCAGTTCTTCGGCGGCGTCGGCCAGTACCTGGATGGGGTGAATATCCACGACGACCTCGGCACCCAGACCGGACTTTTCATGTCCCACGCTGACTACGTAAAGTTTGTTAAGCCGTATACCGCGGAAATAATCAAGAACATCAGAAAGCATCTGCGGCCGGAAGCAAAGATTATCATCCACAGTTGCGGCTCAGTACATGATGCCATAGCGGACCTGATAGAGATTGGGGTGGATGTCCTAAATCCGGTACAGCCGCTGGCCAATAACATGGAACCCTGGCGCCTGAAGAAGGAGTTTGGTGACAAAATCGCCTTCCTCGGCGGCTTTGATATACAAAAACTGCTACCGCGGGGGACAGTAGAACAGGTAAGAGAAGGAGCCAAGAAACTGATACAGGAGTATGCCCCCGGTGGAGGTTTCATCTTTGCCACTGCACATAACATTGAGCCGGACACGCCCCCGGAGAATATCGTGGCCGCCTTTGATGCCGCTTATGAATACGGCCAGCACCCAATTCAACCTCAGAACGGTGATAATTACGTTGATTTTATTAAAAAGCTGAACTTGTAGACGAGAAGCAGGCAGGCTAGAACGTCAATAAATTTGCCCGTTAAAAATTAGGAAAGCCCTCTCTGAAAAGTGGCCAAGTCTTAAGATTCTACGGAGATACTTAAATAATGATATCTCACCGGAATCCTTTTAAGATATTTTACGGCTGGTGGATAGTTGTCGCTTCTTTCCTTACTGCCCTGTACATAGGAGGAGCGGTATTCTACGGGTTCACCGCCTTTTTTGAGCCCATAGTAGACGAAATGGGCTGGAGCTACACACAGCTCTCTCTCGCTGCCTCTTTACGCGGCCTGGAGATGGGCATTCTTTCTCCAGTCGTCGGTATACTTGCTGACCGCTGGGGTCCGAGAAAGCTCATATTCGGCGGGATACTGGTCACGGTAGCGAGCCTGCTTCTCCTCAGTTATACCACCTCTCTAATCATGTTTTATGTGTCTTTCGCCCTGTTGGCCACAGGCGTCAGCGCCTGCACCGTGACCGTGCTGCTAACTGCCGTCGCCAACTGGTTTAAGAGGAAAATGGGGATAGCCAGCGGCATAGCCATCTGCGGCTTCGGTTTCAGTGGCGTGCTGATTCCGGTAATAGTCAGGCTCATTGAAGTATATGATTGGCGCACAGCACTGCATATCCTGGCTCTGGGCATGATAATCCTGATTTTACCGCTGTCATTCGTCTTTCGACACCGGCCTGAGCAATATGGCTACTTTCCAGATGGTCAGAAACAGGACACAACAACACCCCTTACTGATTTGAGCTCACCGCAGAGCCCTGATGTCGAATTAAAAGTGAAGCAGGCACTCAAAAATGGGGCCTTCTGGCGAATAGTGCTGGCACGTATGTATCATATGACGACGATGATGGCCATCATCACCCACGTGATGCCCTACCTAAGCAGTATCAGTATCAGCCGGGCGACATCCAGCCTGGTGGCTACTGCCATCCCGCTGATGAGCATCATCGGTCGCCTTAGTTTTGGCTGGTTCGGGGACAAATTCAGCAAAAGAGCGGTGGCAGCAATGAGCTTCGTTATGATGAGCTGCGGGGTATTCTGCTTTGCATATGTTTCCGATATGAGACTCTGGTTACTTGTTCCATTCCTGATTCTGCTGGGTATAGGTTACGGTGGTACCAATGCCATCCTCCCAGCGCTGGGTAGAGAATATTTCGGCAGGACGAACTTCGGAAGCATCTACGGCCTGATGGAAGGCATCGGCACAATAGGCGCTATAATAGGTCCCACTCTGGCTGGGTGGGCTTATGATAGCCTGGGCAGTTATCATATAGTATGGTTTTTACTTTCCGGGCTCGCCGTTGTTGCTATGGGCTCGGTCCTCACCATTACCCCGACCAGGAACTTGACGAAGCAGGATATTTCTGCGAATGCATGAAGCCGCCACCACCGCAGCTATCTCAATAATCACACTGAAGAGAAACCATACCGCTTATCAGGTCAGCTTAAAGTTTTCAGAGGCTTTTTCAGCTTTCTTTAGCAGTAAATAAAGGAGATTGCGGGCTCTCTATCCTGACATCCAACACCGCAGGTCTACCGCTACGCAACTGTTCAAGGGCATCTTTTAAGGCCGAAGGAAGAGCTGAGGGTTCTTCGACCGTCTGCCCATAAGCCCGGCAGGCCTGCGCAATCAAAGCGTAGTCGGGTGAGGGAGCAATGTCCATACCCACCCATGGCCCGGTCTTCCCCGAAACGCCTTCTTTCCCGTAAGCCCTGCGCAGGGCCTCCTTGGGCGCCTGATATATCGCATTGTTAAAGATGATAGTCAGAAAAGGGGCCTTATAAACATCGGCCGCCCAGAGAGTCGGTATGGGACAACCGAAGACGAAGCTGCCATCACCCACCATGGTCACCACCGTCTTGTCCGGAGCCGCCAGCTTGGCGCCCAGCGCGCCACCCAGCCCCCACCCCAGGCTGGTGCCGCCATTGCTGAAGAACGTGCCGGGCCTGGCGCGATGAATCAGGCGTGTTGCGAATGGCAAATTGGTGACCGTCTCATTCAGGAGGATCGTGTCCTCGTCTATGGCTTCATTGATGCAATGGCAAAGCCACTCTGGAGAGATAGGTTTCTGCTCGGCTTTATTTACCGCCGAACGGCGCCACCCGTCGAATAATTCGCGGTGTTCGCTCTGCAGTTTCTTGAAGCGGGTTTGAAATTGGGTCTGCTTTTCCGGGGCTATTTTCTGGCGAATCATCTTGTTAAGTGCCGGGATTGCCTTGCTGGAGTCGGCTTCAATAAGAACATCTACCGGAAAAACCCACATCGGTATATCCCGTTTTGCCGGGTCAATACCGATATGGATAACCTTAGCCTCGGGGCTGGGCTTGCCTTGAGCCGGGACGTACGGGACATCGCAATCAATCAGCAGCAGCACATCGGCGTCTTTCAGATACGGGTTGAGGTCGCTGCCACCGCAGAGGGGGTGTGTCGTTGGAAAGTTCATCCTCGTCGGATACGTAACCACCCGCGCGCCCAGAGTCTCGGCCAACTCTACCAGTGATGCCACCGCCTGAAGTTTTCTACCTGAGTCTCCGGCGACAATGATAGGCTTTTTGGCCTCGATAAGCAGCGTTGCTGCTTCACTGAGAACAGCGGCGTCAGCCTGCGCGGTTGATGGTGCGCCATGCCTGGCCACGGTCGGAATACGTACCTCGTTCATCTTCTCCAGTAGCAATTCCGTAGGCAGGGTAAGATAGACCGGGCCGCAGGGCTCGGTAGAGGCGACCTGAAAGGCCCGCTGTACCACCTGGTCGATATTTTCATTGGTACGCAGCTCATAGTCCCATTTAACGTAACCCCGTACCACGCCGGCCTGGTCAAGCTGCTCCTGAAGCCAGTGTATGTTCAGAAAACGTTCGCCCCGCTTGTCTTGTTCAAAGGTCCAGGAGGCTCGCCCGGCGCAGAAAATAACGCCGATTCGACCTCGCTGGGCGTTATGCAGCGCCCCTCCCACCTGCTGGGTGCCCACATCGACATGTACCAGCACCACCTGAGGGCGTCCTGAGAGCATAAAGTGCCCGTGAGCTGCTGCCATCCCTACCGACTCGTGGAGGCTCAGTATAACCTCAGGCGTGCGCCTGCCCTTCGCTTTATATTTGGAAAGGGCTTCCTGCACAGGGAAGGTATCAGTACCCGGATTGAGGAAAATATACTCCACCCCGTTGGCAATCAGTAGCTCGACAAAGGCCTCTGCCCCTTCATCCACCGGCACTCTCTTTTCCATAGTTCTCGTCACCTCCTCGAATAATATAGCGCGATAAGAACCGCATTTTAGCTATCAGCGCTCTGCTTGAATAAAGCTGGCGCCTTCCTTAAAAGCGGAAATGTTTTGCTCTTTATACCTTGCCGGCACATTCTCTTCCACTGCCTTCAGGAGCACTTCGGGACTAATCGGGAATTTTTCTATCTCAGATAGAGCACCCAGCAAAACTGAAGGGCGCGCAAGGGCTGCCCCGGCTTTTTTAGCTAGGGCGAGGCAATCAATCTTATAGAGCCTGGCGCACTTTTCTTCTATTTCATTAAAAATGTCCTCAAGTCTTGGGTAGACAAATTTGGTGGGGGTAATGACTCTTATCGGGGTAATATCAGTGATTACCGTGGTATTTTTGCTCGCCTTTGAAATGTTCCTCAGCACTTCAAGCGGCTCAAACCCCAGTATAATATCAGCTCTACCGTCCCCCAGCAGCGGGCTTACGTTGTAGTCTTCAATCCGAACTGTGCCCGTGACCGAGCCGCCTCTCTGGGCTATCCCGTGAACCTCAGCGCTGGATACTTTTTTGCCAACTCTCACGGCGGCGGTGCCAATAATATTTGAAGCCGTTATTACTCCCAGTCCACCAACACCCGCCAGCAGAATGCTTGTTCCTTTTTTATCCATTCCCGGCCCCTTTTCTCATTATTGCACCGACAGGGCATATGCCCTGACAGATGCCACAACCAGTACACTGAACCTCATCTATGTAAATTTTATCGGCCATCTCATAGAAGGCGGGGCAGGCATATACATCGATGCATATCCGGCACTGGTTACATTCTTGCTGGTCTACCTCGTAGGCAGGTATATCTATGCCTTTGCGCCTTTTCTCCCTGGTATCCATTAACCTGCACAAAGCCTTGCTGACCACAACCGACACCCCATTATGTACTATTGCCTGTTTCAGAACTTCCTTTGTCTTTTCTATTTCGTTGGGATTGACCACTTCAACAAATGTGGCTCCCAGCCCTCTTGCCACATCCTCAATCTGAATCGGTATCGCCTCTCTGCACATAGCATCGCGGTCATTTCCTGGATGCATTTGAAAACCGGACATCGCCGTCGCCCCGTTATCCATGACAACCACCGTGATGTCATAATTGTGGTGGATGGCGTTGGCCAGCGGCGACATTCCATTATGGTAGAAAGTGGAGTCCCCTATAAAAGCAATGGCTGGCTTGCTAGTTGCCTGATGGAACCCGCAGGCAAGGCCAACGCTTGCCCCCATAGAGTATTGAGCGTGGCTCATTTTGTAAGGTTCCAGCCCACCCAACAAATAGCAGCCCTGGTCATTGGCAAATATGGCATCTTCTGGAGCTACCTGCTTTATCGCGTAATACGTGTTCCGGTGCGGACACCCCGGGCAATTTGTCAGAGCACGGGAGACAAGCTCTATACTAGGGCCCTTCTGCCTTGGCATCGGGTTGTCCATCCCAAATATGCTGGCCAGAGGCTCAGACACTGCCTCCAGCCGGTATTGCCCAACCTTTGGGAAATGTCCGGTCCCTTTCCCCCATATCCTGGCGCCGGATGATATTTCATGGGCCATCCTTAAGAACTGCGTTTCCACGAAAGGCGAAAGCTCTTCAACGATGACCAGTTCATCAAATTTGCGGATGAAATCTTTGCACAGCTTCTCGGGAAGCGGATTGGTAAAACCAATGGCCAGCAACTCTGTCTCAACTCCGAGTTCACGAATGATTTCTTCCGCATAGCTTATAGAAATCCCGGAGGCAACGATGCCAACGTTCTTCCCTGTTTTTATCCCGTCGAATTTGATTACTCTGTTGAACTCCGACTTCTCGGATAACTCCTTTGCTATTTCCATTTTTTTCATGATGTTGGCGTGGCACTTTGTTCTGTCAAAGGAGAGAGGCACTCCTTTTATCTCGCCTTTCCGACGGGGTACACCAAGATTACCGAACACCAAGTCACCTCTGGAAAGATTCACGTTATTGGTCGTTCTCAGGAAAACCGGCAGGTTAAGCTCTTCCGCAATGTCAAAGGTTTTTACCGTCATATCCTTCATTTGCTGGCAATTTGACGGCTCCAGCATCGGAACATCCGCCACTACCGCCATATAGCGGTCATCCTGCTCATTTACCGAAGATGTGCCTCCGGGGTCATCGGCGCAGACCAGAACCAATCCACCTTTGATATCCGTCTCCACCAGATTACAAGCGGTCAAGTAATCAAAAAAAGAATCGGAAGCGACATTAAACCCCTGGGCTTTCATGGGGCATAGCGCTCGCAAACCGGAAAGTGAAGCGGCGATACAGACGTCAAGAGCTACCTTCTCGTTGGCTGACCATTCGAAGTAGAAAGCTGGTTCCTCTCCCTTATCCGATATAATTTTTACCAGTTCATGAAAGACATCTCCTATTTCTGATATCGGAGTCCCGGGATATAACGCCGCCATATCCACACCAGCTTCCAGCGCCCCTCTGACTATTGCCTCATTCCCCAGAAGAAAAAACCTGTCGCCCTCCTTCCCGGTCAATATCTCTTCCATCTTTTAATAAGGCCTCCTCTTTCTTAATGAGCTTTGCGGACTAACTGAGCCAGTATAATAAATTATAGATGGCAATACAATACACAAATTATTGACAAAGGTCATTCAGAAACCTAGACTTGCAGTTATAAAAACATATCAACTTTACTCAAGCCTCTATCAATTTGAAAGGCCTGAATACAAGTGAAGAGCAGACAGGATTACGAACTTCAATGTGACGTACTTGTCATAGGAACTGGCTATGCTGGACTGGCAGCAACTATCGAAGCCCTGAGTTCCGGGGCGGAAGTGATCGCCCTGGGGCGCCGCAATCCCCTGGCCAGCAATTCGGCTCTTGGGGGCGGCACTTTTGCCTTTGCGGATACCCCTTTACAAAGACAAAAAGGAATCCGGGATTCAGCAGAATTGTTAGCCAAAGACATTCTCAAAGCTAATCGCCACACTATTCCCGAAGATGTAGTCAATGCGGCAGCCCGGCAAGGCATACAGCTATATGACTGGTTAGTAGAGATTGGCGCCGAGTTCTACGAAGTAATGCAATATCCGGGGCACAGCATACCCCGTGTACACCTGGAGAGCGGGATGGATGGCGCCAATACCCTGAACTTACTTTTAAAAAAGGCCCGGAGCAAAGGCGCCGATGTCTGGCTTGGCACAGTGGCAGAACACCTGATTTTAAACGAAGAAAACGAGGTGGAAGGTGTACAGGCCGTGAACTCCGCGGAAAAGATAACGATAAAAGCCAGGCGAGCGACAATTCTGGCTGCGGGCGGATTCGGAAAAAATAAAGTTATGATGACCAAGTACCTGCCAGAATATGCGGAAATGCCGTGTGTATCCGGCGCTGGAAGCACTGGCGACGGCATACGCATGGGAATGGAAATCGGGGCTGATGTCCTCAATATGGATGCTGCGGAACTATACTCGCTGGGCTCTGCCCAAAAAGGCCTCCGGATACTGGGGGTCTCGGAAGCGATGTCAAAGGGAGCCATCTTGGTGAACAAGAATGGGGAAAGATTCACTGATGAGAGTCAGGGCTACGGCCTGACCGCACCGCCGGTAATGCAACAAGCGGATGCGGTAGCCCTTCTAGTCCTTGACGAAGCACTCCTTAAAAGCGTGGTAAAGCTACACCGGAACATTGATAAATATTTGAATACGGGGTCGGTTTATTACGGAGAGACGGCATCTGGACTTGCTCAAAAAACAGGCATTGACCCTGACAATTTTCAAAAAACAGCCAGCCAGTTTTTCCCTTCCGGTAAGCTGTATGGCACCTGGATCCGGACAATCTTAATTCAGTCCATGGGTGGACTCAAAATCAATGCAAAAGCCCAGGTCATACACCACCGTGGTCACCCCATACCCCGTCTTTATGCCGCCGGCGATAATACGCCGAGCCTGGGTGGCGCTGCTACCTCGGAAAATCCGTGCCCCGGTTACCTCACCGGCACCGGCTATCTCCTGGCGCTCGCTTCAGGCAGGATAGCAGGGCAAAATGCTGCCAGAACCGCAATATAACTGGAAATTTCATACCCTGAATTGTCTGAATTACTCTTGTCGATAGCCAGCAAAAAAGGAGGGCGACTGGTAATGGCGAAGAGAGAACAAATAAATTGGGAAATATTTCCGGAAGAACACAAAGACGACTTAATGCAGAAACATCTCTACTATGTTCCCGGGGTAGTCGTCAGCAACGTAACGAAACAAATTTACGTCTCAGGACAAAATGGCCTCAGAAAAGACACTCAGGGACGGGTATTAAATGAAGGAGACCTTGAGGACCAGACAAGGGTGGCTCTAGAGAAAATTGAAACCATACTAGCGAACGCCGGCGCCACACTGAATGACGTCGTTCAGGTTACCGTTTTCCTTCGTGATGCCAGTGACCGCGATAAACATGCCGAAATCCGTGCCAAATTCTTTAAAGAAAAGCAGCCAGCAAGCACCCTTGTCGGCACCGATTTCATTTTTAAGGAAATGCTGGTGGAGATTAACGCCATAGCCGCTATTTAAGTCTACTCTAGGGCCTGAATGCTGAAGTTTTAAAATAAGGAGGAGACTGGAATGGGTATTCTGGATAAATTTAAGCTAGACGGGAAGGTGGCCCTAGTGTCCGGCTGCAAGCATGGCCTTGGCAGAGCGATGGCATTAGCATTAGCTGAAGCCGGGGCCGATATCGTTGGCGTCAGCGTAACCCTTGAAGAGTCCGGGAGCGAAATAGAAAAAGAGATAGTGGCTCTGAAGAGAAAATTCAAAAGCTATCGGTGCGACTTTTCAGACCGCAAGGCCCTGTATGACTTCATCACGCGGGTCAAATCTGAAAACGCTGTTATTGACATCCTGGTAAACAACGCCGGCACCATCATGCGCAAACCGGCAATCGAACACCCTGATGACTACTGGGACGAGGTGATGGAGGTCAACCTCAATTCCCACTTCATCCTGACCCGCGAGATAGGCAAGGACATGGTGGCCAGGAAGTCTGGCAAAATAATCTTCGTGGCATCAATGTTGACTTTCCAAGGGGGAATCCTGGTCCCCAGCTACGCTGCCAGCAAAGGCGGCATTGGCCAACTTACCAAGGCGCTGGCAAATGAGTGGGCAGTACACGGCGTTAACGTGAACGCCATTGCCCCGGGCTACATGGCAACGAGGCTGGGAGAGGGCCTACGCAAAGACCCCGTACGCAGCAAGGCAATACTCGACCGAATCCCGGCCGGTCACTGGGGAGAACCGGAAGACCTAGGAGGGGCAGTCGTTTTCTTAGCTTCGGCGGCCAGTGATTACCTGCACGGTTCAATTGTGAACGTAGACGGCGGCTGGCTCTCCAGATAATCTGCGCCAGAAAACAGATCTAATAACAATACAGCGTTTAGTAGCACAGGAGGCAGTTAATGTTTTATGAATACCCAAAAGACTTTAAGGCCGTAAAGCCGGCGCCTGGGTTCTCGGTACGCGCCGTTTCCGGGCAGAATTTGATGGTATGCGAGGTAATTTTACAACCCCGGTCTGAATCCCCTTTACACAGCCATCCCTACGAGGAGATGGCAATCATAATTGAGGGAGCGTTTGAGATGACCATGGGGGATGAGAAAAAATTGTTGAAAAAGGGCGATGTTTTTCTGGTTCCTCCTGCTATCGTCCACGGGGGCATCACCCATGACGAAAAAACTATCATGATAAGCGCCTTCAGCCCACCAAGAGAAGATTACAGGTAATACATCAAAAGAGAGCGAGGACCATCTTATGAAGAGAATTTTGGTAACCGGGGCCTGCGGGCAGGTTGGTTCCGAGCTTGTGCCAGCGCTGCGGGCCAGATACGGCGCGGATACGATAATAGCAACGGGACACAAGACCGAGCCAAGTCAGGAATTGCGCGACGGCGGGGAATTCTGCTTTATCGACTGCACGGGCATCGCCTGCGTCGCCGATGTGGTGAGGAAATACAAAGTTGGTACTATCTACAACCTGACCACGATTCTTTCTGCAAAGGCCGAAGCAAATCCACAGCTTGCCTGGACAGTGAATATCGATAGCCTGCGCAACATCTTGGAAGTAGCCCGCGAATACAAATGTGCCGTCTTTACGCCCAGCACCATAGGCGCGTTCGGCTTGGATACACCTCTGGACAATACCCCGCAAATTACCATCCAGCGCCCCGGGACCATGTACGGAATCACCAAAGTCGCCGGCGAGTTACTCTGTGACTATTACTATAATAAGTATGGTGTTGATACCCGCGGCGTCCGCTGGCCGGGCCTCATTTCCTATGTGACCCCTCCCGGCGGAGGAACGACAGACTATGCCGTGGAGATATTCTATGAAGCGGTCAAGCACGGGAAATATGAGCACTGCTTTATCAAGCCGGGGACCTATCTTGATATGATGTATATGCCCGACGCGCTTAAATCAGCGTTCCAGATTATGGAGGCCGACCCCGGCAGGCTAAAGCACAGGAATGCCTACAACGTTACCGCCATGAGCTTTGCCCCGGAAGATATCGCCGGGGAAATCAAAAAGCACGTTCCGGGCTTTACCATCGATTACCAGGTTGACCCCGTCCGCCAGGCAATCGCTGAGTCGTGGCCAAACAAGATGGATGACAGCGCTGCCCGTGCTGACTGGGGCTGGCAGCCACAGTATGACCTGCCAGCGATGACTGTTGATATGCTAAACACGCTATCTGCCCGGCTTAAGAAATAACCGGGGTTCGCCTTCGTAGTGATTATTACTTTGGTTTACCTCCCTAACTTCAGAACGGCTTAACCAGACACGTCAAACCACCATCAACGACAAGCGCGGCGCCAGTTATGTACTTGGAATCATCGGAGGCAAGGAATACTGATAACGTTGCAACATCCCATGGCTCCCCCTGTTTCCCGGTCGGGCACATAGCGTCGCGCGTTTTGGTCATCTGCTCCACATTGCCTCCAAAGGCATCGGTAAGAGCGGCCACAACCATGGGCGTATTCATCATGCCGGGCAGTATGGCATTTACACGGATTCCTTTTGACGCATACTGAACAGCCACCTCTCTGGTAAAGGCGATAACGCCTGCCTTCGAGGCGCTATAAGCAATGGTTATATAGGGCAGGTTTCTGATGGCATTGATAGAAGAGATATTGATTATGGAGCCCTGGCGCTGGGATACCATATGGGGGACAGCATATTTACAGGTCAGGAACATGCTCTTCAGGTTGACGGCCATAGTTTTATCCCAGTCTTCCTCGCTCATATCCTCCACGCCACCCGGTATTTCAATGCCCACGTTATTATGCAAAACGTCAATCCTGCCATATGTCCAGAGGCACTCATCCACGATTTTTTTACAGTCCTGCGCCCTGGTAACGTCTGCCTGAACCGTGATGCTTTCTCCACTCTCCTTATCGAGCATGCCTTTCGTCTCCCCGGCAGCATCAGGATTGATATCCACCAGCACCACTTTCGCCCCTTCTCTCGCATACAGGACCGCCGTCGCTTTTCCATTACCTATGCCCGGTCCTATTGAACCCGCACCGGTTACAATCGCCACCTTGCCTTTTAACTTATCGCCCATGAGTAAACCTCCTGACTCTCTATTCGCCATGGCGAGCTGGGCAGAAGATAGTACCTGAAGAACTCAAACCATCTTCCTTTGCACCCCGCCCAAGCTAATTAATCTGCCAAAATAGAAAAAAATATTGACATTGGTTTATCTTGTGTTTAATAATATACTCACTTTTGCGAATATTATACACAACCAACTGAATCAGGGAAAGCGAAGCATATATATATCATAAATAAAAAATGGGCAGAAGCATCGACCAGCCTCTAGAGCCGTCACAAAGGAGGTGAGCGCTTTCAGTAAATAGGCACATAAACAGTCTGCTTCCGATTTTTTCAATGAGAGGTGAATAAGTGAATAAGAAAATATTGCTAGCTGCTCTAGCATTGCTGCTCATACTCAGCTTTCTTGTTCCCAGCTGTGCCCAACCAGCCCCGGCACCGGCGGCACCGGCGACGGCGGCACCGGCTGGAACCAAATACCAATATCAATGGCGAAACAG
>Ga0209427_10005193_pt1 | contig 14949 bp, 13 predicted proteins | sample DeeMarSWOR136_30_FD_187465 | JGI IMG/M metagenome (GOLD analysis project Ga0209427, IMG submission 187465) | Marine sediment microbial communities from White Oak River estuary, North Carolina - WOR-1-36_30 (SPAdes) (version 2) | ecosystem: Environmental > Aquatic > Marine > Intertidal zone >...
AATCAGTGGCACCGATATTCGTGCCAATAATTGAAAATCCAATAATCCACCAGGGGAGCATTCTTCCTGCCAGAAAATAGTCTTTTTCAGATTTAACAAATTTTTTGAAATAGAAACCGAAAGCAGGTATTGCAATCAGATAACTAATCACAATAAACAGGTCGATTCCTTGAATACCGAATTGCTCCAATTGTTATTCCTTTATTTTTACAAAACGCTACTGAAAAAAAAGCGTCGGACACTTAAGATTACAGAACAAAAAGTAAAATATAAAATAAAAAATCAGTGAACTTTGTGTTACTTTGTAATCTGTTTGTCCAGTTAATTCAGACTTACCTCTCCAGAAACCTCTCTTTAAATGTTGCTTTTTCGCCAGCCATTTTAATGAAAACATCCAATGGCACCAGTTCAAACTCTGGTCCCAGTTTGTCCAGAATGCTTTTAACGCGCTTTACATCACTGGATTCTCTAACATGTATCAACAGAAAATAGGGTCTTGTGTTATTAATCTCAGCCAGTTCCTCCAGATCAGAAACTGCATCCTCTTCAGGGCGAGTAGGGGAGAGGTAATAGTCATAAGAAATGAGCGGTCTTTCATCACGACAGCTAAAAGTATATGCAGGAGCATATCCGTTCAAAAATCCAATAGCGTCGGGCATGCCTTTGTAATAGGCATCAACAACCTCTCTGGTCAGTTCTGTGTTTCCTTCAACTGTGGCACCCTCAGAATAATCCATAATTTCGAACACTCGAAGATCAAGTTGCTTCATGAGATCATACGCCCTGTTGATTAGTCCAGGCAACAATTCTGATGGCACGGCTTTGGGGTACATGTAGCCTGGTCCAGAAAGACAGCCGATGAAATAGTCATTTGGTGTTGCCATGGTGTAAAAATATTCCAGTAATCCTGGTGCCAGCCAGACATAATTCATTATGACTTCCCAGGCATAGGGAATTTCGCCTCTACCAGGTCTTAACCAGGCACCGATTCCCAGTCCATCTGTCTGGACACATGCGATGTATACCTTTTTTTCAGCGACATAATCTTTGCCTGACTCAATGTGATGGTTGTTTTTGATCTCAAAACCTGTTGAAAACGGAATCTGGTGATTGAAGCTAAAATTAGGTAAAGTATGTAGTCCTTCCACTGTATGGCCATAATTTGATGTTAATTTGACATGATCCCGTTCTTTGTCTTTAGCATAAGAATGCCATCCCATGACAATTGATCCTGGTTTCATCTCGCTGAGGAGTTTGCTGGCAAGGGCATATTCCAGCGAGTCCGAATCTTTGGTTGAAAGATCTTGAAAAAATACCTGTTTATAAATACCCCAATCTGCAACGCCAGGTTTCATAACTTTACCAGCATCGCCGCCCATCCAGACGATGAATTCTTTGTTGCAGTGATCCCAATATTGGTCGTAAGCCCAGGCGTAAATTTGGGCATCAGTCTGTCCAGTAAATTTTCCTCGAAAATCCTCCACCATTTTAAGTCCAGCCTGTTCAGCCAATGGAATGAGTTCCTCACTGACCACAACGGCTCGCTCCAATCCTGCAACCGTGAAGGCAACGATAAGTGAGGTTCGAACGGATTTATCCCACACAACATAACCTTTTATCATGTCTTTGAAAGTTTCAAATGCCTGCTCTGCTGTCTTTAGTTCACGAAAGGTGTAATTGCGATTATTTTTGTAGTATTCAAAAAGAGAAGCGGTATAGGTAAAGGGCCATGTTGCTGGATAGATGAAGTACAGATTTGGAGCAGGGACATTGGCAACGCCTTGCAAACTAATTAGCAATACGTTTTTGTCCAAATCGCCCAATACTTCCCAATTGTCTTCAATATACATGAAATAGGCGTTTTTTGTGCCGGCTCTTTTGAGTAAATATTTAATCTCTGGCACTGATTTGCGGGTTGAACGCTCGATTTTGTAAATGAGCACTTCATGATCCGGAGAAAGTTCATAAGTATGAATACTATGGATCGGCGAATTTCCCTGGGAGCCCCGAATATTGTACTTAAATTCCAATTTTAATAGTTGACCATTTTGTTCCCAATTTGCTTTAATTTCCCTCGTTTTTCCTACATTCATGGAAAGCCCCATAAACACATTGGTCGGAAAGACTCGATCCTTGATAGGGAAATCTGAGAATTTGCCGTCAGTTTTCAGGTGGAGCGTGTCGGAAAAACTGCGGCTGGTTCCCCATTTTTGAATAATAGTCAAATATTGGTCTTCTTGCTTGAAATCAATGGACAGCGTATTGTACAGACCGATTTCACTGCTTTTTTCTGGGATGAGGGTCCATTCACCAGTGAATTTGGGGTTACCCTGGGTTAAGGCTAAAGCAGGTAATCGTAAAGTAATCAATAAAAAGTAAATAAAGCGTTTAAATTTGTTTGACATTTTCACCCTCCTAATTAAATTTTTCTAAATATGCAACTCAATGATATCTTTATCCTGTAAAACATAATCCTTATTGATCCGTTGTCCATTAAAAACATTATTTCCCCAAACCCGGGCAAATTTGAGTTTTTCCGCAAAGTCTTTGTGCACTTCTTTGGAAAAATCTAATAAGGTGCTTCCTTTTTGAAAAGTGAACGGTCTGCTAATATCTGCTTCGTGACCCGGGCGTTTCGAATAAACTCGAATAATTTCTAAAAGTTGGATAATCTTTTGTGAGACTTTTTCAAGATTAGTCTTTGTTAAAGCTGATATTGGAATTAACTCAAACTTATCCCTGTAAAACTCTTCTAAAATTTTATAATTGCCCTCTGCCCCTGGTAGCTCTATCTTATTTGCCACTAATAGGGTTTTCAGTCGTGACCAATGAATTGAGTCTAGGGAATTATCAACTGCTAATCCTTCCGCTTTTATCTTGAATCGATCCAAAATTAAAAGAGTTGTTTCAAGCTGCTCCAGTAGATCATCTCGGCTTGAATCGATAACCAGTATCATCATATCTGCGATTCGGATTACTGAAGAGACCCAATTCTCTAAATATTCTTCTGAAATTGGAGGCAGGTCAACCAATTGAATTTGAATATCTTCGTACTGCATCATTGCCGGTTGAAATAGTCTTGTTGTAAAAGGATAATCAGCAACTTCAAGATTCGTATTTGTTAAATTGGAAATGAGGCAGGATTTTCCCACATTTGGAGGACCAACCACGACTACCTGTGCTGCGCCTTCTCGTTCCACACTATAACTAAATCGATGCCCGCCTTTAGATTTTTTAACATCCATTTCATCTTTTAACCGGGCGATCTTGCGTTTGATGTCAGCCTGAAGCTTCTCAGTTCCTTTATGCTTTGGAATATAGGCTAACATCTCCTTTAGAGCTTTCATCTTCTCACGATCATCTTTCGCCTGTTTGTATCGTTCTTCGGCGGCTAAGTACTGTGGAGTTAAATTGGCAGGCATAGATTTTATTCCAAAAAATTTCTGATTTTAGTTTCTTAACATTAATTTCTTGCACATAAAATCGATAAACAAACGTTTGGTTGACGCATAAGGCTAAAAGCAGTCATCTCCACAAAAATTGCTAAAATTTTACTTGATATTATACATATTTTTTGGTAAAATGTCAAGCTAAGATATTACAATTTTAGCCTCAAATGTAAAGTTATCCAATAGAGATTAATTTAATTCTTGATTTTAAAGAAAAAATATTATTTTATGCAGAAAAAAGAAACATGAAATAATTAAGTGCTGGTAAAATAAGGAGGTCAACATGCACGAGCATCAGAACTACGTCTCGAATTATCAACGGATAGCAAAACTGATTACCAAGAACTATATTCATCGTTTATTTACCCCTGATTGCCTTTCTGTCCTTCCAGAACTGAATCTCAGAGAAAACGTGAGAATATTAGATGTTGGTTGTAAAAATGGTAAATTAATATTTAAGCTGGCTTCATTTTTAAAATCCGGTGAACTTCATGGTGTTGATATCGAACCTGATTGTATCAAAAGAAATCAAACCCAAAATCACTATGAAAATGTCTATTTTCATTGCTCGCCAGCAGAGAATATGCCGTTTGAGGATGGCTACTTTGATCTCATTGTTTGCACCAATGCGCTCCATCATTTTCCCCAACGGGTTCGAGCACTGGATGAGATGTATCGAGTAAGTAAACCCGAAGGCGAATTGTATCTACTTGAGGGGATCAGGGATCAAAAATGGAAAGCAAAATTAGATAAAATACTTCGACAATCAAAATTTATTCTTCCTGAGAAAAAGTATCTTCCACGTACCGCCATATTCAGCAAAAGCTATTTTATTCATTATGTTAAATAGTCTTATCTATAAATCAGATTTTTTGGATCGCTGTCATAAATCATTTAGTAGTTCAACGCTCTTTCAACTTTAATTAAAAATTCATTCTGTTCATCAGCAAATCTCCACTTCGGCATTTTCTCTTGAATAAAATCATAAATCTGTCTTGCCTTTTCTCTATTGCCAATTCTCAAATAATGATAAGTCAGCATGAGAGAAACGTTTCGGAAATTCAGGTATAAATTGGTTGTACCGCTATCTAACTTCACAGCAGGATCATTAAAACTTCGATATTTGTAAGCTTGAGCGAGAAGCCTTTCCGTTTTTTCAGGGAGAATTCTTATATTTTTAACTGGTAAAAGTTTTCTAACAATGCCAACCGTGCTTAAATATTCATCCAGACCGATCAGATTCATTGGGTAGACAGTTGTGGCAAAATAGATCGGTCTTTTGAATTGGTTGGTTTTTAAGATATCGAGTATCATTAAATCTTGAACGCGAATTGCTTCACCTTGTAAGGTCGGAGTGACTTCCAAACTCAGTTGAGGGTCTTCAATTTCGATTAGCGTCGAATCGATATATTTCAATTCTTCTAAATATTTCTTATAGCTTTCCTTTGGGATCGGAATAGTGATCCGCTGTTTTTCATGCCAGGGCTGAATCCGTAGCTTATCGATTTCTCCTTCATCCAGCGAAATTGCTACTTTCGGCTGCTGATCTCGAAGCCTTTTAATATTTTCTTTCAAATTCAACAGACTCAAATTGACAACACGGACATCTCTCCTAATGTCTTCGGCATATTGCAGGTACCAAAGGGGATAGGTATCATTATCGCCATTGGTGAACAGAATTGCATCCTGTTCACAACTGTTAAGCAGGTTGTAAGCGAAATCTCCTGGAAAATAATATCGGTTTTTATTGCATTCATTCCAGTTAGAAACAATTTGATTGAGCGGCAGCAGCACAAAGCCAATGACAACCAGTGAAATCAGGGCGATCCTTTTCGCCAGGTTATCGACTTTGAATAACTTCAAAGTTAGGTTGTACAAAAAATACAAACCGATTCCCCCCCACATCAGAAAAATAAAATAGGAAGGGATAAACAGCCGATCGATCTCCCTGATGTTATGGAATCCCTGTTCCACATTCAGATAAAAAACCAGAATGATGGAATAAAATAGAAAAATGAGAAAAATCAACGTCCAAACCCTGGTACGCTTCAGCAGGCTGTAGGTAAATCCAATACAACCGAGAATAAAGGGGATGATGGATAAATATGACAGATGATAAAAAGTAGCCAGCCCATCTTTGCCCAGAAAATTCCAGCCAAAGTACCTGAGATACATATATTTGATCTGGTAATTCCACAGCGGCGCTCGCCTTTTAAACAACAAAATAAGATTCGATTCCTGTCCATATTGCTCCATTGTAATCCAGGTGATTAGCTTGCTGATGGTATCGGTATAGCCGTCATCAAGTGGTGGATGAACTTGTGCCCGAAATAAAAGATAGAGATGGAGTGATTGACCCATCAGGTAAAGCACGATGATACAAGCCCAAAATTTGAAGCTCAGCAGATGTTTTCGAAGTGGGAACATCAGCAGAATCAAAATCATTGGCAGGAACGGCGAATTCAGCCGATGCGCAGTGTAATCGATACCCATCAAAAAAACGATCAGAAGAAATAATCTTACCTTTTGAGATTCATCTTGAGAAAACCAGATTTTAACTGTACAAAATAAAATGATTCCGGTAAATAGTAGACCCAAAATATAAACTCTGGTGACATTGGATTGAATCCATACGCTATAAATGAAAGGCAGTGTTAAAGCGGTCAGCAATGCAGCTAAAACCTTTACCATTTCTTCAGCCTCGATGGGAAGATTTCTAAAAATCATTAATAAAGCATGGTACAGAAACACAGCAGCGATGGATGTGGAAAAGATACTAACAAGTGTTACCGCTTTAGCTGTAGAAATAAAAAAGAATAGCAGCGAAAAAATTTTCCCAAGCAAAATAAATAATATGGATCCACCAGGACTGGGAATGCCCAAATCCTTTGATGCAGCAGCGTAAAATCCACTATCCCACCAGCCAATAGAGGGATAAGATGTGTGAAGCAGGATGATAAAGCTGATGAGAAATAATAGAATTGGGGTGTATTTTTTGAGTGACATGATTACCTCCTTGTTTTTTCTTTTTATACAAGGAATTTGAAATAAAGTTCAAAGTCACAAAAAATTTAAATTTTTAAATTTTTATGTTGACAAATGAAAAAAAAATGTTTATAATATATGTTTTATTTTTTATAATCATTATATCATTTCAAAGGAGGTTTATCTTATCTAAAACTACCTCACGTCTTTAAGAAGTACTCATATATCTTACTATGGAGGGAGAAAAAATGAGGATCTACGTCGGAAACTTACCTAAAGATGCTGAAGAGGATGACCTACTGGAAATGTTTAGCGAATATGGTGCGGTAAGGAACATCAAAATTATTCGGGATCGTTATTCAAACATTTCACGCGGATATGCCTTTTTAGAAATGCCTGATGAAACGGCGGCATTACAAGCCATTGAAGATTGGGATCAAGGCTCCATTGATGACCACGTAATCAGAGTTGACGTTGCCAAAGCTTCTCTAAAAGAAACTCAAATTTATCGAGAAAGTATTCGGGTTTAAAAAAAGTTCTGACTTTGCATCTTGTTCCCAATCACCCTGATTATCCTTTCTTAAGTACACTGAATTTCTTTGTTTCGAGGTGGAGCAATGCACACTCTGGATTATGCTATTGTCGTTGTTTATCTAACAGCAATGGTCACTATCGGATTACTTCTTCAACGACGTGCATCTACTGGAATTGACTCTTATTTTCTCGGTAATCGAAAGTTACCGTGGTGGGTATTGGGTGCTTCTGGAATGGCATCCAATCTTGATGTCAGTGGCACCATGATCAATACGGCATGGATTTTTGCTCTTGGAGCCACTGGCTTTTTTATTGAAATTCGGGGCGGTGTCACACTTATCATGGCGTTCTTGATGATTTTCATGGGTAAATGGAACCGCCGCGCAGAAGTGATGACCCTTGCCGAATGGATGAGCTTTCGGTTCGGCAGAGGCAAAGAAGGTAACATTGCTCGATTGATTGCCGCCATTTCCGTTATCATCGTCACAATTGCTATGATCACATATTTTGCAGTGGGATCGGGCAAATTTATTGATGAGTTTCTTGGTATTCCCTCCTTTTTGGGGCTCTCCTCAGAATTTTGGGCAGCTACATTAATGATTTTTCTGGCGCTAATTTATACGGTTGCCAGTGGTCTTTATGGCGTCGTCTGGACTGATGTCTTTCAGGGAGTGCTTATTTTTGGAACTATTATTTATATCTGTACCATGGCGGTCACGCAATTCCCTCTCCCTGATGCTTTTTCAATTTCAGTTCCCATGCGTGATGGTACATTCCAGGCTATCGAAACAACTCGTCAAGCATGGACAAATGTCATTCCCCAGTGGAAATTAAATTTCGATCCCGCCTGTTCTTATTCTATATATAATTTATTTGGCATTGCCATCATTTTTTATTTAATTAAGGTTACCATTGAAGGCGCTGGCGGTACCAGTGGCTATATGATTCAACGTTTCTTCGCTGCTCGAAGCGACCGTGAATCGGGTCTCCTCTCGTTGTTCTGGACTTTCTTACTTGCTTTTCGTTGGCCTTTTATCGCTGCGATTGCTATAATGGGTATTTCTTTTGGAACCACACAGGGCGTAATTAGCGATCCTGAAAAAGTAATTCCCATTGTCATTAATAATATGGTCCATACAGGATTAAAAGGATTATTGGTCGCTGGATTAATGGCAGCGGCGATGTCCACTTTTGACTCAACTGTCAATGCAGGCGCTTCCTATTGGGTCAAGGATATTTATCAGGCATTCATCAATCCCAAAGCATCTGAAAAACAATTGATGCTTCACAGCCGTGTGGCAACTGTATTGATCGTCATTATTGGTTTGTTATTCAGCCTTGCAATTAAAAATATCAATGAAATTTGGGGCTGGATAACAATGAGTATTGGCGCAGGTATGATCATGCCGCAATTAGCAAGATGGTACTGGTGGAGGCTGAATGGTTATGGCTTTGCCATTGGAACGGTTGCTGGAATGTTAGCAGCAATTATACAGCGCACTTTTTTCCAGGATGTTCCAGAATACGTGGCATTTAGCTTTGCCAGTGGTATTTCTCTTATCACGATGGTCATGGGAACTTTTCTAACCAACCCTACAAATGAATCTGTTTTAAAAGAATTTTATAAAAGAACCAGACCTTTTGGATTCTGGGCAGCTATTAGAAATGCAATCCCTTCTTCAGTTTTAGCAAAGGTAAATCAAGAAAATCGGCGGGACATTATTGCCACCTTTTTCGCTGTGCCGTGGCAGGTTGTTTTATTCTTGACTGCGATGATGATTGTGATGCAGCGGTGGGATACTTTTGGGTGGCTGTTAGTACTTTTAGTCGTCCTTTCTTTAGGACTTTATCATTTTTGGTTTAAACATTTATCGACTGAGGTTAAGGTTGACGAAATAGCAGAATCTAAATCAAATTAACAATAAATATTGAGAAATCTTTCTGGCTTTTAAAAAAAATATTGATTTTAAAGTTTTCATTGTTTAATTTAGCAAGTCATTAAGGTATAATTAGTTGACCGTAAGGGGCATTCGCCCCTTTTTCACTTAATAAAAGATTTGAGTTGAAGAAACGAAAACTTAAAAGTTGTTTTTATTTTTTGCTATTCATGTTTATCGTTTCATGTAGTCAAAACCGCGAAACGACAATCATGATCTGGCACTCCATGCGTCCCTTGGGAACAAAAATTCTACAACAGAAATTAGAACAATTTTCGAAACGATATTCTGGTTGGAAATTTAGCCAATTATTTTATGAACCTGAAACAGCACGCACCAACTACATCATTTCGGCAATGGGAGGAAGTGGACCCGCACTATTTTGGGGAGCAAGCGATAACATTGGTCCCTTTGTAGAACTCGATGTCATTAAACCTTTGGAACATTTTTTTGATGCGACATTTTTAGATAGTTTTATTATAGAGCCTATTCCTGCTAACACGTGGTTTCAAAATCACCTTTTTCAAATTGCAGACCGTGTTGGAAATCATCTATGTCTGGTATATAACAAATCGCTTATTGATTCACCCCCTAAGACGTTTTTTGAGTTGAGAAAAATAGGAAAAGAACTTACAAAAGATTTAGATGGTGACGGCAAACCAGATCGTTATGCACTGGCATGGAATTATACAGAACCCTTTTTTGCTGTGCCATTTATAAATGGCTATGGTGGTAAAATTTTAAATGAAAATAATCGTCCAACATTAAATACTAAAGCCACAATTAATGCAGCACAGTTAATTTATGATCTGGCAAATAAAGATCGAATCATTCCAATTGAGTGTGATTACGAAATTTCCAATGCTTTATTTTTAGATGGTTATGCAGCGATGATTATCAATGGACCCTGGTCCTGGGGAACCTATCTTGAAAACGACATCGAAATTGGTATTACGAGAATCCCTTTAATTGATGAGACCGGGCTCTGGCCTTCACCAATGGTTTCGCCGTTGGGATATTCAGTAAATGTTAATCTAAAAGGAGAGAAGTTAAAAACAGCATTAGAATTGCTCAAATATCTAACCTCAATGGAGGTGGAGCTTGAATTTACCAGAGCTATGGGTACGATTCCATCAAGAAAAGAAGCATTTCAGGATTCATTAATAACACAAAACGAAATTGTTCAAAACTCAATTTACCAGATGGAAGTTGGAATCCTGATGCCTGTCGTCACCGAATTGCGCTGGATCTGGGATGCAATGCGTCCCAGTTATCAGTCTGTATTTACCGGTAGGATTACCCCGGAGCGGGCTGCAAAAGAGATGCAAGAATTAGCGGAAAAATTGATAAAAGAGAATAGGGAATAGTATGGCACTCAGTGTCGGAAATATCCAGAATAATCGCTTAGCCTATCTATATACCCTTCCAGCAATTATTGTAATGGGAATGGTTGTGATCTATCCTTTTTTCTATAACATTGTGCTTTCGTTTTCCAATATGAATTTGACCCATTTTAATGATTGGTGGATCACAGGGGTAGATAATTATGTCAGTGTATTTAAAGAAAGTACATTCTGGTATTTTCTATTTAAAACAATTCTGTGGACAGTGGTAAATGTATTTTTCCATGTTACAATTGGAATTTTTTTGGCAATTATTCTAAACAAAGATATAAAGGGAAAATCTTATTTTCGAACTTTGTTGATACTGCCCTGGGCAGTACCTCAATATATTACAGCACTTACATGGCGGGGAATGTTCAACTCCGAATATGGCGCTATTAGTTTAACATTAGATCGGTTGTTTGGCTTCCAGATTCCCTGGTTGACTACCGAATGGGGTGCTTTCACCGCATGTGTAATCACAAATGTATGGTTGGGATTTCCATTTATGATGATTGTTGCCCTTGGCGGTTTACAGAGTATTCCTGACGAATTGTATGAAGCAGCAGAGATTGACGGGGCTTCCTGGTGGCATCGATTGAAAAATATCACGATTCCACTCATTAAGCCTGTTATGATTCCGGCTATCACGCTGGGAATTATCTGGACATTTAATAATTTTAATATCGTCTGGCTTGTTAGCAATGGGGGAGAACCAGCAGATAAAACACATATCCTTGTTTCCTGGATTTATAAATCAGGATTTCGCTATTTTCGTATGGGATATGCAGCGGCGTTTTCGATGATTATTTTTGTAATTCTGCTTACCTTTAGCTGGAATTTTATTAAAAAAACCAGGGCGACCGAGGCTGTTTATTGAAAAGGTACTATCTGTAATTTTGATATTTAAGGAAAACATGCGTAAACCAAGAGACTTATCAATTGCAGGAAAAATTAGTGCTTATATCGTACTAATTCTTTTTACACTTTTTGCAATTTATCCAATTTTGAGAGTGATAACAATTTCTTTGCGTCCTGGAGATCGTTTGCTCAGTAAATCGTTGGCAGTTATTCCTCCCAATGCGACATTAGAAACTTACATTAAACTATTCACAGAAGAACCATTTCTGCAATGGCTTGGAAATAGCCTACTCATTTCGGGAGTGGTGATGTTCGTCGGGGTTGGTCTGGCTGCGACCGCGGGATATGCTTTTTCCCGATATAAATTTGTCGGTAGAGAAGCAGCGATGTTCGGTTTAATCACAACCCAGATGTTTCCTTTGACAATGTTATTATTACCTTTGTTTATAATGCTTATAAAATTGAAGCTTTACGATTCATATATTGGCTTGATTATCGCATACTCAGCCACAGCATTACCTTTCACCACCTGGCAAATGAAGGGATACTATGATACCATCCCTTTCAGCCTGGAAGAAGCGGCTTACATTGATGGTTGTACTCAATTTAAAACTTTTTGGCGTATTGTGTTACCTCTGGCAGCACCAGCCCTGGTCATTACAGCACTGTTTTCATTTATGGCTGCCTGGTCGGAGTATCTGGTGGCGGCAGTACTAATTCAGGATCAAAGCTTGTTTACCTTGCCGCTTGGTTTAAAAACATTTCAATCAGCAATGGAGACATCCTGGGGACTCTATTCAGCCGGTGCGATTATGGTAAGCCTTCCAGTAGTCATTCTTTTTTTGATTTTAAGCCGTTGGTTAATATCTGGATTAACACTTGGGAGTGTGAAAGGATAGCAAAATTGGGTAACGATGTAATAAGTTAATTTGACTATTGAGAAAAGGAAAAAATGATTTTGAATCATATTAAAAATTTGGAGGTTAAAAAATGAGTAAGCTTTCTATAGTTTTTGAATTCTGGCAATTTTTAAAAGTCAGGAAAAAATGGTGGCTTGGACCGATACTATTTTTTTTACTATTATTGGGATTTTTAATTATTTTCACTGAAGGCTCTGCCTTAGCGCCTTTCATTTATGCACTGTTCTAATCTTTTCTTATAATTTCAATGGAATTGAATCAATATACATTTTATTTAAGAAAGCTTGCATCAGTATTAAGCTTACTGTTGATTGTGGTCGTACTGACAATTCTATCCCGTCATTTTTTAACCGCTGAAAATATTCTCTCTATCGGGCTACAAATGTCAGTGATTGCAATTATGTCAATAGGAGAGGTGTGGATTATTATCTCAGGAGGCATAGATCTTTCAGTTGGTTCAATTATGGCGCTTTCAGGTGTTGTCACGACAATGCTAATTGCCAGCGGGGTGGATATTTATCTCGCATCTATTTGTGGAATTTTAATCGGCTCATTTTGTGGTTTTATCAATGGATTCTTGACTGCGGTTGGTAAATTGCCTCCATTTATTTCTACGTTAGGAATGATGGGTATTGCTCGAGGAGTAGCGCTAATTGTTACTAAAGGTGTTTCGATTTTTGGATTACCTCAAGAATTCTCACTACTTGGAAACGGAAGGTTAGCAGGAATTCTTCCTATTCCAGTTTTAATTACTTTGTTATTGGGTGCTATTGGTCATATTATTTTAACAAAGACACCTTTTGGACGTTATAGCTACGCTATTGGAAGTAATTTTGAGGCTGCTCGGCTTTCTGGAATCCGAACCACACGAAGTCTAATTTACATCTATTTATTAGGCGGATTTTTGTATGGTGTTGGAGGTGTCATTTTAGCATCGAGACTAAGCACTGGGCAGCCCAATTCCGGATTAGGTTATGAACTTGATGTGATTGCTGCTTGTGTGATTGGAGGGGCAAGCTTAAGTGGTGGGAGTGGAACGATCTGGGGTGCGATTCTCGGCGCACTTTTAATTGGTGTTCTCCGAAATGGTTCAAATTTGCTGGATATTTCTGCTTTCTGGCAGCAGGTTGCCATCGGAACAATCATTGTTGTAGCTGTGTTTATTGATCAGTATCATAAATCTCGTTAGGTAATTTAGTAATGAGGGTTAAATAAATATACCAAGTAAAGGTGTTTAAATAAAATCAATTAATTTACAAAAATATATTGATTTAGAATAATTAAATCCTTATATTTTACAAAATCAATAATTATTTGCAGATAACGAAATATTAAAGGATTTCAATTATGGCTACGTCAATTGAAGCTAAAGCGCTAAAAAAATTAGTTACTGTACTTTGGCAAAAATTATCTTCTAACAAATTTCAAACAGTAGTAATGCGTTTAAATTAAAAAATCATTGACAGCGAAGCCGTAATTTGATATATTTATAACAAATTATTATTTATGAATAAATGTATGAGGTTTCGCCATGTTCAAAATCGTTGCTCCCACCCAGCCATTGTTGAAATTTATCAAAGGTTTTAATCTCAATTTATTGGAATCCCAAATGCGCCATGCGATACAATTCCTGGATGCGCTATTGGCTTGTGAAGGGACGAAAACCATTGCCAAACTCAATAAAAGAGGATGGTATGTAATTTGTTCCTTAAAACATAATCGGAAATTTACCAAGACAGGCACGAACCAGGCTCGTCAACTTCAAAAACATGCCCGCTATACCAGGAACAAGGATTTTAAACCGATGATGGTGAAATCCTATGACTCGTCAACTCGTTATTGGGTCAACCAGCAACGAGGCTATCTCAATGATATCGCCGACGAAGTCAGCATTTTTATTTCAAAACGGCACCCCAAAGACAGCAGTCCCGAATATTTCATGACTACTGATCTGTCGTTGAGTCCCGCCAAAGACGGGACGTTGGGCTGTTGAAGTTGATCACCTCTATTTAAAAGTCCGATTAGGCTTGGGCGATTTTTGGCTGCGTTACTATGAAGGAATTACTCGCTATTTTGATCTGGTCTGTTTGACAGTCGCTTATCTGTACTGGTGACGAGTTGAGGAGAGCAATTCCGATGTTCATACCTTAAGTGTGGTGATTGCCCTGCATCGCCAGGATCAACAGCGCACCTTCCTTCATTATTTTGGCGAACAGACCCTTCAATTAGGCTCTGTGGAGTTGGCTATCGCCGATTTGTTAGCCAAAGCAGCCTAAGCTTCAATGCCATCTTTACTATCGCATTCAGGGGAGTGATGGGTGAGGTGTCGCCATGCCCCGCCAATGACCGAGTTTTTAGGTCATATTTTTATCAAAGAACTCAAAATTTGCCAAACTACAGTTAGTTATAAAACAAATAAAGAAAAATTATCCCAATTTTAAATGCCATACCAAAAGAGAAAAAAAGGAAATTATTAAAGACATCTGGAAACAAGTATATAATAATTATGATTTTAGTACCGAGCCTGAACTTTCAAAACAACAATTACTAAATATTGAACCGCTGCCACAAGATATTATCACTATTGAACAAATGAAAAAACTGATGGTACAAAAACAGACCAAAATCATTCCGCTCATGCCCAATGCTAGTATTAAATATATTCAAGATCCTGAATTAAAAGACATATATGATATTGTAAATTGGAATCTTATTAATAGATTGCTGGCTGATCAGCATTATACACCTGGCAAAAGAGATTTTCAACCAGTCCATTTTTTTAGAGCCGAATTATTAAAAAATTTAAAATATGCTGAATTGAGTTATCGAAAATATACCAACAATGAGATCAACAATCCCGAACGAAAGGAGTATCGCGCTT
>Ga0209427_10005194_pt1 | contig 14947 bp, 12 predicted proteins | sample DeeMarSWOR136_30_FD_187465 | JGI IMG/M metagenome (GOLD analysis project Ga0209427, IMG submission 187465) | Marine sediment microbial communities from White Oak River estuary, North Carolina - WOR-1-36_30 (SPAdes) (version 2) | ecosystem: Environmental > Aquatic > Marine > Intertidal zone >...
TGCCGCATCAAGGCTCTTTTTAAACGGACCATAGAATAGCCTGAGCATCTGCACCCAATCGGCGTGCTTTTCTTCAATGTCGTCAAGCTGCTGTTCCATATCCCTGGTATATCCCGCATGGAGTATCTCGGGGAATGCCTCTACCAGTTTATCAGTAACAACCTCTCCCAGATCGGTGGCGTAGAATCGGTTTTTAATCTTCCGGGTATATTTACGGTCCTGTATCACCTGTATAATCTGGGCATAGGTGCTGGGTCTGCCTATTCCTTCGGATTCAAGTTTTTTGACAAGTGACGCCTCCGTGTACCTCGGTGGAGGTGCGGTGAAGTTCTGCGCCGGATTCATATGGATGGCAGCAAGGGCTTGCCCCTCTTTCAGGGGTGGCAACACTGCCTCCTCCGAATTATTAGGCACACCGATTATCTTGTAATATCCGTCAAAGATCAGTACCCGGCCTGTTGCACGGAACAGTAACTCTTTGCCGGAGGCTAAACCTGATATCATGATAATCGTGTTATCCCATACGGCATCCTTCATCTGGGAGGCAATGAATCGTTCCCATATGATCTTATATAACCTGTACTGCTGATTCGTTAATGAAGAACGAACGCTGTCAGGCGTAAAGTCCACATCTGTGGGGCGAATTGCCTCATGTGCCTCCTGGGCGGCCTTATTGGAAGATGAAAAATAGTTTGCCTTGGGAGGAAGATATTTATCCCCGAACCTGGTTTGAATATAATCCCTTGCCATATTGATCGCATCGGGAGAGATATGTGTGGAATCGGTCCTCATATATGTGATAAGACCGACCGAACCCATCTTATCGATGGCAACGCCCTCATAAAGGGCCTGGGCTGTGCGCATGGTTACCTGGGTTGTAAAGCCAAGCTGGTTGGCGGCTGCCTGTTGAAGGGTGCTTGTAATGAATGGCGCCTGCGGCCTGTTGTTAGCACGCCTTGTCTGAATTGATTTTACATTCCAATCAGGACCTCCCTCCACATGTCCCTTAAGTGTTACTATCCTGCCCTCTTTTCCTCCTGTACCGCTACCCTCATCCTCTGTCTTACTGTCGAGCCGAAATCCTGCAAGCATAGCGATCTCCAATGCCTCGCTGACATTCGCAGGTCTGAATTTCCTGTTATCGAACTTTATGAGTTCAGACGCAAGGCTGTCGTGCTCGAAAAGCCACCGGCTCCTTTCATTTGATGTCCAGCCGTTTGATTTCTTCTTGTCCCCTGCCTCAGCGCCCTGTTCGAGCCATTCCCGCCACTGCTCAGACAGTGAAGGGGCATTTCTCAGTGAAGTTGTAAAATACCCTATCAATCTCCAGTATTCTTCCGGCTTATGCGCCCTGATCTCTCGTTCACGTTCTACCAGAAGTCTGACAGCGACCGACTGGACACGGCCGGCACTCAATCCGCCCGCAACCTTTTTCCATAATAGTGGCGAGACCTGATAGCCAACTATCCTGTCGAGGATCCTCCTCGCCTGCTGAGCATTTACCTTATCCATGTCAATCAGGCGGGGATTTTTAAACGCCTTTTCGATCTCCTGTTTGGTTATGGCGTTAAAGACAACCCTGTTGATATTCTCAGCGTTAATGTCCAGTGCCTCTGTAAGGTGCCATGCTATTGCTTCCCCTTCCCTGTCAAGGTCCGTGGCAAGCCATATTCCTGAAGCGTGCTGCGCTGCCTTTTTTAACTGCTTGATCGTTGCATTTTTACCCTTAATTGTCTGGTAAGTGGGTCTGAAATCATTCTCCAGGTCAACACCAGGCACGGGATCTTTAACACCCTTGGGATTTTTTCCGGGGAGGTCCCTCACATGCCCTACCGAGGCCATGACAATGTATTCCGGGCCAAGATACTTATTTATAGTGCGGGCCTTGGCAGGAGACTCAACGATAACAAGTTGTTTACCCTTGGTATCAGGCAAGTCACTTGATCGTTTGGATCGAGCTGTTTGTTTTTCTTTTATCATAATAATATCTATATCATGCTAACTTACTTTGAGCCCTTTGAAAACCGTTTTTCTTTCATTCCAACTTTTTTTGTTATTTCGACCGTAGGGGAAAATCCATTTCCCGAGCAGAGCGAGGGATCTATAGGATTTCTCGTCGCTGCTGCTCCTCAAAATGATAAATTCAAAATATATGTAATAAAAAAACAATAAAAACTTTGGTTCGCCTCAAGGCGACGGATTTTAGTAAAGGACTAACGGACAAACATCTTGCCCGGAAGCTGCCTGATTATGCCCTTGAGTTCCATCCTCGTGAGGATACTGGACACCTCATTAGGCTCCATATTTCCCTGTCGGGATATCTCGTCAATATGCATCGGGTAGTCTCCGATCATATCAAATATGATCTTTTCAGATCCATCCATTGAGGGGAGACCCCCCTGTTTAAATGTATCAGTCTTGGGGATACAAGGATAATTCAGTCCCAGCTCTTCCAGCACATCATCCGAGTTCTCAATCAATCTTGCCCCCTGCTTTATCAGAAAATGACATCCGGCGCTTTTAAACGAATCGATGCTTCCCGGCACAGCAAAAACTTCTCGCCCCTGATCAAGCGATTGGGAAGCCGTAATAAGCGAGCCGCTGTTTTTTGTAGCCTCAACAACAATTACCCCCCTGCTTAGGCCGCTGATAATCCTATTTCGTATGGGAAAATTAGTCGGCGCAGGGGAAGTGCCCATGCGAAACTCCGAGATCACTGCACCTTTCTCAATGATGAAATGATACAGTTTCTTATTGCTGACCGGGTAGATGATATCAATACCTGTCCCCAAAACAGCGATCGTGAATCCCAGTCCACCCAGGCAACCCCAGTGAGAGGCCGAGTCTATACCCCTCGCCATACCGCTGACAATCCCCAACCCCCTTCTTGCCAGGCCCTGCCCTATCCTTTCGGCAGCCTTGAGACCATAGTGGGTAGCATTCCTTGATCCGACCATGGCAATAAAAGTCATATTAGCCGGTATATCATTACCTTTTAAATACAAAACCATAGGCGGATCATGAATATCTTTAAGCGACTTAGGATATGATGGTTCGGAGTAGGTAATTATTCTTGCGCCGTATTCCTCCGCCTTCTTGAGTTCCTGCTCGGGATCACCATCATAGTTCCTTGCGAGTATATCAAGAGCAACCTCTTTTCGAATGCCTTCAACACTTGATAACTCAGATAGGGTCGCCTGGAAGATTCGATCAGGATCCCCAAACCTGTCCACTAAATTCTTGCAAGCAATATTCCCTAGGCCTCTGATCATACACAGGGCTAGCCATCCGCATCTTTTATCCGACCAAATAGGCATGATTTCCAAAATCCACCGCCTAATCGATTTTTATACTACTATAGTGAATACATACAACAAATGTACATCTTGCCCGTCATGATTATATATGTACAGCAGCCTGCTCATATAAATATTGTTGTTTATATATTGCATTAATTATAGTGGAAAAGGAATTTCCAATCCGGTTTGTGTTAAATACGGCAGGAGTATAAAGCAAAGAGGACTTTAATAGTCAAGATTTTTCTCTATCAGAGATATTTATTCAACCGGGCAACTGGAGATACTTGTTAGGGAATCCGGCATTTCCGCCCATGATAGGTTGCTTATATAGGCCCCCGGTGAAAAATCTTCTTTAGCTGATAGCACAATGGCGGTTGATGTATCAGCCCTCGCTTCCAGGATCATGATCTTTCCGAGCCGCTTATCAGGAAGTATTATTGTGCTGGAAGATACCCCTCCCTCTGGGTTGGGGTCCGGCACTATATTGCCTTCTACGACCTCAAATACGTGCCCCCTATTTATCCCGTTATTAAGGCCGAGGTCTATATAGACAATATGATTCGATCCGATCAGTTCCAACTGATCCTTTGAAGCTACAATGTTGGCGAGAATATTCTTATTTAAAGATACAGGAACCACGCACGGTAGAATCTTCGTACGGGGCAGGACTGAATCGTCAACATATATGGGTTCATTACTTTTAATAACCTTTGTCAGAAAAACATTCTCTTTATTATAAAATCTCTCGTCACCGTAAGCGAGACCAAGGCGCTCTTCTACCTTCACTTTTCCTTTTACCTTAAAGACATACCCCAAATCTTTGCCGGTGACAGGATTCTTTAGAATGGCCGATGATTTGCCTATGGTAAATTCGTCTCCAATCTTGATAGTCTTATCTTTATCAAAAAGGATATACGCAGTATCGCCCTCAGATAACATAATCCTGTTATTGTCAGACGCGAATAGCGTACCCCATGACTCGATCTTTTCATGTGAAAGGAAACCAACGGAATCTAAATCGGTAAGATGATCCACATCTACTCCCATCACCCGCGGTTTGGGCTCTTCCTTTTTTACGGGCTCTTCAACGGCGGGTTTCTCAACCTTTACTTCCTTTACTGGCTCTTGTTCAAAAAGGGTAATAACATCGCCCGGTCGGAGGAGGTGAGGATTCGTTATAAATGGATTCATCTGCCACAACTTGGGCCAAAGATCTGGATCACCGTAATAGTGATCACATATGTCCCACAGGGTATCCCCCTTTTGTACCGTATGGGTGAGTTTTTGAGCCCAGATCAAGGATGGATCTAGAAAAAAGCATCCAGCCGCTAACAGCAACATGATTATGAAATATCTCTTTCCTGTTTTTTCCCTCATCGCAGACACCCTTTTGAATATATGTATTTTTTATAAATTACTATTTCCGATAATAATTGTCAAGTAATTTTTATCCCGAGTTAGTTCAAATGATCCCATTTTACTCAACATCCTGACACATGAAAAATGGGGATATATCATAATAACAAGTTGTAGATTGTTTTTCATGTAATCACATGATAAAAGGTATTTGGAAGATCGGCAGTCTTTAGAAGTGTCGGCATGGGTATCGTAAACTGATGTGAAGATCTTCGTCAGTCCTATCTGGAATGTTCCATGGAGATTTATCTGCACCAGTCAGAAACATGAGAGTGGATCTGAAGGTCTGATACAGATATTTCTTACAATGCATTGGAAAATAATATTTAATCATCTATATCTATGGCAAAAGATTTTTACAAGATCCTCGGCGTTAAAAGAGATGCATCCCAGGAAGAGATAAAAAAGGCGTATCGCAAACTCGCCAGAAAGTGGCATCCCGACATTAATCCTGGTGACAAGACAGCGGAAGAGAGATTCAAGGATATATCCGCCGCCTACGACTGTCTGGGAAACGAAGAAAGACGGAAATTGTACAACGAGTTTGGAGAAGAAGGCCTTCACGCAGGCTTTGATGCCGAGAAGGCAAGGCAATATAAGCAATGGGGCGCTTATCAGCAAGAGGACGCATCCGGCGGGGCATGGCCTGGACAGGAATTTGGCCGATACCAGAGTTATGAGGACATATTCGGAGACCTTTTTCGCAGTAGTGTAAAGAGAGGCGGAAGGGATCTGGAACATGATATAACCATTGATCTTATATCCGCTCTGAAAGGTTTTGATACAGAGCTTTCCATGCAAAAAACAGAGAGATGTAAGGCATGTAATGCCTCAGGTATTGATCCCAATTCCCCAATCTCCACCTGTACTACATGTGGCGGATCGGGACGAATGAACGTGGCGGAGGGACCGATTCAATTCACAAAACCCTGTCCCAGCTGTCATGGTCATGGCCAGAAAGGCAGCTCCTGTTCAAGATGCAGCGGTACTGGCCGAGTCCAGGGCTTTGAGAGGATCAAGGTAACGATCCCCCAGGGAGTAGGAGAAGGTTCAAGGGTCCGTCTTGCCGGTAAGGGAGAGCCAGGGTATAACGGGGGACAACCTGGAGACCTCTATCTTATTATCCATGTAAGGCCTCATAACCTTCTAAAGAGAGAAGGAGACGATCTTTTTATGGAAATCCCGATAACTGTCGCCGAGGCTATTATCGGTGGTACTATATCGGTCCCCACAATCGACGGTAAAGTAAACGTCAAGGTCCCTCCTAAAAGCCAGAGCGGACAGATCCTCAGACTAAAGGGAAAGGGCGCGATTAATCTTAAGACAAAGAAGAGGGGCGATCTGATGTTGAAACTGATCGTCAAAGTCCCCCAGACGGATGACAGAGAGATTTTTAATGCGGCTGAAAAAATGAATGTATTCTATAAAGAGGATCCCAGGGGCAATATCAGGCTTTGATCTCTATTTGTTTTTATGCCTGAAGGCCTCATTGATCTGTAACGCCATATCTTCCAGGATGGCATCAAACTGTTTTCTCATCTCTATCATGCTCTGCCTCATCCTGAGAATGACCTCCACTCCGGGCAGATTTACATCCATATCCTCCATAAGGATCCTCGCGATACGCACTTTATCCAGATCAGGGGCAGAGTAATGTCTTATGTTATGGCCTTCAGGGCATATGGAACATATGATCTCTTCTTTCTCCAGTTCCTCGATCAGATCTTGGTCAACCTGAAATCTATCCACGACCTCGGTAATGGACCAGTATTCTTTTGCCATATGATTGAACTCCTTCAATACATCAAAAAGACATCATAGTTAATGATTTTGACAACCAGGCATGCTGAATTATAGTCTATATATTTCCGGCAAGGGGTCTCTCTTTTCAGAGGTAAAACGTTTTAAGAATATTGAATATCGAACAGGGAATTTCGACTTATGAAGTTTAGACTCTTTCAATATTCGATATTCTGAAATCGATATTCGATATTCTCTTTTTTAGCCCTATACATCATGCACTCTGCAAAGTGTTATCCGCCCGCCTTTGCTACGAGATATGCAAAATTTCGGGCACCGTATTCTTTCGCTTAAAAAAAGAGAGACCCCCTGCCAGCCATCCTTGTTCGCTTTAGCCAAAATATCAAATAATTAAGTCCGTTATAACCCAAACATGTCTGAAGATTAAGGCACAAGCCAAACCGCCCTGCTAGTAATACTGGCAAGCACAAATCTTGAGACGCTTCCCAAAAAGAAGGAATCTTCAGTTCCCCTTCTGCCGATAACAACAGTGCCGAAGTTTCCCTTTTTCACTTCATTCACTATGCTTTTCCCTATATTTAAAGTGCTGACGACCTGTTTAATATCTATCTGACTCTTTTTTAATCCCGCTTCCTTGACCTTCTTTTGAGCATGAGCGTAGAAATCATCAATACATTGTTTATCGCTCTGATTTATCACCTCCTCCAGCATATCTTCCTTCTCTTCAAACCTGATCTCACAATAATCCCTTAGTCTTGGCATAACATGCAGCAGAGTAATCCGGATGTCAGGATTTTCTCCAAGCATAAAGATTACATGATCCACCGCGCGAAGCGAGCTTTCAGACCCGTCCGCGGCAATCATTATCTTCAAGGATTTAACCTCTCCGCCAACAGCCCAGACGGGAGTGACGCTTGTGTGTTCAAGTACGCTATTTGTTACACTACCCATAAAGACCTCGGCCAGCCGGGAAATCCCTCTCCGGCCCATTACTATGGCGTCATAAAGACCCTTTCTGCCATAATCAATAATAGCCTTTGCCGTGCCCTTGACTACCGGTCGGCTGACCGTTTCAATCTGTTTTTCGTCTACCCCCAATTTTGTCATGAGGGATTTCGTATTATTAAGGATCCTTATCGAATTTTCGTGATTCCTGGCTGTTACCTCCTTTAAAATGGATCTCGCCTTACCGTCGATCCTCGAGTCCTCAACAAGAAATTCTGATATCTTAGGATGTATGTTCATAAGGGTATAATTAAGATCTTTTATAAGCGATTCCATTTTGACCACATACTCTATCGCCTTCCTTGAGTATATAGAACCATCAACGGCAACCAATATCTTTTTTTTCACGGTAAATGCCCCTCCCTCTCATAGTGAATAGATTCAATATGTCCCCTCGGGACCTCCTTTTTAAAGGCAATAACACTAAATAATTATCGAATATCGAACAGGGAATTTCGAACTATGAATTTTAGCTCTTTCAATATTCGATATTCTGAAATCGTTATTTGATATTCAAATTCTTAAAGAGTTTCACTTCTGAAAAAAGACCACTGCCGGACATCCCTATATTTGATTTTATAATTATTGCAGCTTTTCTATTCCGTTCAATATAATATGATTTTCTGGTATTTTTATAAATTTTAAATGTGCCGGCTGAGTATAATAAAGCTACAGAATTACATGATAATGTCTCAATAAAATTAATGGGTTATCTATACAAAATATCTCGAGATTCAAAGGCGGCCGCTGCCGCACCAAGCAATGCGGCCTTGTCGTTAAGTATCACATAAACAGGGATCTTTTCCATAAGAGTTCTAAACCTGCCCTTATTAGTAAATGACTCCATAAAGATCTCCCCCTTAAGTTTTGGCAAAATCTTATGAGGTATACCGCCGCCGATATAGACACCCCCTGTAGTCATACCGGTAAGTGCCAGGTTGCCGGCAGCGGCGCCAAGGATAGAAACAAAGATGTCCAGTGTCTTTTTACATAACGGCTGCCTTCGATTCAAGGCCGATTCAGTGATCGCCTTGGCCGGTTCCATCTCTCTGATCTTTTTCGCGAGCCAATTAGGTTCTTTATATCTGCCGGAATCCTTAAGCCAGGAATAAATATTTAAAAGCCCTGGACCTGATAATATCCTTTCAATGCTAACATGCCCGTATCTCCTGCGGAGGTATCGCCATAACCCGACCTCTGTATCATTTTTTGATGGAAAGTCCACGTGTCCCCCTTCCGAAGGCACAGATATGTATTCTCCCTTTTTATTTAAAACAAGCAGCGCCTCTCCCAGGCCTGTCCCAGGCGCAATCAGGGCTATATTCCGCCGTGCTCTGATCTTGGCCCTGTTCAAGACAAGCAATTCATCTCTTTTCAGGTACGGAATAATATGAGCCGTCGCCGTAAGATCATTCATCAACCGTACATATCTGAATCCAAAACGGTTCTTTATTTTATTTTCATTGATGTCCCAGGGGAGATTCGTCGTTTTGCAGCGGCCGTTTTGCACCGGACCGGCAACACCAAGACAAACCCCTGTTATTGGTAATGAATGGCTCTTAATAAAAATTTCAATAATATCTTCAATATTGGAGGATTCGCTGCTGGGATATGTCTCAATTACCCTCGATACAGGACGCCTTTTACCCTTAAAAAAAAGCCCGAGGTTTGTCTTGGTCGCGCCGATATCACCGGCCAGGACAAGACTTCTGCCTCCTGAATAAGCCATTGGAATTATCTCCTTGAAGAATTAGCACCTATGAGAGATTAGAATAATACTGATTCTCTGTCATTTTGACTTTTCTGTCATATCGACTGTAGGGAATAATCCATGTCCTGGGCAGAGCAAGGGATCTTTGAGATTTCTCGTCGCTGCCATTCCTCGAAATGACAAATTCAAAAATATCCCTCTCTCATAATATCCATTAGAAGGTTATTCCAATATATTAAATATTCGGCAAAAGATCAACAAGGTCTGCCCGCATTCAATCCTTACGGAATATGCGCCGCAACATCCAATGGACAGAGTACACCTTTCTCATAAACCGGCACTACTTGAGGCCTTTTTTGAGTATCGATATATTTGAGGGATTATTTAGGAGCTTGATTCTAATGAATGCCGCGCTTTGAGGCCTTCAACGGATTGATTTTTTCATTCGTATTAACCGTTGTGACCTTCACATGCGTGGCCATATTGCAATTCCCGCGTCGCCATTTCATGGCGGGCTCTGGAAAGCTTACGCAATATTTGCCGGCGGGAAACTCCATAACCTTCTGGCAACCTTCGCACTGCTCAATAATCTGGTGACAGGCGCCCCCGTTAAACTGACACCCGTCCTTATTCATGAAGAAACATTCAATACCTGCCTTTACGCTTGTACAGACCATGGTTATCACACCCTTTCTATATGGATTTTAAAAAAATAAATTTGTTTTTATTTCTTAATTATATAGAATTGTCAAGAAAAATAATCATTAATTTAACTTTTTGAGAACTATACGTAAGATATAAAATCACTCTGATTTCTGCCACTCAATGGAGCCAATATTTTGACAAGATTATCAATACAATTTATTATCATTTTATTATTATAATGAAATTATTTTTAGAAAAGGCCTAATAATTAAGTCAATGCATTGAATGTTGAATGACAGCAATCTATAATTGCACAGAAAGATGAGGACTTAGATCGTCATGGAAAAGGATTGGCATACAACAGATATCCGGATAAGATATAAAGACACGGACCGTATGGGAGTTGTATATTACGGTAATTACCTTACTTTTTTTGAGATCGGGCGCTCTGAATATATGCGCGAGTTAGGCTTTCCCTATTCTCGATTGGAGAGCGAGGGATACTCCCTTGTCGTTACAGAGGCCTCGGTTAAATACCACGCCAATGTCGGCTATGACTCACTGATTAGGGTTAAGACGGCAATTACCGAACTCCGAAAGGTTCGTCTTCGTTTTGACTATGAGGTTATATCGGAAAATAATATCAGGCTTGTCAGCGGGCATACCATACATGCCTGTCTGAACTCAAACCAGAAACTCGTTAAGATCCCTCCTGAAATGATAAGAATCATGGAGGAGAGGGTAATAAAGAAAGGAGAAATCCGTGATAAAATTTAGAAGATTAGTTGTATTAACGGTTACCCTTGTTGGCGTCCTAATGATCTCCGGATGTGGAGTAAGCAAGGATAAGCATGAAAAGACTGTCGCCGAACTCCAACAGGCAAAGGCTGAGCTTGAACAGGCAAAGTCGAAACTGGCTGGATACGATAAGGCCTTGGAGGACTCAAAGATAGACACTAAAATCCTTGAAAAACTTCGTTCAGCTCAGCAGAAGGCAGGAGAACTCAGCGCAAGGGTAAAAGACCTTACCATAGAAAATGAAAAACTCAAGAAGGAGCTGGCAGAAATGAAGGCCAAGAAATAAAGGGGTAAATGATGAATTTTATACAAGCGATAAAGTCAGCGTGGGAGCATAAAGATACCCTCCTATGTGTTGGGCTTGATCCGGACCTGAAAAAAATTCCCAGGCACTTCAGGAAAATGGATGAACCTCTCCTGGAATTCAATAAGGCCATTGTCGATTCGACATGCGATCTCGTCTGCGCTTATAAGCCTCAGATCGCCTTTTATTCCGCATCAAAGGCGGAAAAGCAGCTGGAAGCGACAATAGATTATATACACACAAGATATCCGGAAATACCCGTTATCCTCGACGCCAAACGCGGGGATATCGCATCGACTGCCAGCATGTATGCTAAAGAGGCGTTTGAACGATACAATGCCGATGCCGTGACGGTAAACCCTTATATGGGGGGAGATACGCTTGATCCATTCCTTAAGCATAAAGATAAAGGCATTATTATCCTCTGCCGGACATCAAATCCTGGTGCGGCAGACATTCAGGATCTTGAATCAAACGGGAAAAAGATTTACAGGATTATCGCCCGTAAGGCCTCGGAAGAATGGAATTACAATGGGAATGTGCTCCTTGTCGTCGGAGCAACATACCCGCGGGAATTGAAGGAAATCCGCTCAATCACCAGGGATATACCCTTCCTTGTCCCCGGAATCGGCGCACAGGGAGGAGATATTGAGGAGGCAGTCAGGAACGGCATGGATCATAATAGAGCAGGGATGATCATCAATTCCTCCCGCAGTATCATATACGCTAGCCCGGAAAGGGATTTTTCCGCTGCGGCAAGAAATGCAGCCATGAATTTACGTAATGAGATCAATCTATACAGATAACGCTGCCTAACCGGGTTTCAACACCCGTCCATAATTGCCTGAAATGAGATATATTTTCTGAAAATGATAAACAACATGCCATTGGTTAAGAATTGTCAATTTTTAGCTTAAAGGCCTATAAATTAAATAACTGAGTTGTATATTTTTGGAACATTTTTATAAAAAAAATGTCTAAATAGATGGATAAAGAGGCTACAAAATCGATCAGGGACGACGGTGATCTTGTTAAGGCCTTTCAATCAGGCGACATGATCGCATTTGATGAGATTGTATTGAGGTATAAAGACCGCATCTTCAGCCTCTGTTACCGTTTTACGGGTAATTTTCATGAAGCTGAAGACTGCACGCAGGATGTCTTTTTAAAGGTATATAGATCCTTGATGAAATTCAGGCTTGAATCCTCTTTTTATACATGGCTTTACCGAATCACGCTCAACACCTGCAGGAGCAGATTGAAATCTATGAAAGTCATGAACAAGAAAAAGATCGGCTATATGGATAATATAGATAACCGCGATGAAGATTATCAGGTACTGGAAAACGCATATGAAGGGAAAAATCCTATAACTGAACTTGAAAAAATTGAGAGGATAAGGCTGGTTCAGAACGCGATTGATTCCTTGCCCGCCTGGCAAAAGGAAGTAATCATCTTACGTGATATTGAGGGGCTTTCCTATGAAGAGATTAATCGTATAACCGGATACAGGCTTGGCACCCTCAAATCCAGGCTCTCAAGAGCAAGGCATTCACTAAAAGAAAGATTGGGGAGGATAATCTAATATGGAATGTGATCAGGTAAAGAAACTCCTTTCGGAATATATTGATCAGATTATTGATAAACCAACCGGGATCCTTATCGAAAAACATCTAAAAGGTTGCGGAGACTGCAATTACGAATACACCTCTCTCAAGACCATGGTCAAAGAATTAGGATCCATGGGCTCCTTCCAGGCCCCGGAGGATCTTCTGAATAAGATCCATGAAATGATAGAAGATGATCCCTTGGAAGGCAAAACAGGATCTTTTTCCTTTTTCCCCTCATGGAGCAGAGTCCCTATGGAGTTGCTTGCCTTGGGCTTAACCGCTGTAATTATCTTCATGATCTTCATAATGATTCAACCTGAAAGCCAGGTCATGGTCGCCCCACCTGTGAAAGATACAACGGGATTGGTAATGGAGAAGGAAAGAGGATTGAAAGAAACCCGAGGGGATATGACTGGTTCAATGACCCGGGCTATAAAGAAGACGGGCGTTATTCAATTGACCCTGCTGTTAGGGACAAAACCGATGCCCGTACCATTACCTTCTGAAAATCTAAGATTGATCGCATCAGGCAAGGGCGCTGAGATGCCCCTGGATACGCCTGAATTCGAGTTTAATGCTGAACAGGACCAAGAAACAGGCATGGAAACGAGTGCTTACCAGATCTCCGATATAATCGATGCGATATCTCTGTATGAAGGGAGGGTTATATCAAAGGAGTACAAGGACGGTATAGCTGAGCCTGAATATATCCATTTGGAGATCCCGGCTGTCAACTATCATCCTTTCCTCGAAAAGATAAAGGATATGGGGAAGCTCAGGACGCCCGCCTCTGATCTGCCGGAGGGATACCAGGGACAGGCTCAAATCCGAATACGGGTGATATCGCCAGAATAAACCCAAACAGAACTGTCTAATTTTGGGAGACAATATTTTCGGAACCTTTTTAAGGAACACCTGTCTAATAATAGTGAAAACAATATATAAATAACAGTATTTATATGAGCAGGATACTGATGTCCGGTAATCACGACGTGCAGGATAATCATTTAATGCGTTCACTATAATTAAAACAGTGCGAAGAGAATGGGCGGTAGTTGTTATCTGTTAAGGAATGATTATATTTCGGGTCAATAGGACAACTGGGCAAATAAAATAAAAACATATAAAGGAGAGAGTTATGAATATCAAAAACATCAGCTATAGAAATAAGATTATTGGAGTTTTGATCTTGTTTTGTGTGACAAGCTTTTTCACTGTATTCGCGCTGACCGGTCATGTCTCAGAGACCAGCGCCGCGGCGCCACCATTATCCTTTTCGGATATCGCGAAAAAGGCAAAGCCTTCGGTAGTCAACATCAGCACTACACAGGTCATAAAGTCTAGAACATTTGGTCAGATGCCGTTTCAAAGCCCTTTTGGAGATAATGATCCCTTCGGTGACTTTTTTGAAAGGTTCTTCGGAGACAGGATGCCGAGGGGCGACTACAGGACAACCAGTCTGGGATCCGGCTTTATTATTGACAAGGAAGGTTATATCCTTACAAACAATCATATGGTGGAATCAGCGGATGAAGTAAAGGTAATATTCTCTGACAAGCGAGAATTTAAGGCCGAGATAATCGGCCGCGATGCCAAAACCGACCTCGCCCTGATAAAAATAGACGGAGCGAAAGACCTTGATCCTTTAACCCTTGGTGATTCGGAGAAGCTGGAGGTTGGTGACTGGGTGGTGGCCATCGGGAATCCATATGGATTGGAAAATACCGTTACGGCCGGTATTGTCAGCGCCAAATACAGGCAGATCGGGACCAGTTCATATGATAACTACATACAGACAGACGCATCCATTAACCGCGGAAACAGCGGGGGTCCCCTTCTGAACACCCAGGGAGAGGTAATCGGCATAAATACTGCTATCTTTTCACAGACTGGAGGGAGTATTGGTATAGGTTTTGCCATCCCCATCAACACTGCTAAGGACCTCCTGCCGCAGCTTAAAAAAGGCAAAGTGGTCAGGGCATGGCTCGGAGTTATGATCCAGTCAATCACCCATGATCTAAAGAATGCACTCAACCTGAAGGATATTAAGGGCGCATTGGTCGCAGATGTCACAGAGGACGGACCGGCGGAAAAGGCCGGTTTTAAACGCGGCGATGTGATAGTCGCATTCGACGGAAAAGAAATCAACGAATCCAATGACCTACCTTTAATAGTTTCGACAACACCCGTTGGGAAAAAAGTTAACGTTGATATATTAAGAGAAGGCAAAAAGATGACCCTCCAGGCAAAACTGGAAGAGTTTCCGGAAGAAGAGGAACCTGTGATTGCCGGTCGTGAGACGCCATCAGGGCCGTCTCTGGGCATGTCCGTTCAAGAGTTGACCCCTGAACTTGCGAGAAGATACGGTTCAACCGATACAGAGGGTCTGATAATTGTT
>Ga0209427_10005197_pt1 | contig 14944 bp, 13 predicted proteins | sample DeeMarSWOR136_30_FD_187465 | JGI IMG/M metagenome (GOLD analysis project Ga0209427, IMG submission 187465) | Marine sediment microbial communities from White Oak River estuary, North Carolina - WOR-1-36_30 (SPAdes) (version 2) | ecosystem: Environmental > Aquatic > Marine > Intertidal zone >...
TCCTGGGAAAAGGGATTGGATCAGCGGTTGACAGGGCTTAGGGGGTAGAAGGTTTTGACTGAGGAGGAGATGAGAGGGGTGATGCGAAGATGTGGAGATTAAAGAGCTGTCCCAAATGTAACGGCGACATATTCGTCGACAAAGACATTGATGGCTGGTACGAGCGATGCCTGCAGTGCGGCTATAACCAGGACCTCGAGACTATAGTCGAGGTCAGAGAGCAGCCGTCTGTGAGAAAAAGGGAGCCTGCTACAGCTGGTGCCAGGAAGACTGCCACCAAATGACCTGGAATGAGTGGTGGGTTTCGCTGCGCTACACCCATCCTACCACTTGCTTTGGCCGACTTCGAAAATAAAGTCTACCTCGTTCGCCCTGAGCCTTTCGAAGGGCCGTTCATGGTTCGACAAGCTCACCACGAACGGCATCTGGTAATCAGATACTGGTGGGTTTCGCTGCGCTACACCCACCCTACCTTGTCTCAGGCTGCTTAAGCCTCGTCGAACTCCGGGGGATATTTGACGGTGCCCCTTACTCCTTTGAGGGCCCCTTGGCGAAGTTCCTTGACCATGAATGCTTCTTCAGGGACATCGTGTTCCCACCGTATGCCATATTTCTTCGCCGGAACAAAACCGAAGCGAGGATAGTATTCTGGGTGACCAATGACGATGACTAGATCGTGTCCTGCAGTCCGAATTCTATTGAGGCCTTCTTCAGCGAGTCGAGACCCGATCCCGCTCCTCTGCAACCCCGGCGCGACTGCCATCGTGCCAAGCGCTACAGCATCAACCGTCCCCTGATCAGACTCAATGGTAACCGGACTAAATGCAATATGGCCTACAATCTTGTTGTCCTTGATTGCCACCAAAGATAGCGTCATTGCATTTGACGTTCGTAGGTTATTGACCAGATTTGCTTCGGTAGTCCCTTCGAACGCCTCTTGATTCAAGCTATAAATAGCTTCGACATCTTCGGGTAATTCGCTGCGAATCCTAATCATTTACGTTGCCTCTGATCTGAGAATGTAGCCGCGCTAAGTGAGTTGTGGTATCTTCTTATCGACCAAGCCAGCCGCGCCGCGATAGCGCCGTCGACTGCAACGCCCTCGTAGGCGTAAGCCTAGCGTTTATTATACATGACATCTCCGATATTGAGTACCAGGCGAAACGAGACTAGGGGGAACTTTCCTAGTTACGCATACGTCTATATTTTTAGAAGGTGACTAAATCAAGCGATAAGGGGGAATCATGCGTTCCAGGTTATCTGTAGCTCTGGCACTTTTGCTGAGCCTGGCCCTTTTAGCCTCAGTCGTGCCCGGGTGCAGCAATGTCGCCCATGCGGTTGAAAGCTATGTAGCTGTGGTGCCCAAAGTCCTGCACGCGGGAGGTGAGGAGGCTGTTTCTCTAACTCTTTTCAAAGGGGGAAGGTTAACATCGGGGAGGGTTGAGGTATCTTTGCTCAAGGATGGGGAAAGAGTCCTCCGAGTCGCTGATAACATATACGGGAAGGGAACAATAGGGTTCGAGGTTCCCGATGTTGAGGAAGGCGAATACGAGATCAGGATTAAGGGAGACGGTTTCGCGGATAAAGTGAAGATAAAAATAGAGAAGAACTTTCTTGTCTTCCTGGAGACCGACAAGCCGATCTACAAACCTGGACAAACAATCCACATGAGAGCGCTTACACTGAATCCAGAGCTTAGACCAATCAGCGAAAGCGTCACGGTGGATGTCCTCGATGCCAAGGGGATAAAGATCTTCCGTAGCGAGGTAGAGACGGACGACTACGGTATGGTGACTTTGGATTTGCCCATTTCCAACGAGCCCAACCTCGGGGTCTGGAAGATAACCGCTGCGTCTGAAGAGGCTGACACCCAGCTAGACGTGCGGGTAGAGGAATATGTGCTGCCAAAGTACGAGGTCAAAGTGGAGCTTCCCCGGGAGTGGTTCCTGGTCAGTGAGCCCATTACGGGCAAAGTAGCGGCAGAATACAGCTTTGGCAAAGCGGTCAAGGGGAGGCTGGTAATCAAGGCCTCAAGGTACGTTGGCGAATGGGAGGAATACGCTACTTATAGCGCGGTGATTGATGGAGAAGCAGAGTTTGAGCTCCCTGCCGTTGGATATGTTGCCGGTGTCCCAGCAGCAGGAGGACTGGGCAATGTCATGCTCGACGTCACCGTTGAGGAGAACGCCACTGGCTACGAGGAAAGCTCCAGCAAATTGCTCACCGTCGCCAGTTCACCTCTCAACATCCAGATAATCCCCGAAGGTTTGATCTTCAAGCCCGCTCTGCCTTTCAGCTTCCTGATAATTACTGAGACCCCGGACAATGAGCCTGTAGAGGCAAGAGTACAGGCGACTATAACCTATTTCAACGAGGACCTGGAAGAAGAAGGCAAGGAAGAGAAAGAGGTTGTGACCAAGAATGGCAAAGCGCTCGTTGAGGTAACTCCTGACAAAGATAGCGTAGCCCTTATCATAGAATGCTCCGCGGAGGGGGCTCAAGCTTCTAAGGGCCTGGAGGCTGGCTACTCCCCGTCGGGGAACTTCATTCACGTCGAGCAGGTGAGCGAGGGTATTCCCCAAATAGGGGAGGAGATCTCATTCAAGGTCAACTCCACCAGGGAAGCCGCTAACTTCTACTATGAGGTTATCTCCCGGGACAAAGTAGTCTTCACCGATTTCACCAGGAGCACCAAGATATCATTCGTCACAACTCCGCAGATGACTCCCTCTGCCAAGCTCCTGGTCTACCAGATTCTGCCCAACAGTGAGGTAGCAGCAGACTATATACCGTTCAAGGTCTCGGCACAGTATCCCCACCAAGTGCAGGTTGAGTTCAGCGAGGAAGAAGCCCGTCCTGGGGAGGAGATCGAAATAAACGTCCAAACCGAGGGCGAATCGAAGGTGGGGATCGTGGCGGTGGACAAATCGGTATTCATACTTGCTGAGAACAGGCTGAATCTGCAGCAGGTGTTCGATGAGCTTGAGAGGTTATATATGGAGCCGCAGGTAGAGCTTCACGAGTTCACAATCTATGCGGTAGATACTAAAGGCGCCAGTGAGATTTTCGAAGAGGCTGGGGTAGTGGTGCTCTCCAACAATAAAATACCGGAGGGCAAGGAGTACGGGCACGAGGAGTGGCCGGGAGTGTGGGGCGGAGACGTGCGGTTCTTCGCTGAAGAAGGGAAAAGCATGGTAGACGCACAGGTTCCATCACCAGTTGTAGGAATCAATGAAGAAGGACTTGCCGAAATCGAGAGGGTAAGGCAGTACTTCCCCGAAACCTGGCTCTGGGAGGAGATAGTCACCAACTCACAGGGAAAGGCCTCCCTGCCGGTCGAAGTTCCAGATACGATTACCACCTGGATGCTTCGCGCCGTTGCCCTATCCAAGGAGAAAGGCCTGGGGATCGCTGAAGCGCAACTCACGGCATTCCAGCCGTTCTTCCTCAAGGCCGACCTGCCCTACTCGGCAATAAGGGGCGAGGAGTTTCCCGTTGAGGTAGCGGTCTATAACTATCTTGACCAACCCCAGAACGTTCTGGTGCAAATAGAGGAGGAGGATTGGTTTGACCTGCTGGACGATTCGGCAAAGACGGTGGAGATAGGAGCGAACGAGGTTGGGGGCGTCGAATTCGAAATCAGGCCGAAGACGCTCGGAATCAACGAATTGAAGGTGCTCGCCAGGAGCGAAGAGGCTGCAGACGCCGTGCTCAAGACCCTCATAGTCGAGCCGGAGGGCGTCGCCAGGGAAATCGTTGAGAACCTCGTCCTTTCCGCTGGAAGCACCGAGTTTGTGAGCACCTCTATACCACCGTTCGTGGTTGTGGACTCCGGCAGGGCTTATGTGTCAGTGACCTCCAGCTATCTGACTCAGACCATCGAAGGGCTGGAGGAACTTATCCAGATGCCCTTTGGCTGCGGCGAGCAGAACATGATTGTGTTTGCTCCCGACGTCTTCATCACCAAGTACCTTGAAGAGAGCGGACAGCTCAAGCCGGAGATAATGGCCAAGGCAGAGAAACTGATGATCACTGGCTATCAGAGGCAGCTTACTTACAGGCACAAGGACGGTAGCTTCTCCGCCTTTGGAGAGAGCGATGAGGAGGGTAGCCTTTTCCTTACTGCCTTTGTTCTGAAGTCCTTCTCACAAGCCACTGACCTCATCTACATTGATGACAGCATCCTGGACGAGGCTGAGGACTGGATCACCGCCCATCAGAATGCCGATGGCTCCTTCGATCCCGTTGGCTTTATCTGCCACCAGGAAATAATGGGCGGCCTCCAAGGGAAGAACGCGCTCACCGCCTATGTTGCCATAGCCCTGCTGGAGGCAGGGGAGAAAGTCGCTTCAGCCAGGGCGATTGACTTCTTGGAAGGCGAGCTTATCGGGATAGACGACGCCTATACCATGGCGATAGTAGCCTATGCCCTCGAGCTTGGTGGAAGCGGCAGTACCGATGAAGCGCATGAAAAGTTGATGGAGCTTGCACAAGCGGATGAGAACGGCCTGCACTGGGGTGATGTAGTTGAGCCTCTACCGTGGGTTGAGGGGGAGGAACTCATGCCCCGTGGCTCGATGAGTCCAAACAAGAGCGTTGCCATCGAAGCTACCGGCTATGCTACGCTCGCCCTGATAGGACACAGCGATGCGTTCAATGCCTCGCGCGCCGCGAAATGGCTGGTGTCCCAGAGGAATGCTTATGGGGGCTATGGTTCCACTCAGGATACGGTGGTTGCCTTGCAAGCGCTCACCGAGTACTCTAGCGACGCTAGGGCTGATGTCGATCTGACGATAAGCATAGAGGCAGCGGGAGAAGAAAACGAACTAAAAATAACGCAGGACAACTTCGATGTTCTTCAGGTAGTGGAAGTACCCGTAGATGAGCAGGTCATGATAAGCGTGGAGGGGAGGGGGGAGGCTATAGCCCAGGTGGTAGAGAGATTCAATCTCCCTGAAGCAGAGCTAGGAGATGAAATCCTGAAGATAGACGTTGATTACGATACCACTCAGGTGGAGGTTAACGACCTGGTCGAAGTATCGGTGGAGCTTGAGTTTGACCCCCCCATACCTATGGAGGCCGGAATGGTGGTCCTGGACGTGTCGGTCCCCACTGGCTTTGATGCGGTCAGGGAGTCCATAGCCGAGGTTGTGGAGAAGGACGAAAAGATCAAGCGCTATGAGGTTGCTGGAAGGAAGGTCATATTCTACATCGAGAACATGTTGCCGGGAGACATAGTAGCTTTCAGCTTCAATGTAAAGGCGATGTATCCGGTCAAGGCTAAGGGCGTCAGCTCCCAGGCCTATTCCTACTACAAGCCAGAGATAAGGGGTGAGACGCTTGGCCAGGCGATGGTTGTCTCGGAGAGCTAGTGAGGGGGTGACTACCAGGTGACTACCTATAGTACGTTTGATACATTTAATTTTTCTTCTGCGGTGTGGTATAATTGGAGTGGCCGTGTTGTAGGTAAGAAGAGAGATGCCGAGAATTTCGCGAAAATTGATTATCTGGCTCGTGATCCTGGTGGGAGTGGTAGTCATCTTCTTTGTGCTCATCTCCCCCGGCGGGAGTGGCGCTGAGCGTCTCGCTGCGTCGGAGCTGATTGACAAGGTTAAAGCAAGTGGTGATTGGGAACTGACGATCAAGGGAACGTCGCTAACTGCGGTCTCAGGTACTGAGAAGTTTGTGGCCACCGTCCCAGAGAGCTTTGACGCGTTCGAGGTATTCGACGCTGAGATAGCAAGTGGAGATGTCGAGCTCAAATACGAGACGTCCAGCAGTTGGGGCAACTGGGCCGGGATACTGATCAACTTCCTGCCGCTGATCCTTTTTGGCGCGTTGCTCATATTCATACTGCGCCAGGCGCAGGGCGGCTCGAGCCAAGCCATGTCCTTTGGCAAGAGCAGGGCGCGGCTGGCTGGGGTTGATAGGCCGACTATCAGCTTCGGTGACGTGGCGGGAGTCGAGGAGGCGAAGCAGGAGCTAGAGGAGGTAGTGGAGTTCCTGAGATTCCCTGACAAGTTTATTGCCCTGGGTGCGCGTATCCCGCGGGGGGTATTGCTTATGGGCCCTCCGGGTACGGGCAAGACCCTGCTTGCGCGGGCGGTTGCTGGAGAAGCTGGGGTTCCTTTCTTCTCCATTAGCGGCAGCGAGTTTGTTGAGATGTTCGTGGGGGTGGGCGCTTCACGTGTGCGCGACCTCTTCGATCAAGCTAAGCGCAATGCGCCTTGCATTATCTTTGTCGACGAGATCGATGCCGTGGGCCGTCACCGCGGGTCTGGCTTGGGCGGCGGTCACGACGAGAGGGAGCAGACGCTCAATCAAATCCTGGTGGAGATGGATGGCTTCGACTCCAGCACCAAGGTAATCGTCCTCTCAGCCACCAACCGCCCTGACATTCTCGACCCGGCGCTACTGCGCCCCGGCAGGTTCGATCGCCGCGTGGTCCTGGACCAACCCGACATAAATGGCAGAAAGGCTATCCTCGAAGTCCATGCCAAGGGCAAACCACTGGACCCGGATGCCGACCTGGGGATTATCGCCAAGCAGACCCCGTTTTTTAGCGGCGCCGACCTGGCGAATCTGGTTAACGAGGCTGCTCTCCTGGCAGCGAGGCGCAATAAGAAAGTGGTTAGTCTGGATGAGCTCCAAGAAGCAATTGAGCGAGTTCAGCTCGGGCCGGAGCGCAAGAGCCGTGTTGTCAGCCAGAAGGAGAAAGAGGTTATTGCTCACCACGAGGCTGGCCATGCCCTGGTAGCCCGTATGCTGCCCCATGCTGACCCCGTATATAAGATTTCCATCGTGGCCCGTGGTATGGCTGGTGGCTACACCAGGCAACTCCCCACCGAGGATCGCCACCTTTACTCCATAGCGCAGTTACGGGACACCATGACGACCTACCTCGGGGGACGCGCCGCCGAGGAGATTATATTCGGGAATGCTGAAGTGACCACCGGGGCGAGTAGCGACCTGGAGCAGATCAGTGCCATTGCCCGCAGGATGGTCAAAGAGTACGGCATGAGCGAGAAAATGGGTCTGCGCACCTTTGGCCGCAAGGAGGAGCTAGTCTTCCTGGGGAGGATGGTGGATGAGCAGAAGGACTACGGCGATAAGGTTGCTGATGAGATTGACGACGAGATCAGGAGACTGATCGACAATGCCTACGCCGAGGCCAAAGATATCCTGACCAAGAACAAGGCCAAGCTGGTTCAGATCGCGGAGCGGTTGATCATTGAGGAGACGCTCGAGCGCGAGGCGCTCGAGGCGGTATTCAATGAGCCGGTGCCTTCATCTCAACCGGTTGCCGTGAAGGCCAAGGCCGGGAAACCAGGGCGAAAGTCACACACGGCGGAAGGCGACTCAAAGGACGAGACTGCCGTTAGTCATAATTAGAGAGGAGCCTCGGTTTAGGAGAAACGTAAAAAAAGGGGCTGGCCTTTGGGCCAGCCCCTTTTTTTACCCCCTTGGTAATACCTCAGCCATTCTCTTCACGCTCCTCGCGTTCCCAAATCGGCTTGGTGAAGTGCTGCAGGAACTCCCTTTTCATTTCGTCGCCCATTTGCTTGATTTGCTTCTCTGTGCTTTTGGCAAATTCCTCAAGTTCGGCCATATCGATCTCCACCCCGAGAAGTTTGGTCAAAACCCCGAGCACCGCCTGAGAAGCTCTCGGATTCGCCATCTTGGCTGCATACTTCACAGTCTCCCCCAGCAAGCAAATAGCTTCGATATTCCTTTCCTTGGCAACCCCGAGCAATAAGCCGTTCAGTCCGGCTATGTAGAAGTCTCCTCCCAGCACTACCTCAAACTCCCTCAACTCCTCAAGCAACTCAGGGGAGCTGGCTGCTCCCAACACTCTTGGTTGGTCGGGATGGTATTCGGTGAGGGCAGCGGCGAGGGTGTATACTCTTTTCACCCCGAATTTTTGCGCCACATCTAACACCATGCCAGCATATTCATATGATCCAGAGGCCGGCTGTGCCTCCGCCAGGAAGAAAATTATGTCTTTTCCCTCGCCCCCGCTTTCCCAGTAGTAAAACTTGCCCTCGGGGAATGTCGGCATCTCTATCAAATTGTCTTTTATGAAAACACCGCCCAGGTCGAAGAAGCCCGAGGGATTGATCTCCGCGAGTTCCTCCGCTTTCAGCTTGTCCTTTAGATATGTGGCGGCGATTAATGCCACGTTGCCCACGCCAGGCCAGGCAGTAACCAGGCAAGGATTGGCTAACTCAGGCTCTCGGTAGAACTTGACACACTTCATGTGCCCCCCTATTGCCTAATCCCTAATCCTGATTCATAAACTACTTCCCGATGCAGAACCGGCTGAAGATAGTCTCCAGAAGCTCCTCGGTGACTGTCTCCCCTGTTATCTCTCCCAGAGCGTTTATGGCTGCGGTGAGGTCGATGGTGACGAAGTCGTCGGGCAGGTTTTCTGCGATAGCGGTCTGGGCATGGCCTAGATGTTCCTTTGCTCTCAGCAGCGCCTCTTTGTGGCGAGGGTTGGTCACCAGCGAGGCATCTGAGGTAATCACCCTGCCCCCTAAGACAGAGTTCACCATTCCGTTCTCCAGATCGGTGAGCCCTTCCCCGGTGAGCGCCGAGGTCGAGACCTGTAGCCAGGGCAGCTCATTGCTCTCCACCTGAGGCGTCAGATCGCATTTGTTAGCTGCCACCAGCACTGTTTTCTCAGCGAGAAGATCGATTAGTTGCCTGTCTGAGTCGGTTAGCGGCTCGCTGGAATCGAGTACAAACAACACGAAGTCGGCTTGGTCGATCGCATTCTTGCTTCGTTCCACCGCCAGGGTTTCCACCTCGTCCCTGCTGTCAATGATACCAGCGGTGTCAATGAGAAGGAATGGCACGCCTTTTAGATTTACCACTTCCTCCAGAGTATCGCGGGTGGTGCCGGGGGTGGTGGTGACAATCGCCCGACTCTGGCGTAGCAGGCGATTCAAGAGGCTTGACTTTCCTACATTGGGTCGTCCCACGATAGCGGTCCTCACCCCTTGTCTATAGACGATGCCGGCATCGGCGTTGGCAATAAGGCCTTGTAAAGTCAACTGCGCATTCTCCAGGGGCTTGGATATGTCTTGTTCCTCAACCTCGTCCTCGGGAAAGTCGATTCTGGCGGTGAGATAGGCAAGTATCTCCATTAGGGCGCCGCGCACTTCCTTGATCGGCTCCGAGAGTTTGCCTGCCAGACCCTGCACAGCCAGACGGAGGCTGGCCTGTGTTTTGGCTTGAACCACGTCCAAAACCGACTCCGCCTGCGCCAGGTCTATCCTGCAGTTCAAGAACGCCCTCAGGGTAAACTCGCCGGGGTTAGCCAGCCTGGCGCCGTAGCGCAAGGTTAGCTCCAGGATCCGCTGTAGAGGCAAAGGCCCCCCATGGCAGTCGATCTCGACAATGTCCTCTCTGGTATAGGTGTGGGGTGCCTCCATGTAGGCCACGAGCACCTCATCAACAACCTCTCCATTTTCGGGGTCGGTTATATGCCCATAGACTAGACGTCGGTTCGCTAGTGTCTTGGGGAACAGCCTCTGGGCAATGGGCCGGGCCTCCGTCCCGCTCAACCTCACGATTCCGATCCCGCCCTCGCCTATGGGAGTGGATATGGCGGCAATGGTATCTTGATACACAGCTTGTTAGTATAATACATCTTTCGCTCACACTCATCAAGAAAGAGGCTACTCACGCTGTGAGCGCGTTGTCACTGCCATTCTTGACGGACAAGACGGATAGTGATATCATATAGCGATATCGCCAGGTGATATTACGGAGATCGCTGTGCTTAAGGATTTCTTCCTGGGCTTCGTGAAAATCCACATCCTCTATCATGCTTCAAGGGAGCCGGTATACGGGGTTGAGCTCATAGAGGAACTAGGTCGGCATGGCTATCGGCTGAGCCCGGGGACTCTCTATCCCACACTTCATCGGCTTGAGAAAGAGGGCTATCTCTCTGTGCGGAAGAGGGTGGTCGACGGGAAGGTGCGCAAGTACTACACCGTAACGGACCAGGGGATGGTGATTCTCAACGAGGCAAGGAAGAAAATCGCTGAGCTGGTAGACGAGGTACTCTTGGATAGGTAAATCAATGGAACAGGACGATAGAAGAAGTTTCTTGGGGGTCAGTCGCAATGTCTTCTTCCTGGGCGTGGTGAGTTTCCTCACCGATGTCTCCACCGAGATGATCTTCACGCTCGTGCCGCTTTTCCTGCTAAACGTGCTTAGAGTAGGGACGCCCGTCATTGGCCTCATCGAGGGGGTTGCCGAGGGCACAGCAAGCCTGCTCAAGGTGCTCAGTGGCTGGCTCAGCGACCGTTTGGGGCGACGCAAGGGACTGGCTGTCTTTGGATACAGCGTCTCCACTTTGGCCAAGCCGTTCCTGTACTTCGCCACCATCTGGGGTGTGGTGGCGGCGGTGCGCTTTGTAGACCGGGTGGGGAAGGGGATTAGAACCTCGCCACGCGATGCACTGGTTGCCGATTCCGCTCCTCCTAAGGAGATGGGCAAGAGCTTTGGCTTCCACAGGGGCATGGACACCGCAGGCGCTGTAGTTGGCCTCGCTGTGGCTGCTATGGTTGTCTACGTTGTACAGAGGGGCGGGCTTGAGCTAACCAGGGATGCGTTTCAGACTATTGTGCTCGTCGGGATAGTCCCCGCAGTACTTGCTGTGCTCGTCCTCCTGTTTTTCGTCCGGGAGCGGGGAAAGGGGGCTGATTCTAGAGGGATTAGCTGTGCGGATAACGGGCAGACTTCGAGCGCTGTTCAGACCAGAAAGGGGTTCGATTTCCGCTTCAAGCTCTTTCTGGCGGTAATGGTCGTGTTTACCCTGGGCAACTCCAGCGATGCCTTCCTCATCCTGCGCGCCCAGAACCTGGACTTTTCGGTTCCTCAGATTCTCCTACTGTTCGTGGCCTTCAATCTGGTTTATGCTTTATCAGCCTTGCCTGCGGGGCTGGTTTCGGATAGGCTGGGGAGGAAGCGTGTTATCGTTGTTGGCTGGTCAATCTATGCCCTTGCCTATTTGGGGCTTGCTGTGGCATCGGTGGCGTGGCACGTGTGGCTGCTGTTTGCGCTCTACGGACTATACTATGGGGTGGCTGAGGGAGTATGCCGGGCTTTTGTCTGTGACCTCGTGCCGGTGGAGAGGAGGGGCACCGCCTATGGGCTCTATCATACGGCTGTGGGGCTCTCTCTGCTGCCGGCGAGCCTGATCGCGGGCTGGCTGTGGCATCTGGTCGGGCCGGAAGCGCCCTTCTTCTTCGGGGCGGCGATGGCAGGCGCAGCGATGCTGGGGTTTCTCGTGCTCGTTAGGGAGTAGAAGCCATCCCGCTCGCTTCGACTTGACGAGTTGGTGAGAACTGGCGTATCATTTGTTTCAGAGCATTTTTGAGGGAGAGATTCGTGGAAGATAGAGTGGCGTTATTCATAGATGGGAGCAACCTATATCACGGCCTTCGTGCCAACTATAGTCGCTATGATCTCAAGTTTGCCGAGTTTATTAGCAAGCTCTGTGGATCGCGGCGCCTGTTTCGAGCCTACTACTACAATGTCCTGCAAGACCAGGCCCAGCGGCCTGATGCCTACCGGGAGCAGCAGGAGTTTCTCAACAACCTTCGTGAAACGCCGTATTTGGAGGCACGACTGGGGAGCACCAAGCTGGCGCAGGGTATTCCTGTGGAAAAGGGCATCGATGTTATGCTTGTCACAGACCTGCTGCAATTCGCCTGGAATGACCTCTATGATGTGGCTGTTCTGGTAAGCGGGGATTCGGACTTTGCCTATGCTCTGCAGGCGGTGAAGAACATGGGCAAATATGTTGAGGTGGCCTACTTTGAAACCAATGTGTCGCGGGACCTCTTGGATGTAGCGGATAATAAGCATCTGATGGATCGTAACTTCCTCAAGGGGTTGTGGTCACATAAGGGACCTCCCAGGCGCAAAGGAAGAAGGACAAGCGTGGCGGCAAACAGAGGTGGCAGCACATAGGGCTACCTGCGTCTCAGCCCATCAGACTACCCCAGAAGCTTGAGCGCCTGTTGGAACATGGAGCGGTGGTGCTTCTCCCGTTCGAAGGCTATTCTAAAGGAGTTTGCTGCTGCCTCTCTCCCTTCGCTCTCCGCTTCCTCGATAAACTTGGGGTACATTGACAGGATCTCCAGGCTTTCTCCTTCAGCAGCCTCTCTAAGGTTCTCCTTAGTGCCTTTGACAACACCCATGACCTTGAGATGGCTCAGGGCATGGACGGTTTCCGCCCCTGCTGCTTCCCTGAAGAGTTGCGCTATCTCCATCAATCCCTCTTCCATAGCCTGGTGAGCATATGCAAGGTATTCGACATTGGTCTGGCTTTCACTAGCGAAAGCTATCTTAAGGTTTTCGTCCGTTTTTGACACAGTCCACCTCCTGCCTTTTGCGTACTTAAGGGTAGCGACGCGTTCCGCCTGCGCCTATTCTACCATTTTATACGACTTGCCTATCAGATTGCCCATCTGTAATTGAGCACAGCTGAGGCGGCCGGCGCAATGTGCGCAAGTCTCTGTGCCCAAGCCAACTTCGCGCAACCTTCCCTTGCGTACCAGGTACTCCAGCATTCCATCCAAAGCGCTTCGCTCAACACCCAGACGCCGGCTCAGCTCATTTAAGTCCAGCGGCCCTTCGGCCCGCTCAAACTCCTTCAGTATCCTCGAAAGCATCACCATCAGAAGAGCCTCCCGATCTGGTAGATAAGCGTGGCTACAGTCCAGCCCAGGACTAGGGTGTAACCGATGACGAAGCCTGTCCATTTCCAGGAGTTGGTTTCCCTCTTGATTGTGGCGATGGCGGCCATACATGGGACGTAGATCAGGCACATGGCCATGAACGCGTAGGCAATGAGGGGTGTCCAGCCCAGCTCAAAGCCGATGACATCCCCCAGGCCTCCAACCTCTTCGGCACCAGCGAATAGGGTGCCAAAGGTGCCTACCACCACCTCCTTGGCCAGGATGCCGAATAGCAGGGTCACCGCCGCCTGCCACTGACCAAAGCCTGCGGGGCTGAATATCGGTGCAATGGCTTTTCCTATAGGCTCCAGAGCACCCGTGTAGTCCAGGAGCCAGATGAGAAGCACTACGCTGAAGATAATCGTCCCCGCCCTGATCAAGAATATGCTTCCTCGCTCCCACATGTGCGTCACGACCCCGGTGATGGTGGGGATGCGGTAAGGGGGTAGCTCCATAACGAAGTGGCCGCTCTCGCCGGTGACTAATTTCTTGCGGAAGAACCAGGCCAGCAGGATCGCCAAGATAACTCCTATGGCGTAAAAAGAGAAGACCACCAGCCCCTGGTAGGCTGTAAAGAAGGCGGCGGCAAACAGCGCGTAGATCGGCAGCCGGGCGCCGCAGGACATCAAGGGGGTGATCAGGATGGTCACCAGCCTATCCTTGGGGTTCTCTATAGTCCGGGTAGCCATGATAGCTGGAACGCTGCAGCCGAAGCCCAGCATCAGGGGGACGAAGGATCTGCCGTGAAGCCCGATCCTGTGCATTAGCCGGTCCATCACGAATGCAGCCCGGGCTAGGTAGCCGCTGTCCTCCAGTATCGACAGGGCGATGTAGAGCAGGAATATCACAGGCACAAAGACCAGCACCGACCCCACACCTCCGATTATGCCATCAGCGAGCAGGGAGCCACCCCAGCCACCGATGCCCGATGCCTGCTCGCTCAGCCAGCCGAAGCCCTCGTCGATCCAGTCCATGAAGGGCACAGATACGACGAAGGTGAACTGGAACACCCCATAGAGCAGGGCCAGGAATATGGGAATACCCAGCCACCTGTTTAGCACCACTTTATCGATTCTGTCGGAGAGCAGCAGCCTTTCAATAGCGGGCTTCTTGAGGACATCCTTCATTAGGCCGCTGATATAGCCGTACCTGCCGTCGGCGATTATCGTCTCGGCCTCGTCCCCGTAGACTTTCCTCAGGTGAGCTAGGCTTTTATCCTTGGCGTCGAGGATTTCCTCGCTATCCACCCCTCATCTCCTTGAACATCTTGATTGTCTCCTCATCATCCTCCAGCAGCTTGATCGCCAGCCATCTTGCGGGGTATTTGCGGGCAAGCGGACTGAGGGATATGCTTTGCTCTAGCTTTTCGATCTCCTCCTCCACCTCCCGCCCATACTTCAGTGTCAATCCGTCCACCTGAATTTTATTCCCTGCTACATCGACTATGGTCTGAAGCAGCTCCCTGGTGCCCTGATTACGGCTGGCCACCATAGGTACCACGGGAATCCCCATAAGGCGCGATAGTTCCTTGCTATCGATCTGGTATCTTCTGGATTCAGCCACGTCCATCATATTGAGTGCCACTATCAACTTCGCGTCCATCTCCAGGAGTTGCACCGTAAGATAGAGGTTCCTCTCCAGGTTTGAAGCATCGACGATATCTACCACTACATCTGGCTTTTCCTCCACCACGAAGTTCCTGGCGATGATCTCGTCTAGAGAATAGGCGGTCAGGCTGTAGACACCGGGAAGATCGACGATTCTCATGTTGTAGCCCTGGTAGCTACACCTTCCCTCTTTCTTCTCAACGGTGACTCCGGGCCAGTTGCCCACATGCTGCCTGGCCCCTGTTAGATTGTTGAACACTGTGGTCTTGCCTGAGTTGGGGTTTCCTGCCAGGGCAACCGTTATCTCTCTAGCCAATTTGTTGACCTTCTTTCGAAATTTGCACTTGCCCCTTCATTTTGCCTATCACCAACGGTGTTGTTAGTGCCGACTAACTTCCGATGCCAAAAAAACAGCCGCCGAAGCTACGTGACCATGATCTTATGAGCTATACCGTGACCCAGTGCCAGCCTTGACCCCCGGATGTCCAGGACTACGGGACCACGCCCCCCGCTATTGATAACCCTCACCCGCACCCCCGGGGTTAGACCCATGTCGGCGAGCCTCCTCTGAAGCCCCCA
>Ga0209427_10005198_pt1 | contig 14938 bp, 13 predicted proteins | sample DeeMarSWOR136_30_FD_187465 | JGI IMG/M metagenome (GOLD analysis project Ga0209427, IMG submission 187465) | Marine sediment microbial communities from White Oak River estuary, North Carolina - WOR-1-36_30 (SPAdes) (version 2) | ecosystem: Environmental > Aquatic > Marine > Intertidal zone >...
CCGGCAGCAGACTTTGTATGAACAGCCCCACCAGAAATGTTGCAAGTGCGTGCCAGCCGCCGTTTACGAAGATATTGCCCGTCGGTTTTTTCGCCATGAAGTCCAGCGAAATAGACGTTATGAATACTATTACGGTGGCAAGGGTGCTTACCTCCAGCAGTTTCATTCTCGTGCGGATTTCAGTCAGCGAAAAACAGCAGCTAAAGATACCTGCTGACATGATTAAAAACAGGTTTATGTCGGCCGGGGGGGCCGCAAAACAGGCCAGTGCCGCGTAGAATATGCTCATGCCTATTGCAAAACGCTGGTCATAAGCGATTGCAAGAATGATTGCTGCCGTAACAGCGGTGCCGGTGGCCCATGAGCTTTGCTTTGTGAGCACGACACCAAGTTTGGTAGTGACTAACAACAGGCAAAACATCCCGGCCAGTACCATCGCCCTGACATGGTTTTGTATAATCCGTCTCTGGTAGTGATAGATATAGAAAGTCGATGCTACGGAAATCAACGCCACTATTACTATCATCGGTGTCAGGTCGCGATAGTTGTGTTCCTGGATTTGCTCGAAGGAAAGAATGGAAGTGCAAAGGGCGACGAAAAGCAGCAGTAGCAGACCCGAGACCAGATTATGTGCGTTCGCAAGCCGGCTGATTTGCAGGAAATGCTCGCCGGCTATATTCCTGCGTACCTGATTTCGCCGTGGACTTGTCTTCTTAAACAGCCGCATTTGTTTGTCCTTCTATAGCGAAAAGAAAAAACTAAACAATAGATGTTTTTTCTATGCGCTGCCCGTTCGCACCTTGCTTTTGTCTTTTTCCTTTTTTCTGTAAGCCCGCACTATATTTTGGACCAGCCGGTGCCTTACAATATCTCTTCGGGTAAGCTCTACACAGGCAATACCCTTGATTCGTCGCAGCGTGGCAATCGCCTCGACCATTCCACTTTTCTGTCCTCGTTCCAGGTCAATCTGTGTTATATCGCCGGTAATTATCATTTTCGAGCCGTGACCCAGTCTTGTCAAGACCATAAGCATTTGCAGTGGCGACGTGTTTTGGGCCTCGTCACAGATAATGACCGCTTCGTTTAATGTTCGCCCCCGCATAAAGGCAAGTGGAATGATTTCGATAATATCCAGTTCCATAAATTTTTTCATCTGAGCAAAGTCCATCATATCTTCGAGCGCGTCAAATAGAGGCCGAAGATATGGATTTACCTTTGCCTGGATATCGCCCGGAAGGAACCCGAGTTTTTCTCCAGCCTCCACGGCCGGCCGGGCAAGTACGATTCTCCTGATTTGTTTCTTCTTCAGCATGGAGACCGCAACTGCGACGGCAAGGTATGTTTTGCCCGTGCCCGCTGGTCCTATACAAAACGTAAGGTCGTTCGCAAGCATTGTGTCGATGTATTTTAGCTGTCCCTTGGTGGTCGGCTCAATCACCTTTTTGCCTGAAAAAACGGTAACTGCTTCGCTGGTTGTGCTGCTCTCAGGTGAATCGTCCTGGGCGATAAAGCCGGCTATGTCTTTTTCCGTCAGCGGCCTGCCCTTGATGAGGTGTTTTTGCATCCTGTCGATAACCTCGGCGGCCTTGTTGACATTTTTCTCCCTGCCGCTGATTATTAAATTGGCCTGACGGGCCGTGATTTTGACGTCAAGGGATTTGCGTAGAAGTCGAAGGTGACTGTCGGCCGGGCCGTACAATTCGGGCAGCTTCCTAACTGATTCTAATTGTATCCTAACTTCCACAGTCTTGCTCTATCCGGTGGCACGAGACATAAAAAACAAGTATGCAAACGGTGCCGCAAACACAGGTGAATCCATAATGTCCAGTATTCCACCGAAGCCGGGAACGTTGTTCGAAGAATCCTTTTGCTCAGCGTCCCGCTTTATCATAGACTCGACCAGATCACCGGCCTGGCCTATAAAGGCAAAACAAAAGCCAAAGATTACTGAAGACCACAATCCCATTATATCACAAGTTATGGCAAATAGAAGGCTGACTATTATTGCCCCTGCCACGGCACCGGCCATGCCCTCCCATGTCTTGCCGGGGCTGATTTTGGGCGAAAATTTGTGTTTTCCAAACCGGGTCCCCGCTGTGTATGCCCCTATATCAGCGGACTTTATGACAAATATGAACATAAGAAGGGCCCAAAGCCCGAATTCAATCCGGATACCCACTACAAAGCCGCAAAAAAGACCGATATAAATAATTGATAAATAATTTGCTCCACAATTGGCAATTACACCGGTGGTCCCATATCGAAGATATTGATATAGAAACAGTGCCGCCAGCGTAAAAGTTGAGAGTATTGATATATAAATCATCGGACGAATTTTGATCAATTGCAGCCAATACCATGTACCGGCAAACAGGATGGATATAATTATTGCAACGGGGGTGAAAATCTTGAGATTCCGGGCCGCTGCAAGTTTGGAAAGTTCCAGTTGCGCAAGACTTACCATTATCGCAACAAGAATATAGAATACTGTTGCCTGTATGCTTTTGTCGGCAGCGCCGGCGGTGAGGGTACCGTCCAGCCACCCGTCAAAAACGACTATACCGGCAAACAATGCCGTCATCAATGTGCCGTAAAGCAGTCTGTGTTTGAGCATAATCTCTCATATTCCGTTCGGGAAAACGCATCACGATTCAGGGGATACGCTTTTGATCGTGCCGAAGCGTCTGTCCCGTTGTGCGTAGTCCAGTATTGCTTTTTCCAAATCCCTTTTTCTAAAGTCGGGCCAGAGAGTTTTGGTAACGTGGAATTCGCTGTATGAAATTTGCCAGAGCAGGAAGTTGCTGATTCGCATTTCGTTTGCCGTGCGTATCAAAAGGTCCGGGTCGGCCAGGCTGGCCGTGTAGAGATGTTGGCTTATGCACTCTTCGTTAATATCTTCCAGCCTCAGTTGTCCCTTTTTGTATTGTCGTGCAATTTTTTGCGCTGCGTCCGCGATTTCAGTCCTCCCGCCGTAATTTAGGGCAAGGGCAAGTGTCATACCGGTGTTTCCGGCCGTTATCTCTATGGTTTTTGTAAGCTCTTTTCTTACCGTTGCCGGCAGGTTGGTCAGTCGGCCGAGGTGAATCAGCTTTACGTTATTTTTCATTACCGTAGGACGAATCCCCACAAGGTATTGAGAGTAAAGGTGCATAAGGGTATTGACTTCAGCTTTTGGTCTTTCCCAGTTTTCTATACTGAACGAATATATGGTCAGAGATTCCATGCCGAAATCGACGCAGCATTGAGCTATCTTCTCGACGGTTTTTCCACCTTCCCGATGACCTTCCCCCCGGGGCAATCCTTTTTTCTGGGCCCATCGGCCGTTGCCGTCCATAATGATGGCAATATGGCGGGGCATCTGCTCAAGCGTCAGCCCGAGCCGCTTGGCGGTTCTTTCAAGTTTTTCGTCGAAGCTTTGCATTAGAATTAAGAGCGAAAAAATTATGGAACTTTGAAATCAGCAGGTTGCAGTTTTTTGTTTTGCGTTTCAGCTTTTCGCTTTTATTGTCAATTATCTGAAAATTGTCTGGTTTCGTTTTGGTCCGACCCCGATGATTGTAACAGGCTTTCCGGTCATTTCTTCGACTCGGCAGACGTAGTTTTGTGCGTTCACAGGCAAATCGTTGAAATCGATGACATCGGTTATTTCCTCGTCCCAGCCAGCCACGGTTTCGTAAACAGGACGTGCCTTGGACAGTTTGGCTTCATTTGTCGGGAAAAAGGAAGTTTCCTGTCCGTCTATTTCGTATGCTTTGCAGATTTTTAGTTCTTTTAAGCCGCTCAAAGTATCAAGATGCAGTAAAGCGATGCAGTCAATATCACCAACCGTTATGCCGTAGGATACGGGCACTGCGTCGAAGAAGCCGCATCGGCGGGGCCTGCCCGTGGTCGTTCCGTATTCGTTTCCCTTATCGCGAATGTATTGGCCGATATCGTTGTCCTGCTCCGAAGGAAATGGCCCGGCACCCACCCTTGTTGTGTAGGCCTTAATTACACCAATGAATTTGTCTACATTTTTGGCTGGCACACCGCAGCCAGCCGGCATACCGAGAGAGCTCGAGTTCGAGCTGGTTACAAATGGAAATGTACCGTGGTCCAAATCCAGCATGGAACCCTGCGCGCCCTCGAACAGAATTGACTTGCCCTCGGCAATCGATTTGTGCAGAAGCTGCGTTGTATCGGCTGCAAAAGGTGCGAGTTTCTCTGCAAAGGCTTTGCACTTTTCAAAAATCACCTCGGCACCTATCGGCTCTGCGTTATAAAGGGCCGAAAAAAGTTTGTTCTTATAGGCCACGATATTTTCAAGTTTGGTTTTTAAATTCTCCGTATCAAGCAGGTTACCAAAACGCACGGCATAGCTCCTGCCGACTTTATCTGCGTAACAGGGGCCGATGCCTCGAACGGTTGTCCCGATCTTGTTTTTTCCCAGGGATTCTTCCCGAAGCTGGTCCTCCATCTTGTGATAATCCATTACGCAGTGCGCATTTTCACTGATAAAAAGCCGGCCGTTGAGCGTAATATCTTTTTGGGCTAATGTCTCGATTTCCCCGATTAGTGTTTCCGGGTCCAGTGCTACGCCGTTTGCAATAACACAGGTAGTACCCGGCCGAACCGAACCGCTGGGTAAAAGGTGCAGGGCAAACTTGTTGTCACCTACCACAACCGTATGGCCGGCATTGGCCCCGCCGTTGTAACGAACGACGATATCGCTCTTCTCGGCCAGAATATCAACAATCTTGCCTTTGCCCTCATCTCCCCACTGTAATCCTACAACACAATAATTCATTTCAACTCACTTTTCGAAAATCCCTGTACAATCCGAATCCCAAAGATAAACCGCAACAGCTCATATTTGCAGCCTATTGCGGTTAGCTAATAAATTCTAAATTCCCTTGTGATAATGTTCAAGTTATTTCTGCTACTAAGTGGTCCAATATGGCTTCCAGGTTGTCGTATTGCCTGTCGCTTATTTTACGGTCCACTTCTTTGCCGTTTTCTTCCTTGTACGTGATTAAAAAATAACCCTTCGACTTAAAATTTGTTTTGTTTATTTGCTGGATGGAATCGTAAGAAATCTTGTCCTTATCGCTGAAGATAAGTTCCTTTTCGCCGGCGATAAGTTTTTTATTTCTGATCGTGAACTGCTGCATACCTAAGAGCACCGCTATACCAATAAGAAAAATCGGCACCTTTTGATTAAAGACCAGAGTGCCGTCCGGTTTACCGTCGGACGAGTGCTTTTCAATGAATTTTTGGTTAAAGTAGCCGTCATATCCCAGCCACATTGCAAATCCGAGGCAGGCGACTATATAAAGTTTACCATTGTTTCTTCTGAATTTGCTTACGGGTGCCTCGATAGCCATTTGAGTACCTTATTATAATCTTATGTTAAGCGTTTTTGTGCGATAACACTGGTTAGGGGTTGTACGAAGTTCGGGATAATTTTTTCAGCCATCAGTTCCTTCGCCAGTCGGCATTGATATTCGAAAGAGCTAAGCGCGTCAAATTTTTCCGTACTTGAAGGATATTGTCGGATTGTAAAGAAAAGACTTATAGCCTCGTCTGATTTGTCCTTGTGTTTTCGGCTTTCTACTACGCTTGTTTTTGACTCCACGCCGATTCGCGCCTGCGTACGGCAGTCTTCCGAAAGCGCCACCACCACGGCCGGTGAAAAGCCGATAGGACTGGCACACGGCAGGTCCAGAAGACAGCTAAGAGGATTAGAGCTGAAAAGAGCCTCGGCGATAATCTCGTCATGGCTGCCGCTATAATCAAAATCCATAGCGAATGTAACGTCCAGTGAATCGATATCCAGATGGTTTACACCGAGCATATACGGCGCCAGTTCCAGAACCAGTCTGTCCTGGTTGTAAGCTGCTTCGAGGTTGGCCGGATTCACAACGCCGGAGCCGATACGGTCTGATTCCAGACTAATCCACCGGTAACTGCCGGCATCGCGGTCCTCTTCCAGACAGTACTCGTTTTCTTCGCGCCTGTAGAAGCTGCACATCGAAGGAAATTGTCTTTGGATCCGCTCGAAGAAGGCAAGAATCGTGTCCCGCTCGGTCGGCAGGTCAAGCTCGGTATTGATATGCATATCGAGATAAAACTCGTCACACAGGCAGTTATAATCTTCTGACATAATTAATACATGCTCCAAACAACATATCCGGCACCCGGCGTCTTTACAAAAACAGAACAACGGCAGTCAGGCTGGGCCTAATATACATTTAAATACTCTTTTGTCCAGATTTTCTCTGTTAATCCTTGGAGTTCCTGGTCATAATTTTTCAGCACCTCGAAATATTCTTCGGATTCAAGGGCTTCTTTGGCCTTTTCGTCTTCGGGCCTGGCATATTTCGGAAGGACTGACTTTCTGAAAATTTCGTAATGGTCTCTTATCGAGCACGGCATCAGCCAGTTCTTTGGTTGTTTCCAGTTGTCGAGCCCGTATTCATACTGCCATTTTCGGCCGCTTTTCATAAAATCCGAAAATAGTGCGTCCGAAAGCGTTTTGCCGTTATTGTACAGGTCGTAGATATTATCGACGTAGTATGGAATAAACGCACACGGCGTTACATTGCCGTGCCAGTCGATATAGATATATCCCCCGCTTCTGCCGTAGGCGATGCAGCCCCTGGAAAGTACTCCGCTGTTCCAGAAGTCGGCGATGCAGTATTTCTTTTCGCTCAGTAGCTGTTCCCATTTCCTGTATAGCTGCAGTCTCTCCTGCGGCCTGACCATTAAGTCGAGCTCGTCTTTACCTCGGCCGATGGGCATCAACTGGAATTCCCACATATAGCAGGCGCCCTGCCCGGCAAAGTAGAAATCATAGAATTCATCTTCCAGCAGCAAATCCACATTCTTACTTGTAGCCGTCACCGAGATGCCGAAGGGCACGCCGGCCTTTCTCAGCCGTTCGAAGGCACCGAGGATTTTCTTATGAATGCCGGCCCCTCTTCTCTGGTCGGTTTGCTCTTCGAAGCCTTCGACCGATATTGCCGGTGTTACATTTGCAGACTTTGCAAGCTTTGCCGCCGTCTCTTCGTTAATCAGCGTGCCGTTTGTATATACCAGAAAGAACATATCGTTGTACTTTTGAAAAATATCCATAAGCGTCTTGCCTTCGCTTTTATACATAAAGGGTTCACCGCCGCTGATGGTAACAAATCGGCTGCCCCAGCGCTCGTAGGTTTCCCCGATGATTCTGTCTACATAGGGATAAGGGACCGTCGCCTGTTTGTTTGCCTCCGACGAGGCGTAACAGCCGATGCACCTCAGGTTGCATACTTGGGTCGGTGAAAAGACGATAAAAGTCGGCGGCGGTTCGCCGTATTCTTTTTCGAATTCTTCCATCGCCTGATTGTAACTGTAGCCCTGCCGAATGAGATTATTCTCGACCAGCACGTTGATTATTTTTCTAACGATTGCAGGCGAGACATGGCCTTTATTTATATTTTTCACGATGCAGTAAAGCATGGCCGAAAGGAACTGGTATCTTTTGAGCTTCACCTGTTCCAGGTCTTGATTATCTTCTTTGACGAGGCTTTTATAGATGTAATTATCTGCCTTTTTGACCAGCAGTTTTCGAAGGCGCCTGTGATTGACCATCTTGTTTAGCGTTGAGGACAAGGCTTCAGGATTCATTCTTGACTCCTTTCTTCTTTATCAACACTCCTTGCAAGATTGTTGTCTGAGACGTTTCACATTTTCATACCTGCTGTAGAACTCTTCAAAATGTTTTATCATTTTTGGACGGTTTTTCCATTTACTTTTGGTTGCCGTATAATAACCCGCCCATGCCCACAGGAAAGGGGCGCACCATTATCGCACAAATTCGCACTAATCTCAAGAAATAAAAAGATACAAAACCGGCCGAAAATCACCAATTTCCCCCAAAATCCCTAAAACCTCGCAAAAAATCGACGTACCGCGTCGAGCGTATTTAGCCCCCAGACCTGTGCTGGGGGGATTTGTTGTTATATTTAGCCGCGGTCTCTGGCCGGGGTTTTTATCTTCGAATTTGTTTCGCCGAGCGATTCGCTATTCATCCTTCTCCCTTTTCCCTTCTCCCTTCCAATTCGTAATTCTACATTCTGAATTCTCAATTCCACCAATTATCAATCGTCAATAGTAAATAGTCAATTACACATCCCCCCGTATCCGAATCCGAATCCCTGCAAGCCTTCGGTAGGGAACCAGTAGACACCGACCGCTGACCGATTCAGCAATCCTCGAATAAAAGTTCCTGTTCAATATCTGCTCTCGGCAGTTCAACTCTTCCCCCATGTCGAATTGGGTGCACTAAAGTGTGTCTCGCGATTTTTTCCAGCGTATCATTACGTTTAACTCGGCCCCGCACCCACCTTTCCAGCCACCAAGAAGATATCTTTTGGCTTATATGCTGGGCATCGCGTCTTGGCAGATAATATTTCGCTTTTTTGCTGATACCAAGGATATAATCCGTCACATTACTCACAAGATTCACCCCGTACACAATACGCGGCGTACCATCTGTCAAAATCTCATCACTTAGCAAACCCAAAGCGTTAAGTCCATCCCGTATCTTTTGCATACGTGGATTCACACCTTCACCGAAGATACTATGCACTCGTTGCCCCTGTTTCCCCTGACTGACTAAGATTGACAACTCTTTAACCGTTTGCTCTGCATATTGTTGATTCCGTTTCCATCTTCTGCTATATTATTACATACCAAAATAGAGATTTCCGAAAGGTTTGCCAATGCCGCTTTTGTACTACTGGAGACCGGATAACTATAAGCGCGATTTGGACATGGGCGCAGGTTACCATCTGAACCAGATTAATCCACTCATGCACAGCATCGAAATTGACGACACCTTATGGGCCTTTACACGCAATAAACGCGGCGGATATGCTATTGTTGCCAAACTTGTAGTTAAGGCCAAAACGATTAACCCAATCAAATTTATATACGGCCGTTACAGAGTATGGGGCGATCTCACTTCCTCTAAGTATTTCCAAATTGAAGGCCAATCCAATGCTGAAGACCTAATCAGGTCTTTGTCATGTAAGACCGATGCAAAAATCCTCGGCCGTGCTTTTCAGGGAAAAGCTGCCGTCCGGTCAATTTCACTCCACGACCATAACTGTTTGCTTAAAGCATCTAAAAAACTCTCCCTCGAACCTCGCGCCCGCCTCTTACCCGAAGACAAACTCGAAGCCGAGCTCTTTCTTGGAGATTCAAAAACTATCAAAAACTTCTTGCTCGATGAACCGTCTGGCATTACCAAAAAAAGGCTTGAATATCTATATCAAAAAGCCCCTGCCAGAAACAAACATTTAGTGGATAAACTTCAGCTTACTTACAAAGGTAAATGCCAGATATGCCGATGGGCCCCTCGCGATAACTACGGCCAGTTACTATGTCAGGGCCATCACTTGCAATGGTTAAGCAGGGGCGGCCGCGATGTCCTCCAAAACATGGTCCTGATTTGCCCTAACCATCACGTTGCCGTCCACCGCTGCGATTCTCCATTTGATTTTGCCGACCGCTCCTTCCACTTCCCAACACACAAAGAACCGCTTCTCCTTAATACGCACTTAAAATAACCAAAAATAAGTTTTGTTAAGTATATCACCTAATTTTTTTAAAAGAAAAGGTGCAGATTTTAGGCTCCGTTCCTATGGTAATTCCTATTATTCCATATCTTTTTTAATAGCCTTTTGCCTTGCATTTCGTTTACTTCTACTGCCACTTGTGTAATTTTTTCAACACTATATCCTACAGCAATTTCAGCAATAGGTACTGTGGATAATTTTGAATTTTGATATGTAGTTTTGATATTTGCGTTTTGATTTTTTATTTCCCTTCTCCCTTATGCCCTATTAACAACGCCGGCCTTCCCGGCCTCAACCTGCGATTCGCATTTTGCGATTCGCGAGATGCCCTTAATGTTGTGCCTTCGGCTCAGGCAGGACCAATTCTGTAACTATCGCCCCCAAAGTTGACAGCATTGCGAAGATGAACACCCGCCATGCGCAGGCCTTCACAATTTCAACCGCAGCCATTTCCTTCACCAGCGTAGCCGACACGGTTGGATACAGCACCCCCAGCGCGATACCGCATATCACGGCCGCCACTATCCGCTTCCACAACCTCGCCCCGCCGCAGCCCAATGTAACCATTACCCCACAGGCCGCAGGCACCAGCACCACAAAATACCAGATATCGCCCAGGCCCGGCGTATTCCCGACATTTTGAAGATAGTTATAATCCACAGAGCCGAGGCTGAATGCCGCCACCACCGCCCAGAGACCAACGTGCCAGTATCGCGGCTTGATTGATTCACGCATCTCCGTTCGTTTTCGCATTCGCCGCCGTATCGTCAAAGGCCAGTTATAGAACAGCCGGAACACCCAATGTTCCAGCAGCGCCCCATGCTCGCCGAACACCGGCACAATATGCACAGCTTCCGTTGACCAATGAGCAGCCATAAATCTGGCTAATGCGGGATAGCGATACGTCATCTGAATCGGAAACGCCAGATAGCCGATGTACTTCATAAAGCTTAAGAAGACCGCGATATTGTAATTCTTGAAGTCCCGGTCATATATTGCAATCCCGACGGCCCACAATCCCCTGCAAATTGAACCCGGCGAAATCGGAATTATCTGGAACAGTACGATTATTCCCCCGGCCCCGATTTCATTGCCGGTCCTTTGGTAATATATCCAGGCCACGATGACTGAGACTATCTGGGTGACGGGTAGAGTCAATAAGTGCACAACGAGGCTGATAAGATAACGTTGTATATAGCGTTCGTTCAACTGCGAAAGGATTGTTTCAGCGTCCTCCTCGGTCAGAATATGTTTTCTTCCGCCCTCGGCCACCATATCCCGCATCCACTGCTCACGGAGCCTGCGGCTGAAGTACAGCTTGATTGGACGCATGAATATGTAAATCAGCTTTTCTCTTGCGAATTTGCCGTCGGTCAGGAATCTGTGCAGGCCGACAGGAAGAATCGAGAGAGGCAAATGGCATAGGAACCGCACGAAAGAATCGGCGACCTTTTGTGCGTGCTTTTCGTCGAGGCGTCCCGCCCTGTGCCAGACAATCATTTTCTCTGCAATCCTTGCCCGGATTGCCCTTATAAGATACCCGCTGCTTGTCAGCATCGCGGCGTAGTGCTTTCGCCAATCCGGACGGGCCCAGACCCGTCGAATCAATTTACCCAAAAAAGGTATCACGCCAATGATGTAAAATAACAGGATTGAAACCTTGCTGCTTCGTACTTTTTGTTCGTGCTGTTCATCGACAAGGTTTCGCACCTTCCAGCCCGTGACCGCGCTATCCATCATCGTCGACCACAGGCGCGGGCTACAAAACAGCTTCAAGTGATTATGTGTAATGTCCGGAACCGAATTTCGATATGTACATTCGACGCCTTTTAGCTCTTCGAGCATTTGGCCCATATCGGCGAACTCTTCATTGTTTGCCTCGATAAATCGCTGAAGCTTTTTTGTACTTCCGCGGTCGAACTGCACGAGCGAGCCTCGGAAAAGCCCTTTTAATATCAGCTTGAAATCGCCCGGGCTCATCGGCAAAAAGGGCAGCAGAGCCAGACCGGCCCGGAAATCGACCGCCACCAGTCCGCCGGACGGGTCGCCTTCGGTATTACTTCTTTTAAGGCAGTTGGGCTGGCTCTTGCATGTCCACCATTCGTACTGGCGGGCAACCTCGTATGCACCCATATCATTCAGCAGGTTTACAAAGTCGCGCATGAACAGCCGTTTGGCCCGGTATTCTGGCGAGCCAAGCTGTGCTTCTTCAACCGCCTTGCCCCGCCGCCATTGCTTCAATAAATCCAGCCTGTCGTCGACCTCCAGTTGCCACGTGCGGCCGTCGATCCATTCTCTCAGCTCGCCGCAGCTTCCCAGCAGATCATCGACGAAGGTCGCGTAAATATCTACGGCAGCGCGTTCATCGCCGAAGCGAACCTTTACACCGCGGCGGATAAATTTCTGCCAGATGGCACCGGCCCTCGCCGCAGCCGGATTGACCTGTAGCTGAAATGGTCCCTGGAAGCCGATCCAGTAAAGAAGGTTGCGAAACATGCGCGAAAATGAAGAGGGCGGGATGAGGATTTTTATTCCGTAGACTTTGCCGACCTCAAGGCCTTCGATGGGCTCATCGCCGGGCTCGATATCGGTTATTTTTACCCGGTAGACCTGCCCGGCAAAACCGCCGCCAACAAATTTCTCGATAACCAGATGCACACGCGCTGTTGCCGCCTGGCCGAAACCGGTTACATCAAAGACGAGCCTGTCGCCTGCATCGTAACGGGCAATTCTCATCGGCCGGTGCAGGCGGGCATCGGCAAATTTGCCTTCAAGCTGTTTACAAACTTCAACGCTGTATTCTGTCGCCATCTTTGTTTCCGAAACTAAGCGCCGGGCCCGGCAATCCAGAACTGGTAGCAAACCAGCACAACTATCGCTGCAAAAACGCCTGCTAATAAATCATCGGCCAGAATCCCCCAGCCTTTTGGCAGCTTTTCGAGTTTTCGTATCGGCCAGGGTTTGATGATATCGAATAATCTAAAGAACAGAAAACCTAGTGCCGTGGTAATGCATATCTCCCAGGTGGTGCTATCGGTCGTGAAGAAATAAGGGATTGGTAAAAACGTAAGCGCCTGACCGGCCAATTCATCGACAACGACTTCCCGCGGGTCATCTTTTCCCGTGGCCGCGATTATGGCGGGGGCCAGTAGTACGCAAACAATAGAGCCGAAAAGAACAAGGGCCGCCATTGTGATTGCTATCGGCCCGGCCGATACGCCGAAATGGCTCATGGCCGCAAAGATAAATACAGGCGGCAGCGAGCCCCACGTACCCGGCGCCAATGGCAGCAGGCCGAGCCCAAAACACGATGTCAGTATTCTTTTCATAGTCGCTGAAGGTTAACTTACCGAGACGGTTAAGTCAAAGACTATTAGGCGGTTTTTATCTATTTGCGAACTCTGCGAATATTTACGGTTTCGGCCGTGCCACCTTAAGCGGTGAAAATACTTCTTGTTTGTTGAGTGAAAGGTAGTAAAATTGCAGCTTAGTAAATGTTAAAGCGGTCAACTTAATCTTATAATCGAAGGCAGGGAGGTCCTGTATTTAACGGCCCGTATAAAGGGAGAATGAATTGATGTAATTACAATGATGCGAAAAATCGCACCCTGCTTGCTTGCTCTAAGAGTTTAAGAAGGCATAACATAGAGGATTGAATATGAAATTCAAATGCAGATGTGGTCATGTTGTGGTGGATCGTGATTCTGATTTGCCTTATAAAGGTGAGATTATTCGAGATCAGTCATATGAGGATTTCTATGAGAAATCATCTTTGCTGGCGGGTGAATTTATCAAGGCAATTAATGAAGGAAGAAGACAAGATTGGATAAAATCCTTTTATGAAGGAAGAGATTTAAATGTTTCTGATAGTGGTGTAATATCTGATATTTATTGTAAGGCTTCTGTTGAAAATGGATTGGATATATTCCAATGTGAATCGTGTGGACGAATTTTTATTGAAAAGCATTCTGATAGTAACACCTTTGTTTGCTTTAAACCTGAGTCTGATGATTGGAAAGGTGTTCTTGAAGTGAAAAAATAGAATCTGTGCTTATTATGATACAAAGGTGCGATGAATCGCACGTTATTTGCTTTTTATAGTTAAGGGAGACGTTTTTGTCTAATATGTGCGACTTACATGTTGATATAAAATTAGGATATAAGGATTTTATTCGCCTTATTAGAGATATTTGTGGAGGCACAGAAAAAGGTCGAAATGTTTATTGTGATTGGGGAGATTTTTATATATCGAATAATGATTCCTACTCGTGGATAAGAAAGAGAAGAAAAGAAGACGGTTTTTTATATTATAAATTCATTATTGAGGTTTATCCTAAAATGCCAGAGAGTGTTTTTGACGATTTTGTTAATACCCTACGTAATTTCATTTCAGTTCTTAAAGAAAAGGGGGCAAAAGTAGTTCCTGTGGGTGATTATGAGGATGAATTGAATACAAAAGGTAGGTAGTAGGTATGGTGCGAAAAATCGCAGCTTGCTTGCCCTCATTTGTGGTTGTGTTGTCCCATAATTTCATAGTGCTGCTGCGCTTTGTCTGGTCGGCTAAGTGGCGGCTTCCAGTGAAGGCGTCACGCCCGGACGTCAAAGCTTCCCTAACGAACGCCATTTTGCCAGGTCGATATCCACCCGGTCGTTCCATTTCCAAATGTCAGTGCTGCCACCCGTCAAGGCCGCCTTGGGTACGCGGAAGATAACCTTCCCGGAGTAGCGGTTGAGACGGAAGACAGGGCCTTGATAATGGGCCTGGGCCTGGGTCGCCGGGATTGGTCCCCACGATCCGGATGCGTCCTTATAATCGCGATTCGGGAGCGTCGTAATGATAGCCGCGCAACCGGCTTTACAGGAAATCGTGTTGTCTTCGATCACGATCCCGATCAGCCCGGCCACCGGGCCGTTCTTGCTCCCCCGTACCTGGTTTCTGGGATCGACGCTGCCTCGATCCTGATACTGGCATAAGATCCCGCCGCCGCCGTTGACGATCGTGTTGCCGTGTATCCAGGTCCTGGAGGAAAAGGAGTAAGATTCCTTCGTCACCGGGTCGTCATACGTACCGACGGCGCAGCCGTTGAAGAGCATAATTTCACCGCTCCACAGACCTGGGCCGGATTTCGGCGACTTATCCCAGGGCCGAAACGCGGGGGGAATCTGGCCGCTGAGTCCGTCGCGGTCGTCACCGCTGAACGTACAGCCGGTGACCTCGACACCCGCGGCCATCTCGATCGAGAGCCCGGGCCGCAGGTTGTCATGGAAGCTGGCGTTCTTGACGACGTTTCCATCCCAGACATAATCGAACCACAGGCCAAACCCGCCGTTGTGAT
>Ga0209427_10005200_pt1 | contig 14938 bp, 17 predicted proteins | sample DeeMarSWOR136_30_FD_187465 | JGI IMG/M metagenome (GOLD analysis project Ga0209427, IMG submission 187465) | Marine sediment microbial communities from White Oak River estuary, North Carolina - WOR-1-36_30 (SPAdes) (version 2) | ecosystem: Environmental > Aquatic > Marine > Intertidal zone >...
CGCCAACGAGGACTGATGCCCATCCCGAAACGTCGTATCCGTTATCTTGATCGGCTTCCTAGCTACCTTCTCCATGCCTTCCATGATACGCCCTCCTTATCTCCCAGGTTCTTCCACCCATCCTTAAAACTTTTTCATTGTGACTTGCGATATGATATTTAAATCTGTTAACATATTAGGGATTTTTTTTCAAACGAATACTTTCACATGCAGGTTTCTATTCAATCCACTTGACAAAAAAAATATTTTTTATATATTTATTCTCTTAACTTATGGAAGGGCTGCTTTCACCCTGACTTATCCTCCTCTTTAGCTTATTGAAGTCGAACCTGGATTTATTGAGCAAGAAGTGAAACCAAATGTTTACTTTGAAATTAGATGACATCCCTGCAGAGGGGCTGAATCTCAACTGGGTTGAAGAAAGGTCTTCCCTATTGGCCTATCTCGAGAATTTCACCCAAATCGACTTCGACTTTGAGAAGCCCCTCCAGACAGAGGTGAGGGTATGGAAGGCGGGTCAATCCGTTGTCATCCGAGGAAGCGTCGAGACCGCCCTTCAACTGCAGTGTGTGAGGTGTTTGAAAGGGTTTTCATTCCCCCTCACTTCCTCCTTCGAACTCACGCTACTCCCCTTAAAGAAGACCCCTGCGGTTGAAGAGGTCGAATTGGGAGAGAAGGATATGGAATCAAGCTTCTATGAAGGAGGAGAAATTCAACTTTCCGAAATCGCCTGTGAACAGATTTTTTTGGAAATTCCTTTCAAACCCCTTTGCCAGGAGGATTGCAAGGGGCTTTGCCCAAAATGCGGAAAAGATCTTAATCTTGGCTCTTGTGGATGTGTCAAGGAGGAATTTGTATCCAGCTTCTCTGCTCTTCAAAAATTGAAGCTTGATTAATTTTCTGTTGTAAATCAACCCTTCGACTCTCCCCGGTCTAGAGCCCGGGGTTTGCTAAGGGTTGATACTAAGCGGCTCTTCTGACTCCGTTCTAAAGACGGGGGCTTCGGCGCTGTTGAAGTATCAACGGCAAAGAGAAAGGATTTTTCCATATGGGTGTTCCAAAACGTAGACATTCACCGTCAAGAAGGGATAAGCGTCGGACGCATGATCGATTGACTCCTGCCACTTACTCCCGATGTCCTCAATGTCACGAACCTCTTCTTCCCCATCATGTCTGCCCCCATTGCGGGACGTACAAAGGCCGGGAGATCATCAAGGTAGAAGAGGAGAAATAGTCCTTTTTAATGAGGAGTAAAGACCCTTTATGAAGATTGCCGTCGATGCCATGGGAGGGGATTTAGCCCCCCACGCTACTGTCGAGGGGGCCTTTTTAGCTGCAAAGACACACGGAATCAAGGTGGTCCTGGTTGGCGATGAGGACCAGGTGAGCAAAGAGCTGTCCAAATTTCCCACGTCGAAGCTTCCGATCTTCATACGTCATGCTCCCCATGTCGTTGCGATGCACGATTCTCCTTCCAATGTGATCCGAAGGATGAAGGACACCTCGATCAAGGTAGCCGTCGACCTGGCCAAAGAAGGAGAGGCTAACAGCCTGGTTTCCGCAGGCAATTCCGGAGCAGCCATGGCTCTTTCGATGTACATCTTCAGGAAACTGGAAGGCGTCGACCGACCCGCCATTGCGACGGTCCATCCAACTCCGAAAGGCTCTACGGTCCTTATCGATTCGGGCGGGAATGTGGATTGCAAAGCTTTTCATCTCGTCCAATTTGCCATTATGGGGGATGCCTACGCGAAATACATCCTGGGAGAGCAGGAACCGAGGATCGGTCTGTTGAGCAATGGTGAGGAAGAAGGGAAAGGAAATGAACTGACGCGAGAGGTCCACGAGGTCTTATCCCAAACCAACCTGAACTATATCGGTTATGTGGAAGGCACGGATATCAACAGGGGATCGGTCGATGTCATCGTCTGCGATGGTTTTGTGGGAAACGTGGCTCTGAAGATTAGCGAAGGACTTTGGGAGACCATTCACGCCATTCTCAAGTGGGAAGCACAAGACAATCTAAGGGCCAAGGTGGCTTACTTTCTCATGGGGCGGGTGATGCGCCGCCTGGAGAAAAAAGTGGACTACTCAGAGTTGGGGGGCGCTCCCCTTCTGGGAGTGAATGGGAACTGTGTGATTTGCCATGGGCACTCGAATGCCAAAGCGATTATGAATGCCATCGTGCTGGCCCAGAATCTCGCAAAAAATAAGCTGAATGAACATCTGATCCAGGAGCTTCGGGAGAATCAAGACCTGCTTCGCCTGGGGCAGAGAAATTTAGAGAAGGGGAAGAATTCAATCAAAACCGTTCAAAATTCCATATCTACAGGGAGTGAATAGGAGGAAACGGATTGCACTATTTTCTCACATCCGAACAACAGATGATTCAGGATTTAGCCCGGAAAATTGCACAAGAGAAGGTGTTGCCCGTCCGGGCAGAATTGGACGAAAAAGAAGAGTTTCCCTGGGACCTCATGAAGATCTGCGCAGAAGCGGGGCTCTTCGGGGTCTCCATCGATGAGGCGTATGGAGGCTTCGGAGGAGGAATCCTTGAGAACTGTCTGGCGGTGGAGGAACTGAGTCGCGTCTGCCTTGGGGTGGCCACCAGTTATGCTGGAAGCGGTTTGGGTGCCCATCCGATCATGCTTTATGGAAGTGATGAACAGAAGAAGAAATACCTTTCCGATATCGCCAAAGGAAAGCGGTTGGCTGCTTTCGGCTTGACAGAAGCAGATGCGGGAAGCGATGCCAGCGCCATTCGAACGACGGCCGTTCGCAAAGGGGATGGTTACGTTCTGAATGGAACAAAACAATGGATCACCAACGGTGGAGAGGCTGAAATCTACACCATCATCGCTATTACAGACCGGGCGAAGGGTCCACGAGGGGCGAGCGCCTTGATTGTCGAGAAGGGAACTCCGGGGTTCGATTTCGGTAAGAAGGAGAAGAAGCTGGGAATCCGGGCTTCGGCCACCAGGGAATTGGTTTTCCGTGACTGTTTTGTTCCAAGAGAAAACCTGATTGCAAAGGAAGGGATGGGCTTCATTGTTACCATGAGAACCTTCGACCGAACACGGCCCGGCGTGGGGGCCCAGGGTGTCGGAGTCGCTCAGGGTGCATTGGATGAAGCGGCCCGTTACGCCCGGGAGCGCGAACAGTTTGAAAAGAAGATCATTTCTTTTCAGGCCGTTCAACACCTCCTGGCCGACATGGCAACGCTCGTCGAGGCAGCCAGGGCCCTGGTCTTAACCGTAGCACGTTACATCGATCAAGAAAAGAATGCAAAAGACATTTCGAAACTTTCGGGAATGGCCAAGGTCTTTGCCAGCGATGTGGCCATGAAAGTAACGATTGATGCCGTTCAAGTCTTCGGGGGTTATGGATATATGAGGGAATATCCCGTGGAGAAGATGATGCGGGATGCCAAGATCCTTCAGATCTACGAAGGGACGAACCAGATTCAGAGAAATGTCATTGGTCTCGAGTTAAGCAAGGAGTATGCAGGGAAAAAATAGCCATGAAAGCAACGGCCTTCCTCTTTCCAGGTCAGGGGTCTCAGTACGTTGGGATGGGAAAAGAGCTCCATGACAATTTCCGCGTGGCCAAAGAGGTTTTTGAAGAGGCGGATGACGCGCTGCGCTTCTCCATCTCCTCCCTCTGCTTTCAGGGCCCCGAAGAAACACTCAAGATGACTGAAAACACCCAACCTGCTGTTCTGACCACGAGCATTGCCGTCCTGAGGGTTCTCCAAGCAGAGAAGGGGGTTGTTCCCCATCTCGTAGCAGGGCATAGCCTCGGGGAATACAGCGCTCTGGTGGTCTCCGATGCCCTTGCATTTGCAGATGCGGTTCAGACCGTTCGCCTTCGTGGAAAATTTATGCAGGAGGCTGTCCCCGTGGGAGAGGGGGCTATGGCCGCCATCCTGGGTATGGAGCGGGGGCAGGTAGAGAAGCTTTGTGAAGAGGCTTCTGAAGGGGAAGTGTTGACTCCAGCCAACTTTAACTGCCCTGGCCAAATCGTCATCGCCGGTCATGCAAAGGCAGTGGAACGGGCCATGGAAAGGGTGAAACAGGAGGGAAAGAAGGCGGTTTCCCTTCCTGTCAGCGCGCCTTTCCACTCCCCCCTGATGAAGCCAGCCGGAGAGCGGCTGGAAAAAGCCTTAGAGAGTGTACCCATCAGGGATCTGAAGATTCCGGTAGTGACAAATGTGGAGGCAGACATCAACCAATCGAAGGACAGAGTAAAAGAGTTACTGGTGACCCAGGTATGGAGTCCTGTGCGGTGGGAAGAGTCCATGCAGAAAATATCAACAGATGGAATCGAACAAACCTTGGAAATCGGTCCGGGCAAGGTCCTCTCCGGTTTGATGAAAAGAATCAATTCTAAAATCGAGGCGAAGAATATAGAAGATATTCAGACGCTCAAAAAAATCTCATGACGAGGAGAACCCTTTGAGACTGGCGGGTAAAGTGGCTTTGGTAACTGGAGCAGCGCAGGGGATTGGAAAGGCGGTTGCCTTGCTGCTGGCTCGAAATGGGGCTGACATTGTTGTGTCAGACATCAATCTCGAAAAGGCCGAGGAGACGGTACAGGAGGTTCAGACCTTGGGCCGGAAGGCCCTGGCGGTCAAGGTGGATGTGGCCAAATTAGACGATGTGGAGAAAATGGTCGAGGCGATTTTGGCTCAGTTCGGTCGGGTCGACATCTTGGTCAATAACGCGGGCATTGCCCGCGATAAGCTGATCCTTCGGATGACCGAGGAGGATTGGGACGCCGTCCTCAACATCAATCTCAAGGGGACCTTTAATTGTACCAAGGCGGTCGTCCGTCACATGTCGAAGCAGAAAAGCGGGAAGATCGTCAACATCGCTTCGGTGGTTGGCGAAATGGGAAATGCTGGACAGGGAAATTATGCCGCCTCCAAAGCCGGCGTGATCGGCTTTACCAAGACGATCGCCCGGGAGTTTGCCCAGAGAGGGATCAATGTGAACGCCATTGCTCCCGGCTATATTGAAACCCCGATGACCGACGCCCTCCCCGAGAAAGTAAAGGAGGAGTTGAAGCGGATGATTCCAATGGATCGATTAGGGAAACCTGAAGATGTGGCAGAAACGGTGCTGTTTCTCGTTTCTGATTCATCAAATTATATCACCGGTCAGGTATTGAATGTGAACGGTGGAATCTATATGTGAGGAGGTGATTCCATGTCTATTGAAAAGAGGGTGAAGGAGATTATTGTCGAACAGTTGGGCGTCAACGAAAGCGAGGTCACAGCAGAAGCCAAGTTCGTGGATGACCTGGGAGCAGATTCTCTCGACCTGGTGGAATTGGTCATGGCGCTGGAGGAGGAGTATAATATGGAGATCTCCGACGAGGATGCTGAAAAGATCCTGACCGTCGGCGACGCGATCGAATATATCCAGGCTCATGCGAATCAGTAGGGGAAGGGACTCGAAAGCCTTTCCGTCGTGACCTGCGAGCTCTAAAGCCACAAGGTTTGAGGCTTGTGGGAAGCAGGAGCAGCAATCAAAGGAGGCATGATCTTTTGAGGAAAAGGGTAGTCGTTACAGGAATGGGACTCGTTATTCCCATAGGGATTGGTGTCGAAACAGCGTGGAAGAATGTGTGTGAGGGCCGATCAGGCATCGGTCGTGTAACGCGGTTCGATCCCAACGGTCTTGAGACCAAGATTGTTGGGGAGGTAAAGGGATTCAATCCCGAGAATTATATTGAAAAAAAAGAGATCAAAAAGATGGATCTCTTCATTCAGTATGCCTTGGGGGCCACCCAAGAAGCCCTCGAAGACAGCCAGCTGAAAATCACACCTCAAAACGCCGAGCAGGTTGGCGTCATAATCGGGACAGGGCTTGGGGGACTGCCGACGATCGAGAAATACCATCAAGTTTTGTTGGAAAAGGGGCCTGGTCGAATCACCCCTTTCTTCATCCCTATGCTCATTGCCAACCTGGCCTCAGGGCAGATTGCCATTCGGTTCGGTGCCAAAGGACCCAACAGCTGTGTGGTAACGGCCTGCGCCACGGGAGCCCATTGCCTCGGAGATGCCTTTCGCGCCATTGTTTATGGAGACGCAAAGGCCATCATTGCAGGCGGAACAGAGGCAAATATTACCCCTTTGACCATAGCTGGATTCAATGCCATGAAAGCCCTCTCCACTCGAAATGACGAGCCTGAGAAAGCCTCCCGTCCGTTTGAAAAGAATCGGGATGGTTTCGTTGTTGCCGAGGGAGCTGGCGTCCTCATTCTGGAGGAATTGGAATTCGCATTGAATCGCGGAGCGAGGATCCATGCAGAAATCGTAGGCTATGGGTATACTGGGGATGCCTACCACATTACAGCTCCCTCTCCGGACGGGGACGGAGCAGCCAGATGTATGGAGATGGCACTGCGCGATGCGGGAATGAGCGCTGAAGAGATTGATGCTATCAACGCCCATGGAACCTCGACCCCCCTGAACGACGCCACAGAGACTCAGGCGATCAAAAAAGTTTTCGGAGAGTATGCCAAGAAAATCCCGGTCAGCGCCACCAAATCCCTGACCGGTCATCTTTTGGGAGCGGCTGGAAGTACGGAGGCCATCTTCACCATTTTGAGCATCCAAAACGGCCTTCTCCCTCCCACCATCAATTATGATGAGCCCGACCCAGAATGCGATTTAGACTACGTGCCCAATGAGGCAAGGCGCAAACCTATCCAAGTAGCCATGTCCAATGCATTTGGATTTGGCGGAACCAATGCCACCCTCATCTTTAAAAAATATACAGGATAGGATCATATGCAGATCGGGTTGGCCTGTGACCACGGCGGCTTTGAATTAAAAGAGGAACTTAAAAATCATATTAAATCGCTGGGTTTTGAACCGGTGGATCTGGGAACCTTCAGCGAAGATTCCGTTGATTACCCTGATTATGGAATCCTTCTGGCTGAGAAGGTTTCCAGAGGAGCATTGGAGAAGGGGATTCTCGTCTGTGGGACGGGGATTGGGATGTCCATTGTGGCCAATAAGTTTCCGAGGGTGAGAGCAGCTCTCGTGAATGACGTCTACTCCTCCCGATTCAGCCGAGAACATACCGATGCCAATATCGTGGTCATTGGGGCTCGCATTGTGGGGAGGGAATTGGCAAAAGAGATCGTCAAGGTATGGTTGGATACCGCTTTTGCAGGTGGCAGGCACAAAACGCGACTCGAAAAGATTGAAGATCTTGAAGAAAAAAACTTTAAAAAGTAATATTGCAGATTTCGGATTGCAGATTTGAGATTTAAAATCCGACATCTAAAATCTGAAATTTGAAATTTTCTCTTCCACATAATGGCTCACCCTTGAAAAAGAAAGAGAAAAAAGGAAGTCATCCCCGTCGGCCCACCTGGGAAGAATATTTCATGGACATTACCCATCTCGTCGCCAAGCGCTCGACCTGTCTGCGCCGGCAGGTCGGGGCTGTTCTTGTTAGGGATAAAAAGATTTTGGCGACAGGTTACAATGGAGCCCCTTCAGGGTTGAATCATTGTCTTGACGTAGGTTGCCTTCGGGAGCACCTGGGAATCCCCTCCGGAGAAAGACATGAACTCTGCCGAGGGCTCCATGCAGAGCAGAATGCCATCATCCAGGCCGCCTATCATGGGGTGGAGATCCGGGGGGCCACTCTTTACTGTACCAACCATCCCTGCATTATCTGCTCGAAGATGATCATCAACGCGGGCATACAGAAGATCGTTTTTGAAGAGGGTTATGCCGACGTCCTGGCCAAACAGATGCTAAAAGAGTCGAAGGTGAAATCGGAAAAATTCAATCGAAAAAATTAGTTTGAGAGTAGAAGGTAGCAGGCAGAGAGTGGAAAGAAGTTTTGGACGACTCTCCCCATTTCACTTTCGACCCTCTCCTCTCGAGATGATGAGGAAACCCATGAAATGTCCCTTCTGCAATCATCCGGAAAGTAAAGTGGTGGACTCGCGCCTCAGCAAGGACAAGGAAACGATTCGAAGAAGGAGGGAATGCCTTGGCTGTAAGAAGCGATTTACGACCAGTGAGAGGGCAGAGGAAGCCCTTCCCATGGTGATTAAGAAGGATGGAAGGAGGGAGGTCTTCAATCGCGTCAAAATCTTCAATGGCCTGAAAAAGGCCTGTGAAAAGAGACCTATCAGTGTGAACATTATTGAGAAGATCGTCAATCGAATCGAGCAGCACTTTCAGGAAAAAGGGGAGAGGGAGGTCAAGAGTTCTGAAATTGGGGACAAGGTCATGGACGAACTCCATCGACTGGACGGGGTTGCTTATGTCCGCTTTGCCTCTGTCTATCGTCAGTTCAAGGATACCCAGGAGTTCATGGATGAGTTAAAGGACTTTCTCGGGGACAGGAAGAACGAAGAAACCAAAAAGAGATAATCTCGAAGCACGAAATCCGAATAAGGTTTATTGGTTATCAGAAGATCAGGCTATGAGGGAGTGGGTATCAGGATATCAGGGCATCAGGTGATGAGAAAGGATCATTGTAAAATGATCAATTAGCAATGGTCAATCACCAATCTCACATATTGCTAATTTTATATTGTTAATTTTGCAATCTGAATTGATCTTTTTCTGATATCCTGGTTCTCTGATATCCTGCATCCTGATTTCCTGGTACTCTGATTTCCTATCGGGGTTTGTTTCGAGTGTCGATATTCGGATTTATGGAATAGAACTGTGTCGATTGTGGATGACGAGCGTTGGATGCGAAGGGCTCTCCATCTGGCAGAGAAAGGACGGGGAAGGACATCCCCCAATCCCCTGGTGGGCGCTGTCCTGGTGAAGGACGGTCAAATCATAGGGGAAGGGTATCATACCAAAGCTGGGGAATCTCATGCTGAGATTGTTGCTCTCGGAAAAGCGGGGGATAAGGCAAGAGGGGCCACGCTCTATCTCAACCTCGAACCCTGCACCCACTATGGAAAGACCCCTCCCTGTGCCCCTGCTGTGATCGAGGCAGGCGTGAGCAGGGTCGTGGTCGGAATGGAGGACCCCAATCCAAGGGTGACAGGAAAAGGGGTCGCCAGTCTCATGGAGGCTGGCCTCGATGTGAAAATGGGCATTCTAGAGAGGGAATGCCGGAAACTAAATGAGGCCTTCTGTAAATACATTTCCCATCAAGTCCCCTTCATCATTCTTAAGGTGGCTGCCACGCTGGATGGGAAAGTGGCAACGAGAAATGGGGAATCTAAATGGATTACTGGGGAGGTCTCCCGACGTTTTGTCCACCGGATAAGGGATCAAGTCGATGGAGTTATCGTCGGCATCAGGACGGTCTTAAAAGATGACCCCATGCTCACGGCCCGTATCAAGGGAGGAAAGGATCCATTCCGCATCGTCCTCGATAGTCGATTGAGGATTCCAGAGAATTCCAAGATGATAGAGGCCTCTCCTTCTAAAGCAATCATTGCCACCACAGAAATAGCCCCCCAGAGGAAGATAGAGAGCCTCGAGAAGAAGGGGGTCCGTGTTCTGATCTTCGGTTCCAAAATGGGGAAAGTCGATTTAAAGGCCTGTCTCTCAAAACTGGGAGAGATGGGGATGATGAGTCTCCTGGTGGAGGGGGGAAGCCAGGTCAGCGGCTCCTTCTTGGACGAAGGTCTGGTTGACAAAATCCTCCTCTTCTTTTCTCCGAAATTGATTGGTGACTCTCTGGCGCCGGGTATATTCGGTGGAGAAGGAACTCATCAATTGAGAGATGCTTTTTCCATCACCGAACTGAAAATAAGGAGGATGGGAGAAGACATCCTTCTAGAGGGATATTTAACGCGTCCTGATAACAAAACATGGATTAAGAGTTAAGAATTGAGAGTTAAAAATTAAAAGTTAAGAGTTCAAGGTTAAAAGTCAAAGGTTCACAGTTTAAAGTTCAATGTTCATTGTTTATCGTTCGTAGTACAACGTATGTAGTCTGGAGCAAATATGTTTACTGGAATCGTTGAGGATAGGGGAAAGGTATTAAAGATGGAACATCGAGGAGAGATGAGGCGTCTGACGTTAGAAGTCCCCTTCGATTTGACAGAGGTGCAACCTGGTGATAGTATTAATATAAATGGTGTTTGTCTCACGGTTGTGGATAAAAAAGGGCGGGCCTTTTCCGTAGATCTTTCACCTGAGACCCTTCAAAGAGCCACCTTTACCAGAGTAAAGGAAGGAGATAAGGTCAATCTTGAGAGAGCTCTCAGGTTTTCTGATCGCTTAGGGGGGCATATTGTTACAGGACATATCGATGGAATCGGAGTCGTCACAGAGAGGAGAATGGAAGGAGATTTTCTTCACCTCAGAATCCGGATTCCTCAAGCCTTAACGCGGTATGTGGTCCAAAAAGGGTCTATTGCCATTGATGGAATCAGCCTAACCGTCAACGATTGTCAGAGGGATTGGATCCAGTTGACCCTTATCCCCTACACCCTTGAAAAGACAACCCTCGTGGACAAACAGGTAGGGGATGAGGTCAATGTGGAAACAGACATCTTAGGGAAATATGTAGAAAGGATATTGGATCGGGGGAGAGGGACATCCAAAGGAATTGATCTTTCTTTTTTAAAGGAGCATGGCTTCCTAGACAAAGAGTGAGGAGTCAAATGGTTTGTACGATAGAAGAGGGATTGGAAGAGATTCGACAAGGTAAGATGGTGATTCTCGTCGATGATGAGGATCGGGAGAATGAGGGCGATCTCACCATGGCGGCAGAAAAAGTCACTCCCGAGGCCATCAATTTTATGGCTAAATATGGGAGGGGGTTGATTTGCCTTTCCTTAACAGAGGAGAAGCTGAATGAACTCCGCCTCCCGATGATGGTCACAGACAACACTTCAAGATTTCAGACTGCCTTTACCGTTTCGATTGATGCACGGAAGGGAGTGACCACAGGCATCTCGGCTGCAGACCGGGCCTGTACCATCTTGACTGCCATCGACGATCATGCTCAACATGAGGATCTGGTCACCCCCGGGCACATCTTCCCGTTGCGGGCTAAGCAAGGGGGAGTGCTCGTCAGGACAGGTCAGACGGAAGGGTCTCTCGACCTGTCAAGAATGGCTGGTTTGAAGCCAGCCGCAGTGATCTGTGAAATTATGAATGAAGATGGCACCATGGCAAGGATGCCTGATCTTCAACGCTTTGCCCAGAAACACGGCTTAAAGATCGTTACGATCGCCGACCTTATCAAGTACCGGCTCACAAAAGAGTCCCTGGTTCGTCGCATTGCCACCGCTCATCTTCCTACAAAATATGGCGGAATTTTTACGGCAATTGCTTACGAAAACGATGTGGATCCCTTTCACCATATTGCTCTGGTTAAAGGGGAGATTGCCCCCGAGGACACGGTTCTGGTGAGGGTTCACTCCCAGTGCTTGACGGGAGACGTCTTCGGGTCGAGACGTTGTGACTGTGAAGAACAACTCCACAGTGCCATGGCCATGGTAGAAAAGGAAGGCAAAGGGGTCATCGTTTACATGAGGCAGGAGGGAAGGGGAATTGGGTTGGTTAACAAATTGAAAGCCTACTGCCTCCAGGATATGGGGAAAGATACGGTAGAGGCCAATGAAGCGTTGGGGTTCAAGGCAGATATGAGGGATTACGGGATCGGGGCTCAGATCCTGGTGGACCTGGGCCTTCACAAGATCCGTCTCATGACCAATAATCCACGGAAGATCATAGGTTTGGAAGGGTATGGCATTGAGGTCGTCGAAAGGGTTCCGATCGAGACGAACCCCCATCAAGAGAACATTGAATACCTTAAGGCCAAGGCAAAAAAGATGGGTCACATCCTCTCGATCAAAATAGCGGAGTGAAGCCCTGAACCATGTAAGGTTCAGGGCAAACCCTGCACCATGCAAGTCGCAGGGCAAGCCCTACACCCTACGTGGTGCGGGGGAAAGGAGAAGGAAATGGCGAAGACCCTCGAAGGCAAATTGATAGCGAAAGGACTGAAGTTTGGGATCGTATTGAGCCGGTTTAATAATTTCATTGCTGAAAGACTTTTGGAGGGTGCGTTAGATGCTTTGAAACGGAGCGGGGCAGACGAGGAGGATTGTCCTGTGGCCCGGGTTCCAGGCGCCTTTGAGATCCCCCTCGTCGCTAAGAAGATGGTAAAGAGTGGACGATACGATGCCATCATCTGCCTCGGATGTGTGATTCGCGGCGCTACTCCTCATTACGACTATATCGCCACAGAAGTCACCAAGGGAATCGCGCACATTTCTCTCGAAAGCGAAGTTCCTATCTCCTTTGGGGTATTGATTACCGATACCATTGAACAGGCTATTGAGAGGGCTGGGACCAAAGTGGGTAACAAGGGTTTTGATGCCGCCATGTCTGCGATTGAAATGGCTAACCTGATGAAGGAGATCGGAAAAGGAAGAGGATAAAATCTGTCTTGGGGAAAAGAAGAAGATCGAGGGAGTTTGCCCTCCAGGTTCTTTATCAATTGGATATTACCAAACAAGACGTCGGGAAGGCGATGACTCGACGGACGGAACATTTTTCATTGAGTGAAGGCAAAGATGAGTTTGCCGAGCGGATCGTCCTCGGCGTTTTAGAGCATGGCCAGGAGCTTGATAGGCTGATTGAACAATATTCGGAGCACTGGCGCCTGGATCGAATGAATATCGTCGATCGAAATATCCTTCGCATGGCGACCTTCGAACTCCTCCACTGCGATGACATTCCTCCGAAAGTTACGCTCAATGAAGCGATCGATCTTGGGAAAAGATTTGGATCTGAGGATTCAGGAAGTTTCATCAATGGCATCTTAGATCGCATCCGAAAGGAAGCGATTAAGAAACCCACCCATCCACAAAAGCACAATGGAAATTGAAAATTGAAAAATTAGCATTTCAACATAGAGATCAACGTAACATTTTCCACTTTGTACTTTTCATTTTGCACTTTGAATTGGAACGAAGTTCCGCATGGACGTCATTCTCTCCATCGAAGAAGTCGACCTTCAAGAATGTGACCTTCTGGTGACCGGATTCTTCCAGGACGAGAGGCCTCTGAAGGGGGCATGCGGTTTGATCGATTGGAGGCTGAATGGGATGTTATCCCGTTTCCTCAAAGAAGGGAGAATGACGGGGGACTGGCAGGAGACGACCCTGATCCCTTCCCATGGAAGAGTCACGCCAACCTTGATTCTTCTCCTTGGATTGGGGAAGGTCAGAGATTACAGTTATCTCCGTCTTCGAGAACTTTTTCCCTACCTCTTCGAAACCCTTAAGAACTTGAAAACAGTAAAGATCTGTTTTTCCTTCCCTTACGACGGAGGATATAATGTGGATTGCGGGAAATCCGCAGAAGTTCTCATCGAGGGATTGGCCGATTGCTTCAATGCAGGGTTTCCTGTAGAGGAAAGGTGGGCCAGTCAGTTTCAACTTTTCTTCACTGTGGAGGAGGATAAATTCCCTGAAATCCTTTTAGGGGTCCAAACCGCTCAGTCGATATTGAAAGACCGTCTGAAAATTAGAATATTCACTGCCTCCGAGAAAAAGTCAGGAACAACTCCTTGAAGCTCCCTGGCCATGCCTACCGCAGGGAGGCGGCTATTTTCCCCTTAAAATATTGGAGGGTCCTCCTCAGACCCTCCTCACGGCTTACTTGGGGCTCCCATCCTAAAACCCTTTTCGCCTTTGTGATATCGGGTTGCCTAACCTTCGGATCATTCTGAGGTAAGGGATGAAAGATGATCCGGCTTTGACTCCTCGTCAAGCGGAGAATCTCTTTAGCAAAGTCCAGGACGGAAATTTCCTCAGGGTTTCCCAGGTTCACCGGTTCCACTTCATTCGAATCAAGGAGTTTCTTAATCCCATTGATTAAGTCATCAACATAACAGAAACTTCGGGTTTGAGAGCCGTCTCCGTAGACAGTTATGTCCTCTCCCTTCAACGCTTGGACCATGAAGTTCGGCAGGGCTCTTCCATCATCAAGGCGCATTCGGGGGCCATAGGTATTGAAGATTCGAGCAATGCGAGTTTCAACCCCATGGGTTCGGTGATAGGCCATGGTAATGGCCTCAGCGAACCGTTTTGTCTCGTCATAAACGCCTCTCGGCACAACCGGATCTACATTTCCCGGATAAGATTCGGATTGTGGATGTTCTTTAGGATCTCCATAGACTTCGGAAGTGGACGCCAAGAGAAATCTTGCTCCTTTCTCTTTTGCCAGACCAAGGGCCTTGTGCGTGCCCAGGGATCCCACCTTTAAGGTCTGGATGGGGTAGTCCAAGTAGTCTTTGGGACTGGCAAGAGAAGCGAAATGGAGGATCGCATCGAGTTCTCCCTCCACATAGAGGTATTCCGTCACATCATATTTAACGAATCTAAACTTCTCGTTTCCTAATAAATGGGTGATATTTTCAATATTCTCTTTCTTGATCAGGTTATCCATGCAGATCACCTCATCTCCCAGATGGATAAAGTGATCGCAGAGATGGGAGCCGAGGAACCCGGCTCCTCCTGTAATCAGAATCCTTCCCATCTTCATCCTCCTTGAGCATCTTGAACTTTAATAGAACCATCCTGCGCTCGCCTGCGGCAGGCTGGGCCAGTGACAGGAGAAACATTGTAACATTCAATACTGATCGCTTACGAATCTCATTGATGCTATAGACCATTACCATAGACAGGGGTAAGTTGTAAACTCTGTCGTTGTACTAATGCAAACGCATTTGTTTTCTTGATATGGGGACCCCCTCACCCTCCCTTCTCCCCCTGCCTACCGGCAGGCAGGCGCTGGGGAGAGTGATGGGGTGAGGGGCGATTTTTCTGAGTGTAATGGCATTTAATGCGTTTGTATTAGATATTTCTAGAAGTTAGCGATCCATGATAATTGGTGTTTATTCTCTTCCAGGATTGATGCTTTTTCAACAACAGGGTGACGGTTTATCGATTTTATTTTGACAATTTCTATGAA
>Ga0209427_10005202_pt1 | contig 14932 bp, 16 predicted proteins | sample DeeMarSWOR136_30_FD_187465 | JGI IMG/M metagenome (GOLD analysis project Ga0209427, IMG submission 187465) | Marine sediment microbial communities from White Oak River estuary, North Carolina - WOR-1-36_30 (SPAdes) (version 2) | ecosystem: Environmental > Aquatic > Marine > Intertidal zone >...
GTCATTGAATCGGGTTGTCCCGCCGAATCGCAGTGCATTTCTTAAGACGTCCGGTCCCATGCCAGCGCCGTCATCAACACACACTACCTTCTTGACTTTTGGAGACTTAGGCTTACCTCGTCCTGAATACGATTGTGCTTCACTATCAAAGTGCACTACAAAATTGTTCGCTCCGGATTGAAAGCCGTTGTCTGCCAGTTCTGAAATGGCACTTGCAGTTGATTTGTATCCGCTATCACGTGTGGCTTCAATGAAGTTTTTTTCTTTCACGATTGTATATTTTTCATCTATCATTTTATGTCCTTTCTTTTCGCCCGACTTCTAGCCGGACGGAATAGTAGAAAAAAGTGTGCTAATTTGACAATCGAATAAGGCATCTTGTCAATTTTGGTAGGGGCGGAGGCCGAATTTTATTCATTTCATGTTCCTAACCTGATTTCCTTGTACGCAAAACTCTTGAAAAAAATGACTAAGTTTAGACAAGAACACATTCCCTGTGTGCCTTAAAGCATTTGTTCACACAGCGCACATATTAAGCATGTTTCAATGAAGGACGGGATTTCGAAGTGAGATCAACTCGCTTCGATTTGGTCCTGACCTTTAGCCAGAACTCGACCGAGTCCTCATAATCAATTGTTCAATAACTGATTGACCGTCAAAAATCAAGAAAAAAGTGAAAAATTTTCTTGATTTTGTAAAATTTTCCTAGGGCGGAATTACTCTCAGTCGCCGCAGGTTATCTTGTTGAGAAGCTTCTGCATAACGATATATTACATGTTCTCGGTGGCTTTGCAAGGTGAATTAAATCGGGGGGCTTTACTTTACGGGCCAGTTTTGCAGTCGGGCAAATTCCTCTATTTTTTTCCAATGGTCTTTCGTTGTCTCGACCGAGAATTTTTTACCGTCTGTATTAACGATGACCAGCCCCGCACCAGCAAATCTCGGCTTGATGAGTTTGATCTCTTCCTTCAAAACCATCCACGAACCTTCTATTTCCCCCACGAGTTCGTCGACATGTCGTCCTCCATGGTCTTGTCGCCACATTTCCATCTCCAGCTTGCGTCTTTTATCGGAGCGGCTTGCCAGCCACATGCCCAAAAGCCCAAAGTTGACCTGAAGGGCCACGATCCAGAAACTTACTTTTCGAAAGGCCAAAAAGTAGAATCCATCTTCTGTTATGTGGAGGTCGCCGTGCATTTCCTCCGGCTTTGTGGACCTGACATCATCAAATGAGAGCATTTCCATAAACCTGTATCCTCGATGTAGAAGGCTTTGTATATGGACATTTTATAAGGGATGAGTGACTTTGCAAGCCGAATTAGGGCGGGGCGGGTGGTTGAGGCGTACAGCTTTTATCTCGTCGCAGTATAGCGATTGTGCTGAAATGGTATAAGAAAACCCTATATCACGGCATATTATTCAATATACCTGCTATATTTGCCGAAATATAGAGTACGGTGGGATGTTCATCCTGTATCAAGGCAGAATTACTGAAGGAGGTATAAAAGTGACTAATCATAAACTATTCGACTGGTATGAGTTTCTTTCGAAGAAGGTTCTCAAAAGCGATGTTTTTAATGTAAAAAAGGTTTCGTTGAGTTTTTGGTCGGACGGGCCTAATTTTCAAGGAAGCCCCTTTCATATTTACTCGCTTGTCGGCAACGGTTGGGATTGCCCAATAACAGTAGATATGCGTATGAAGGTTACGCCAAAGACCTTGTTTGGCACTAAGAAAGAGGCGAATAAGTTGGTTGCGCCCCGGCAATGGCAGATACCATTAGGGCCGGGAGAAATTGTACTGGCATCAGCACTGGGATATGCTTGTTGCGATTGTAAGCCTTGTACCGTAACTTTTGAAAAGGCAAAGGTATCGAAAGAAGGTAAGGGTAAGTGCGTGCTGAAACGCCGCGGCAAGTCGATGGGCTTTTCTGTCAATCCGCTGGGATTGCTTTTGCTGCCTTTGGGCTTTGTCGTTATCAGTTGGCGCAACGGGGTCTCGATAGGGCTGCCGGTGAAAAAAGACAAGAGCAAGACCGAAGATAGAAATGAGGATTTGCAAGAGCAAAATCTACTGCTACAATCGATATGGTCACTTGCGAAACCGGGCAGGATTGATGTTCGCCCTTTGGGGTCTACATTAGGGCAGGAAGGAATGTCGAAGTTCGAGGCGGAGATAGAGGGACTTTGCGTGGATACTTATTCGAAGTGGTGTAGAAAAAACGGGCAGGCTCCCGACCTTGAGGTTGTCAGGTCTAAAACACCGGCATCAGAGGAGCTTATGGAAAGTGAGCAGGCGGATATGGTTCCTGTTATACCCGTGAATGCCAACTGGTAGGTTTATTCACTTTAGGATTTCTGTTTTGGCGACATCGCAAGGGCGGGGGAGATTTGCCGGGAGAGATCGGCGGTAAATAATTGATAATTATAAGGATCATAAGCTGTTTTATATATCAGTTATCGGTCTATGTTGTAAGAGCCGATTTAAATTGCTCTGATTTGCTAAAGTGGTTGGTATCCTTTGTCGACAAAAACAGTGAGATTATACGATTACAATCGATTTGCATTGCGGGGGATATTTCTCGGATAGCTCCGCAAGTTTGCCTGCATAAGGAAATAATATGCCGGAAGAACAGTTCAGGCTTATTGACCTAATAGACGATTTGGCGGCGGGGAAAGACGTCTTTTTTAAGCTGGTTAATCGTGTTAAGGATGTGATGACCAGAGATGTCAAGACCCTGACACTTGACGGCACGATAGAAAAGTGTCTTAAGTTTATGGAGGAGAACCATGTCCGGCACATTCCCATCGTTGACAGCCCGACGGGAAACGAGGAGAGCCAATGCTTTGTAGGTGTTGTTTCTCAGCGTGATGTGTTCCGGCAAATATCTCCTTATGCAGGAAAAGTTGGCCAGACGGATTCTGATTCCCGTGCGCTGAAGCAGTCTCTTGTTCAAATCGTAACCCGAAATCCCAAATCGGTATCGCCTGAGACATCCATACAAGAGATGATCAGCATCATGGTTGATAATCATGTCAATATGGTTCCGGTCCTCGTTGAGCAGGATTTAGTGGGCATCGTTACGTCGACGGACGTCCTGAAGCTGTTTATCAGGCTCGATAAAATCCGGCAGATATGCTCAAAGCTGGAAGAGACGGGGCAGCGAAGACATTTTGTAGACCTTCTTTCGGGCCATTCAGACGAGGTGATACCCGCGTTGTCGACAGTTCTTCGGACCGTTGGAGATATAATGACTGAGCAGGTTGATTGTTTGGATGAGGAAGAGAGCCTGGCTAAAGTGTTGGAGGTTATGCAGAAGGATAAAATCAGGCACGTTCCGATTGTAAACGCACAGCAAAAACTGGTTGGGATTATCTCGGACCGGGACGTTCTGCGTTATCTTCCATGTTTGCGGCCCGGTGCCGACGCATTTCACGACAGGCTGTTTGATGTGGCACCGAACAATGCAGCGATCAAGCAGGTTCTTCATGATGTTGTTAAGCGAGACGTGAGCTGTGTGCTTCCGAGCTGTGATTTTTATACTGCCGTTAGTATGTTGTATGAGAAGAATATAAGCTGTCTGCCGGTGACCGATGAGGAGAAAAAACTTATCGGAATAGTAACAGTAACCGACGTGATGCGAGGCTTGCTGGCCGCGTACGGTCTTTTTGAGAAATCCGTGGTTTAATTTACCACATTTTTCGATAAATTCGGCACGACCAGCGCCAAAATTCACCTCGAATTCAATTTCACAACGAAGATAAGAAGTTTATACAAATCAAATAAATTAAATTTGCTCAACAAAGTCAGGTTGTATGTTTACAGGTGCAGTTACACTTCCATTTAAAGTCGGGCTCTCTTTGATGAGGGGGACATATTTTTTGTAATCTATGTTAATTAGTCCCTGTCTGAGATGGCCTTTTCCAATTGCTGTACTAAAGGAGGAAGGTCACTTGAAATGATTTTCCACACTACATCAAGGTCGACATCGAAATAGCCGTGAATGAGGCGGTCCCTGGTTCCTGCAATTTGTCGCCACGGGATTTGCGAATACTTTTGCCGGCACCTGTCAGAAACATTCTTTGCTGCTTCTCCCAGGACCTCCAGCAGCCGTAGAAGTGCTAAGGCAAGCTTCTCGTCTTTGTCGAGGTCCACCCGCTCAGAGTTTTCTGTAAGTTCCACCGCTTTACGTGCAGCATCAAGCATGTGGCGAAGGCGCACTACATCGTCAGCCTTTGACATATTGCACCTCTGCTTCTGACAGTACTTTTTCTCGAAAGTATCGGCTTAGGAAATTAGGTGTATGTAGCTCAACCTTACGGTCAAGTAACCGAGAGAGTTCGTCTTGCATATCGAAAAATGCAAATCCCGGCTCCTGCCCTTTTTCGAACACCACCAGCACGTCCACATCGCTGTCAGCGTTAAAATCGTCCCGCAGAGCAGAGCCAAAAACTGAAAGCCGGCGAATATGATGCCGGCGGCAAAAATTTTTGATTTTGTCCTTCGGTATAGTCAGTTTTTTGTTCATCACTATGTTTCTATGGCTACTTTTTGTTTTCTAATCCTTAATACGGGTCTAAGGCCGCACGGCACGAGTAGCAAAACTCAGGGTTTGAGAAGCCTTTGTTCTTCGAATACTTTACCGGTGAGGTAGTCGGTAAAGGTGACCGTTACCGTTAGCGGCTCTTCAAAACTTTCTACCTTTTCTAAAACGTCAAAGGTCAATCTGTAATTGGTCTTCAATAAGGCGTTAAACCAGAGTTTTCTTAGTTTGTCCGACGTTATGTGCCACTTTCCAAGTAACTTCGGGTCCCTGTCTTTGTCCAAATCCAGTAACTGCACATGGACATCTCCGGGCGCCTTTATGATGTCGCCGTCCTGGTCGATGGGCTGTATATAGACAATCAGGGTTTCCTTTTTGCCGTCTTTGTCTTTGTCAAAAAGATTAGTGTATTTTGTAATCCTGACACTTTGTATGTCACAGAGTTCTTTTAGCTTGATGTCGTCTTCGAGGCCGTGGAGGGTGATTATCTGTTGTTGCAGGTCTTTGTTCCTTGATTCCAAGTGCTCAATATGTTGCATCAGTTCTCTTTTTTCCCTGCTGAGCTTGTCTACTTTTTCTGCTAACGGATTTTTCGTGATTGGTGTGCTTTCGCATCCTGCAAGCAAAGCCGTCAGCGCGCAGGAGCAGAACAGAACCGCGATGTATGCGAAAGACCAGGCAGCAACATCAGGCTTTTGATACTCGATATTCGACGTTCGATATTGGGTATTCATTATTTTTGCTCCTGTTCCCTGACGATTTCAGGCGCTTTTTGCAAAATTCTGTCAGCGAGCCCGTAGTTTATGGCTTCATCGGGTTCGAGCCATAGGTTTCGGTCGCAGTCCTTTTCCACTTTGTCGGGTTTTTGACCTGTGTGATTTGCCAATATCTCGTAGAGGCGGGTTCTCAGGCGTAGTATTTCCTTTGCTTCAATATCGAGGTCTGTAGCGGGGCCTTCAAGTATTCCAGTGATTAGCGGCTGGTGCAAAAGAATCCTGTTGTTTGCCAAGAGGAATCTCTTTCCTGACTTTCCTCCGGCCAATAAGACGGCTGCCATACTTGCGGCCTGTCCGATGCAATATGTTGCGACGTCACAGCGCAAAAACTGCATTGTGTCGTAGATTGCCAGGCCTGCCGTGATTGATCCGCCCGGTGAATTGATATAAAAATGTATGTCGTTCTTGTTGTCTTCGTTGCTCAAAAACAACATCTGGGCGATAATCAGGTTTGCGGTCGCATCGTCAAGTGGTCCACCGAGAAACACAATCCTGTCCTTGAGGAGTCTTGAATAAATGTCGTATGCTCTTTCGGTACGCCCACTTTTCTCAATTACTATCGGTACTAAATTTTGATTCATAGCCATATTTCTTGTCTCTTATATTATATTTACTTTTTATTTTTGTCTTTCTTTTTTTCTTTGTCTTTTTCTTCTTCGTGCAGGACCTCGTCAATAAGTCCGTACTCGTGCGCTTCCTTTGCCGTCATGTATCTGTCTCTTTCTGTCTCAGCGGCAATTTTTTCAATCGGCTGACCGGTGTGTTTTGCAAGAAGCTCGTTTATCATCTTTTTCGCTTTTACGATTTCTTCGGCCTGTATTTTAATATCGGCAGCCTGACCTGTAACTCCGCCCCAGACCTGGTGGAGCATAACTTTTGCATGAGGGAGGGCATGGCGTTTACCTTTAGTGCCGGCGGCCAGTATTATCGCAGCCCCTGACTGGGCCCTGCCGATGCAGTATGTTGCAATCGGAGAACCGACAAATCGCATAGTGTCGTAGATAGCCATGGTGTCGTCAACACTGCCTCCCGGGGAGTTAATGTAGAGGCTGATTTCGGTGTCTCTTTTCAGATTGTCGAGATATAACATTTTCATAATGACTTCGGCAGCCCTTTGATATGATATCTCTCCAATCAAAAACACTATTCGGTTCTCCAGGAGCATATCATCGAGACTCATCTGCCGGTATCGCTGATACTGGCCGTATTGGTTGTACGGTTCCATGTTTTTGATGATAGTTTTTCCGGGATTTTCGATAGACATTTATGTTTTCCTTAAAAAAATCGTATCCAGTATTTCGTATCTCGCGTTACTGCCAGCGAGATAGGTTTTTTTTGTTTTTTTACTCTATACTTTTCCTGTTATCTGATAATTGAACCGCCGTATTATTGTTTTTTTGCTGCTTTTTTCAGTTTTTTTGTTGTTTTTTTCTCAGTTGCCTCTTCTTTTTTATCCGTCTTTTTTGTTGTTTTTTTAGCAGGTTTTTTCTCGGCTTTTTTTGCTTTCTTTTCTGCCTTTTTCTCGGTTATCTTCGCTGACTCGAGTAGTTTGGCGATGCACATTTGCTCGCGCACCTGTAACTTGAACTGTGCGAGCGAGCCGTCGCGGAGCATCTGTTCTCTCATTCTTTCCGGTCTTTGTCCCTGCTGAATTGCCAACTGGGCAATGTGGCCGTTAATCTCCTCATCGGTCACTTCAATATCGAGCTTATCGGCAATTTTATCCATAATAAAGAAGGTCTTTAGCTGCTCCTTGGCCTGTTGCTCACTGCCGGCCTGAAGCTGCTCCATGTGCTCTTCGATCTGCTCACGCGCCATTCCCCGCATGAGCAGATTTGAGTACTGTCTTTGTAACAGGGAGATCGATTGCTCAGCCACAATATTTAAGGGGAGGTCAAAATCGGTATTGTCGAGCAGATATTTATAAATCTGCTCGGTCATCTCAGATCGGACCTGCTGCTCTAACCGGCCCTGGAGCGAATCCCGGATTCTTTCCCGAAGCTGATTTTCGTCTTCGACTTCCAATTTTTTCAGGAAGTTTTCATCCAGGGCGGCGGGCTTTAGGTATTTTATATCATGTACGGTAATTTGGACATCCACCTTTTTGCCTCTGTATTCTTCTCTGAAGAATGTTTTTGGTACCTCGACACTTGTCTCTTTGGTGTCACCGACTTTAGCTCCCACCAGAAGCTCGTCGAGCTTTTCAACCGGTACCGCACCGACGAAGCCATTGGACCTTACATAAATGCTGATATTATCAAGCTTCTCCTCGGCCTCGACGTCTTCAACCTTCAGGACCGCGTCGGCAATTATCTGGTCGTCCACCTCTGTGGCACCGTCGGTTCGGGGTGTCCACAGGCCGGACAGTTTTTGCAATTGCTCCACTTCCCTGTCGATTTGTTCTTCCGTGACTTCGAGCTTGGTCCTGGTTACGGGGATGCCTTCGAGCTGCGGCAAATCAAATTCGGGCCGGACCTCGACCTCGAAATCGAACTTCATGGGGCCTTCGGCCGGAAGGTCTATGCTTTCGTAAATATTCAGCTTGCCCCGCTCTTTCTTTATAGGGTAGCTTTTGCCTTCGTCTGTAACAAGCCATTCGGTTTCGGGCTGTTCAGTGGATACGGCGGCGTTTTTTGAAAGGGGGGCATTGTTTTTTTCGAATTCCCGCCGCAGATTTTCCGGGATTGTGCTTTTGTCCAGGTCGGCCTGGAATTCTGATTCAACAGTGCAAAGGGGTCTCTTTTCGAAATCAATATCCGGGTCACGAAGTGCGTCCAGTTTGCTGTCCTTGATGGCCGAATCGCTGGCATCGGCAATCAGTTTCAACTTGATTTGCTCGGTTGTTTCTTTGCCGAAGCGCTTTTCGAGGAGTCTTCGCGGCGCCCGGCCCTTTCTAAAGCCCGGCACGAGCGCTTCCTTGCGCAAGGTTTCGTACTGCTCATCGGTGGCTTTCTTTATCTTTTCTTCCGGTATCTCTATAATCACCTTTTTCCTGCAGGGGCCCGCTTCCTCGATTGTTACGGTGTTTTTGATTTCATCCTTTTTTTCTTCAGTTTTTTCTGTCTCTGTGGCTTGCTCATCTTCTGCCATTTTGGTGCTCCCGAACGAATTTGGTTTATTGTCTTTTAGATATTAAGCAAAAAAGGCGTCGGGAAAACAACGTCCCTTAGCCAAATTTCAATGATTTTCAGTCTCCGTTTGACGGGACTCTAACATACCGGCGACCAACGCCAAACTACTGTGCTTAGCCGGTAACTCGCCGATACTATATTATCTACAATCCTTTATAAGTAGTTTCGTAAAGCGGGCGATGAGATTTGAACTCACGACATTCACGTTGGCAACGTGACGCTCTACCACTGAGCTACGCCCGCATATTCGTAACCCGTCGCTCGTGGCTCGGAGCCAGAGTTTCGATTCAGTCTCAATTATAGGGGGTATTATCGTATATGCAAAGGGATTTTTTGCGAAATTTTTAGGTTTTATGTAGGCAAAATTACAAACAAAATACCAGCTCAAAAGGTAAGCCGAGCGTTAGATGTGGTTCTAAAAAGCAAAAAAGGCCGCTAGCGCTATGCTAACAGCCTTTATTTGTGGAAGAAAGCTAGAGAATATCTGTTCTAATCACATTCAGGTGCGGTGCAGTGTAACCATTCGCCGGCAAATAGTGCGAAATCCTTAAAATTAACACGGCAGTCATGATTAAAGTCAAAGGTGGGGTAAGGATGGTATGTATCACCACAGACTTTGTAGCTTGGGGAACTGTGTTCATAGGCGCCCATATCTACAACAGGCGGATCGCCGTTGCCTGTATCCGGTACATTTGGGTCATCGTAGAATCGCAGATTTCCGTCTAAATCGGTAATTATTCCATCAGGAACGGAATTATTATCCGCTGCATCAATACATGGTGACGAATCCGCCAATTGTAATTCGTCATCCTCTGTACCAGGCATGTAGTCAGGACCGAGTGGATCAACAAAAGAAGGGTCCTGCCCGATGTTACCCTCTCCTCCCAGGTCTCCTGTCAAACCTTGGATGCATGTATAATTGACGTTGTTTGTTCCTCCGTGAATTTGCGCCGATTCGTCTTGGCTTGTTCCACCCGTGTCAAGGTTACCCCACAGGATACAGTTAGACACCGTTGGGCTATCGTACACTTGACTACTATATATTCCACCTCCGGAGATGTGCGCAAAGTTTCCGGTAAGGGTACAGTTCATTATGCACGGATCACAGTGTTTTGAAGGGTAATAAATAGAATTATTGTGTATGGCACCCCCACATCCGCTGACACCATCCGCCGCATTGCAATTGAACAAGCAGTTGGTAAGTTTAGGACTGCTGGAGTAAAAATTGTATACCCCGCCTCCATCAGCGGCGCTATTACTTCGAAAGATACATTCGACAATAACCGGACTACTTGAGTAGTTATACATTCCACCACCGTAGGTTCCTGCGTGGTTTCGAGTAAAAGTAGAGTTGCTTATCTCGGAGAAGTCGCACCCGTTATTATAAATACCGCCACCCTCTTGGCTGTTCGCCGAATTAGAGTTAAATGTACAGGAAATGATTGATGATTCGCCACTTTCAAGCCAAACAGCACCACCTTCTTGACCGGCAGAATTTTCAGTAAATTCGCATTTGGCTATCGACGAGATACCGTTATCAACATAAATACCTCCTCCATCGCGGGCTGCTATATTTGTGTTAAATACACAGTCAGTTAGGAATGGGTGGCTGTTATTTACGCAATAGACACCTCCTCCATCTCTGACCGCCGAGTTTCCGACAAATGTGCAGGTGTTGAGTGTCAAACTGCCGTAGTCGTTGTGAATTCCACCACCGCTCGTGTTTGCATAATTCTCAATGAAATTACAGTCAGTAAGAGTCGGAAAGCTGTTATTTGTGTTAAATATCCCACCGCCGGTGCCGGCCCAGTTATGGACGAAAGTGCAGCCGTTCAAGGTTGGTTTACTTTGGAAGTTTGTTATGTACATCCCACCACCAGAATTGCTTGCCGAGTTCTCGATGAACATGCAATTGTTTATGGTAGGACTAGAATTCTCTCCGTTATACATACCCCCTCCATTAGTGACACTACCTTTGGCATTGCCGCCGGTGATAATGAGACCATCAAGAATGGTCTGTGGAATACATATTGAACTATAGACAACATGGTAGCTGTTTTCTGCACGGAAGGGATCATTGAGCAAGTCCTGAGGATTAGTACCAGGGATATCGTTTCCACTCAGATCACCACTCAGGATAGTCGCGTTGTTGGGTTCGCGCTCTTCCCACATACCGCCACCAACCGGAAAGTTTCCATAAATGGCAACGGCGTTGACAAGCTCAAATACTGCTTGACGGTTACCACTGCCGTTAGGGTCGGCTGAGTTGGTATCGGGCGTGTAGATACCTTCGGCGACCCATATCTCATCGCCGGATTGGCTGACGGATAAAGCATCCTGAAGGAAGTTAAAGGCATTTGTCCAACTCGATCCGTTATTATTGCCTGAAGCTGTCGCATCAACATAATAAATGATTTGCCCTACGACCATGCCGTTACCTGTTACCAGAAGTAACGTCAACATAGTCAACAACATTTTCACAATTCTTCTTTTTATCATGATCGCCTCCTTTAATAAAAATTTTGATTATTTTTATGCGTAAACGATGTACGCATAGAACTTTTCAGAAAATTTATACAAACTTCGCTGAAAATATTTGCCTCCAGATTAACGCGCCAGTTTTATCAATATAAAAATAAAGACCGATAAAATCTAAATTTGTTTGTTTATATTTGTCAAGTTAAAATCCAAAGAATCTTAGAGAAAATTTAAGTTAAAAGCCTATCGTTAGGGGCTATGACATCTCAAAAACCTTGTTTATATGTAAAAAAATGGAGTTTCACTGTCTTACACATATCTATCTAAATTAGGAATTTTCAGAAAATAGTTGAAAAAATAGGTCTGGGGGTGGATTTTTGATATTTGCGGGTCGGAATTGACGGCAGGGCGGGGCTTTGGTATACTTGGTTTGGTAGAAATGATATTTGGGGGATTTAAAGATGAAAAAAGAAGAACAGGCAAGGCGGCGGATTGTAGCGTTTTTTTTCACGCTGGTAGCGATTGTAATGGTGGGGGGAGTCTGGATATTGAAGAGCGATACAGATTCGTCAGTTACATTAGCTTCGCAGGAAAGGCAAGCAGATGCCAATCAGGCACCGGCCGATGTGAACGAGCAGGGCGGGAAGGTAGCCCGGCCTGACCATAATCATCCGGCGTTTAAAGAGAGAATCGATGAGCGCAAGAGGATGGTCGCGACTCAAATCCGGGCGCGGGACGTCAAGGATCCGAACGTTTTAAAGGCGATGCAGATTGTGCCGAGGCACGCCTTCATGCCGGCCAGCCAGCGGCGGTATGCTTATGGTGATTATCCGCTACCCATCGAACATGGCCAGACCATCAGCCAGCCTTATATCGTGGCGTTTATGACCGATGCCTTAAAACTTGGGCCGGGTTCGCGAGTGCTGGAGATTGGGACGGGTTCGGGTTATCAGGCGGCGGTCTGCGCGGAAATCGCACGAGAAGTCTACACTATTGAGATTGTGGAAGGACTTGCAAAGACGGCCAAGGAGCGGCTAAAGAAACTCGGCTACAAGAACGTTTTCGTTAAGGCAGGTGACGGCTTCTTCGGCTGGCCTGATAAAGCGCCCTTTGACGCGATAATCGGGACGGCGGCCGCGAAACGTATCCCTGAGCCGCTGCTTGAGCAGTTGAAGCCGGGCGGGAGGATGATTATACCTACGGGTAGTGCCTGGGGATTTCAGTATCTGGAACTGGTTACAAAGGACAAGGAAGGCAAAATCCGAAAGAGCAAGGTGATGCCGGTGCGATTCGTCCCGATGACAGGAGAAGTACAAAAATAGAAGAAAGCCAATAGATAGGTGCGCCAAAGTATCATTACGGCACTATTTTAACGATTGTCGTAAAATTGTTTATTTATCACTTGGATTTTTTCTGGGAATGTGTATGTTGGCTACCTCTTCAAAGTAATTCTTGAAGTGAGGTTTCATTTCTCCAAGGGCTTCAAGAGTTTCAAACCAAAGTTTTTTCGGATGTGTTGGCTTGCAAAGAAGTGCTCTTTTGCCGTCTTTTTCATAATACATCATAGAATTTTCCTCAATGAGCTTTATCTTCAAATCATAAGCAATTGTCATACACATTTTCTTCTGGAAGTGATATGGTTCTTCAGCGCGGCACTTTAACTTCTCTTTTTCTTTTTTTGAAAGTTTCTTTTTCATGCTCAAATAATTGAATGATAGTTTTTGCCAAAACTTACTCAAGAACTCACCCCACCATTTTAACAATTTCATGCACGTGTGCAAGGTTCGTTTTATGCTTAAAAGAGTGTTTTGATTATCCTCAATCCCTACGGGCTTTCCGTTTGGGGCGCCTTTCGGCGGAGGCTGCCACCCATAAAAAAGAATTTAGAATTAAGAATTGTTGTGCAGTGCACAACCTACAAAGTTACCGGTCATTGTTGTCAGCAGGTAAGGTGTAGAGCGGCGGCGACGTTAACACCGGCCTCTGATAGCTCGTTGAATTTCCGGACCGCCTTGTAGCTGTCAAACATTTCGAGCTGGATTTTATGTTTCTTTAAGGCCTGGCGTGTCTGGCCGGGTATTTCCATCAGGCCTGATGCGCCGCAGCCGACGACGAGGACTGAGGGTTTTGCTTTCAGGACTGTATCTAAATCTTCAGCGGCGAGGGAGTGGCCCTGCTTCCGCCACCAATTAGAACGGACACCGTCCCCGAGGAGAATGAGGTCGCTGGTATAGCTTCGGCCGTCGATAACAATCTTACCGAATTGGTATGAATCAATGTGCATAAGTTATACCAATTTCAAGTGATTTTGATTTAAACGTCTTAGCTTTCGGTGTCGGAGCCGGCGGTTTTTTGTTTCCTGCTGTATATGAAGGCATACCAAAAGGGGAAATACCAGAAGGCCATGCCCGAAATGATTGTGAGAAGGAGCAGCAACTCATTGTCATGTCGCAAACCAAAAACGGTGAGCAGGTGATAGAAGCCGAGTTGAGCCAGGACTGCAATTGCAACAAGGGCAAGGAATATCAAGCGTCTTTTCATTTTATTTATACCTCTAAATCAATGGCCCGCGTTTATTGTAAAATTATACCAGTACAGTGGCTGTGAATCCAGATGAAAAATTATTTCCTGTTTTTTTTGAATAAAACCGGGGCGGAGCAGTAAAGAATGAATTGGCCACGACAATATTTCGGTTATATTACTGTGAATCATGTGTTTTTTATAGCTAAAGGCGGCCGATATGGATTCGAAAAAAACAGGTGTTTTGGCGATACTTGGGGCCAGTTTGATGTGGTCTGTTGAGCCAATTTTGGCCAAATTGGCCTACGAAAACTCGGATTTTATTCAAACATCCGGCATCCGGGCGATTGTCGTTGCTGTCACGGCGCTGCTGTATGTTGTTTTGACAGGTAAAAAGGGCCTGAAGGTACGTAAGAGCGAGATTCCGAAATTTGTATATATCGGGATTGCGGGGACGGTAGTTGCGGATTTGCTTTATTTCTTTGCGCTGACGAAAATCCCCGTGATTAACGCGGTCCTGATAGGTCATATGCAGCCAATCTTTGTTATTCTGATAGGCTTTTTCATTCTCAAAGAGGACAAATTAACGAGATTCGATTACCTGGGGATATTGGTTATGATAATTGCGGGGGTGCTCGTCACAACGAAGACGGCGGGGAATTTTTCCAGAATGAGATTCGGAACGACGGGTGACATATATGTGCTGATGGCTACGGTTGCGTGGGCAACGACGGGTATCGTGATGAGGAAATATCTTAGAGGGATTAATGCGGGAGTAATCACGTTTTATAGATATGCAATTGCTTCGGTGGTTTTCGTGGCTTACTTATTGCTTAAATCATCACTTTTTGTGGCCAATATGTACCAGGTTCTGGTCGGCCTTGTGGTTTGTGCGGGAACCATCCTTTACTATGAGAGTATGAAACGCCTCAAGGCGGCACAGGTCTCGGCACTGGAACTTTCGACACCCTTTTTTGCGGTCTTTTTCGCTTTTTTGATTTTACAGGAAGTGGTCACGGTAATGCAGATTTCAGGGATTGTATTGTTGGTTGTCGGAGTTTTCCTGCTTTCGAAAAAAGAAGAGGCTTATTTCTGATGTGTTTTAGATAACAAAGTAGAAATTGGCAGGTCTTTTCGGGCCTTTGATTTGTGAATAAAAAGGGGCTGTAAGCGTTATGCTCACAGCCCTTTGGTTAATGTAAGTTTTTATCTATGCCCGCGGTTTTTCAACAACGGACAGTAACACTCAAATCCTAATCGCGATTACTCCGGCGGCACGATTGTAATCTCGTCTGAAGCCTCGTAGAGTACGGGACTTTCTGGATCTGCTTCTGCGTGTATTTTCAAAATTGCAGTGCCGTCCTGGAACTGGCCGGGATCAAGGTTTTCAGTTTCCACCTTTACTACGAGATCCATTAAGCCATCACCATTTACATCTTCTTCACTGGCCAGAGATTTGTTTCCCTTTCCACGAACAGCGACGCCG
>Ga0209427_10005203_pt1 | contig 14930 bp, 19 predicted proteins | sample DeeMarSWOR136_30_FD_187465 | JGI IMG/M metagenome (GOLD analysis project Ga0209427, IMG submission 187465) | Marine sediment microbial communities from White Oak River estuary, North Carolina - WOR-1-36_30 (SPAdes) (version 2) | ecosystem: Environmental > Aquatic > Marine > Intertidal zone >...
TTTTCTTTTTCTTGACCGGAACACGGTGACCTCGCACTCCGGTCAACACCCAAGGAAACCAACCAGATGGAAGAAAGGTAACCCTCTTCCATGGCCACTCAGGTAGATAGAGGAAGCTATATTGTATTGTTTATGAGGTGATTATTTTATTTCGAAGCGGTTTGACTGTACTTAAAGAGAAAATCAAGCACGTCCCTCCGGAGATATCTCCAGTCACCCCGCTCCCCTAGACGGTATCCCTTTAGCTCTCCGGTACGAGTCCAGCGTCTGACTGAACCAAGGTGTACCTTGAGGAATTTCGCAACCTCACTGCTTGTCATGATGGTATCATCATTCCAGTCCAGTCGGTTTTCTAGTGCCCTATCTACCACACTCCCACTCTCCTTCTTCCTCGATGATTTGTGAAGTAACAAGACCTCTCCATTTTACTTCCCAGTCATATTATACCCTGCTGAAGTTAAGGTATGGTTAAGATATACTAGCTGGGGTTACACTACGGTTACAAACGAGCATCAGATGGATTCCATTTCTGAGGAAAACAGCCTGGGGTAAGGGAAAATTCAGGCACCTCCAGCAAGGCCGCGAAAAGTATGGAGCCGTCATCGATTCTCTTGTGAGTCTTTGTTATTTCCTTTCTCCGTATTAATTCAATATCGCTTTATCGAATCCGCAGCTAAGCGTGATAATATGTCCCCATAAATGAGAAAGGGTTAATATCATTCCCTTATATATATTTTACAGCACAAATCCTGATTTTGTCGAGACCTATCTCGCACATTCTATGACCGACCTCGCAAGTTTAGACGTAATAGCATCTCAGCCTTTAGCAGGATATCTCTGGCATGATATAATCCCAGCATGGAGACCTCTGATTGGGTGGGCCTTCTGGCGATGCTAGGCTCTGTCCTGCTCTTTCTGATGGTGCTGCTGCGTATCAGCCGAGTGAGTAAGACACAGCGAAGTGACCAAAAGCTAATGCGCTTGCTTGAGATTGAAGAGTGGGCGACGGAGATAATCTCGTGTGGATTCAGTGACGACTTCGACCAGGTCAAAGACAGTGAGCAGCTACGCTCATTCACATTCCATCATCTCGGCCAAATGCGGCACCGTTTCGTGGCAATGAGAAGAAAAGGTCGGCGCATGAGAGAGATTGCCATAATATTCGGACAGGACTTGCAACAAGCGATATCACTGCTGCTTGAGCGCCTGGACACCCATATAAGTGTCCTGAGTGAATGTATTAATGCTATCCCCAAGGACACAGTCACTACCAGAAGTGATTTTGACACAACTCTGGCAAAGACGACTACCAGTGAGGCAGAAGTAGTTGGGTCCGCCTATGGGGTTATTGAAGCGGTCACAAGAAACAGGACTGCCGACATAGCTGACACTAGTGTCTGATACCGGAATGTGGAAGAGCACCTGATATCTGCTCTGTAGTGACACTCACGGAAGGCGGCATACACCACTACAACCAACTAACCCACGAACCTCATGTCCTTCTATAGCGTCTCGCATTAATATCAGCCAGAAGGTCTCTGCCTTCTTCGAGAAGTTCCTGGATATCTATATCAGCTAGGCTGTCGTGAAGAGTGTCGCTCTGCTTCACCTCTTTTTCACTCCGGAAGATATCCAGCAGGTCATCCCCCCCCTCCTGATTACCCTCTTTGGTAGCTTCTTCCGCCACTTTCTCCCCAGTCTCATCCGGAGCCACATCATCTAACTTTGCCTCTTCCTCATTTTCAGCCTGGTCCGCTTTGCTATCCGTCATCTCTAGAATCACCTCACCCTCGGTTTCGTTTTGGCTCATATCGGCTGCTGGTGGCAGTACCTCACTCTCAGACTCATTAGGGCTAGTAGTCGGCTCAGCTTCAAGATTATCGACCGGTGATGGACTCATGTCCGCAGCAGCCTGGCTACTCTCATCCTCTGGTTCATAATTACTCACCGGCAATACTTCCTCAGCCTCAATCTCAGCCTCAGTTTCAGCCTCAATCATACCTCCCCCCCGGCTCTGTTGCTCCAGGAATTCCCCAACGGGGTCACGTTCCTCGGAGGCAAAACCGAGGTCACCCGGTGGAGGCACGGTAAAGTACTCCCACATTCTTCGTATCGCCAATAAAATAGACTGGTTAGCCATAATCAAATCTCCTTCAGTCTTTTTCTACATGACTGACACCGAGGCAAATATCATATCCGTCATTGCCGGGACTACTAGCATAGCTGCTCCAGATAAGCCAAAGGTCGCACCAAGGTAGAGGTAAAGTTTATAACGAGAGCCACCGGCGGCTGCGTTAGCAGCAAAGGCGGTTGTCGCTGCCAGTATCAGCAGACAAGGCAGAGTCAGGTTCTTCAGTATCGGCACACTCTGGAAGCTGAAGCTGAATATCTCTACTGTCCTGACCGGGGCTTCCGCCAGTGCTTCTTCATAGACACCCTCAACAACCCCTGCGAAAGCTGACACCACCTGTGACACAAAAACCAGCAAACCGACAATAGCTCCATGCACGCCTATTGCCAGCCAGGTGAAAGACGAGGACACCTGGCCTCTTTTGGCACGGAGGAAGTCAAGACTCATCGCCAAAATAGACGACCGCTCTCCCACGACGTCTGCCTCGCCACCCAGCCTGGTAGCATCATGAAACATCCTGATACTCCGGTATATCAACTCACTACCTGTCTCCAGGGAAAAACGTTTCCAACAGAGGTCAGGCTTCAATCTTGAAGCCAACCGGGAACGAAGACGCTTAACATCTTCGGCCAGGGCAGCAGTTGATCTGAGGTCCAATCTTCCGACTGCTTGGGAAGTCGTTATCCCTATCGCTGAGGTCACGTTTCCCAGTGACCTCAGGAAGGTATGGATGTCCCTGTCTTTATTACTTATCTGACGTTCGCACATCGTGCCGAAGATACCTATGGGGAGAAGCAAGATAGATGCCGCCAGAATAGCAAACCCCAATTCCATACCTGCCGCCAGTATGAGGACCAGGGCGACCGATGCCGCTGGTACCAGCATACGCTCCCACCGGTTAGCCCGGATAAAGGCAGGACAATACTGAGATGGCGAGTGCACTCTTACTTCCTTTGGCGACGCCACATAGACGCACCACGCCCCCACCACACCAACAACAACGGTAACACCAGCCAACGCAAAGGTGAATCCTGCCGCAATGGGATATATCAGCATGGAGACAGCCGCCACCATCACTATCAAGGCCGCCGAGACAACCAGTGCAGCATACGCCTCAGTCCACTTTCTCAGTGACTCGACACGACGTTCGTAGTCACTATTGAAGGCTTCGGCCTGGATCCGTGCTTCCTGGTCTAGGAAGGTTGACTCAGGCTCACCGGAGTTAAGAGAGCTCGCCAGGCGGAGAAGCAGACTCTTGACCGCTTCTTTCTTGGACGACTCCCCTACCATACGGCAGGCGACTGCATAATCATAGCGCCACTTCTGTGACAGGTTTTGGATTTCAGCGATATAATTCGCTGCGCTGCAGGGTAACTGAGCACCCAATGCAAAAATCTGGCTGCGCGGCAGGCCAGCCGTCGATATAGCCGACATATATGACAGCTGATAGAGCAAATCAAAGCTCAGTGGGCCCTCGTTAAAAGAGACCCTGCTCTTGCGCCTTCGCCAGAACGTTAAGAAGTTCATAGAAATTGGTTACTCCTTTGTCCTTATGAAGTCTCTCCAGAATCCGCGCTCTTCTGTCCAGTACACTATATATCTCCCATTTGCGGTCAGCCGGGATACCGCGCCGAATAGCAATCCTGTCTTCCAAAAGGTAACTGTTACGGCTCCCGACGAAATTGAACTCGTCTGTGGCTGGGTCCCAGCGAAATACCTCAACGTAGTTAAAAGACTCAGAAGGAGGGTCGTAGGCGACTATCTCACTGATACTACATGCCCGCCGCCCATTCTTACCATTCGGCAGCTTGACCGCGTTCTGGACTACCACCACGTTCAGATTGTCCACGTGTGTTTTGGGAACATTTATCGGATTGCCGGTGATACGCTGGATGACCTTTTCCACGGAAGCGGCATGGAAGGTAGACATTACAGCATGGCCTGTCTGCATGGCACCAAAGGCAATATTCCCTTCCTCTCCACGAATCTCACCAATGACTATAACATTAGGTCGCTGCCTGAGGGCGGCCTTCAGTAGCTCGAACATGCTTACTTTGGCCTCTTTTTCATCGCCTCCAGAGGCATTAGCCACTTCACGAAGCCAGTTAGCATGAGGCACCTGAAGCTCAGGGGTATCTTCGATACTGACAATCTTATTGTTTATCGGGATGAAGGTAGTCAAAGCATTAAGAAGAGTGGTCTTCCCCGAGGCAGTCTCGCCAACAACAAATACGTTCATGCCGTCTTCAAGAATCAGCGACATATAAGCAGCCATTTCGTAGTTAATGCTACCGAATTCGATAAGCTCCATTATGCTTAAAGGGACACCGGCAAACTTTCTGATGGTGAAATTGCTGCCCCGCCGGGATATCTCCCGCCCGTATACAATATTGATACGAGAACCGTCAGGTAGGGTGGCGTCAACAATAGGCTTTCGCAGCGTAACTGGCTTTCTGATGTGCTCGGAAAGACGTAAGACGAAATCGTCCAGCTCCTCATGACTCTCAAATACTATCGCTGAAGCCAAGCTCTTAAATATCTTATGCTCAACAAATATTGGCCCGATACCGCTGCAACTGATGTCTTCAATATTTGGGTCGACAATCAATGGTTCCATAGCCCCCATACCAATCTTGTCCCTGATAAGAAGGTACTGAAGGGCATCGAACTGCTCCTTAGTCACCCTTACCTTCTGTCTGCTATTACTTTCGGACTTGCCATCATTCGAATTGGGCCTCGAGCCGTTACGACCAATCATGCATACTTTTTTGAGACACTTCAGTATCCCCTCAGTCCGCTCCTCATCCGTTTCTGCTTCCTCAAGCTCGCCCGCAATATCAAGCAGTCGGTTCTCAACATTAAGCATTACCTGACTCATGTCCTCAGTCATTCCCGGCTCTATTGGGACATATACATCCCTGTCATTGGAAGCACTGGAGAAAACATGGACGAATATGTTATCCGAGGCCTGATAAATCAGATTTTTGCTCTCGCGGTCTCCATCAGACCGTTTGAGATTGTTAATAAATTCAGGAATCTCTATTTCGGCAGCAACACAAATCCCGACATAGTCTGCGAGATGGCTATTGTTCTCGCAGGCTTCCCTGAAGGGTTCGGATAGCTGCTGATACAATTCGGTGCTAACTCGATTCCCCTTTTTTTCTCCATCTATTTGCTCACCGAATGGTAGAATTATCCTTGGCATATCAGTCTATTAAGCCCTCGCCTTCGAATATGGTATAACCTTGATGCCCCAATTTGGTTCGACATCAAAAGAGACGATATTACCGGTCTTCTGGACGGCACCACGGACCTTGGCTACCTCTAGGATTTTTATCAGCTTGGCCCCCATTGTCTCCATACGCAGTCTCAGATGAGCGTCACACATGGCTCCAATTCTGATAAGCGTACCCTCTTCAAAAGCATAGGAGTGAGCACTGCATAGTACGCTCAATCCCTTCCCATTCAGAGCCTTCATCTCCTCGAAAAACGTAATCAGTTCAGCGACGCCAACATGGGTGACATAGTATGTAAGAGAGTCTATCACTGCCAGGTCGAACCCTCTCAACGCACAATTCGCGACCATGGGAGCCAGTCCGGTATTCAGATTGCCGGCTGTCTTCCTAGCATCCACCGGAAAAATCTGAAGACGGGAAAGCAGGAGGTAATTAGTTACATCCAGATTCAAGCTCTGCATCTGTGTGAGGAGACTTCTCACTGAGTTCTCCGTAGTGAAGATGGCCACCTTGTACCCGTTTCTAAGAGAACCCCATATCATTTGCTGAGACAGGACAGATTTACCAGAATCAGGCTGCCCCTCTATCAGGCTAAGGGAATTGGGTGGTATCCCTCCCCCGATTTTCTTGTCCAGCTCGTCATTCCCGGTAGATATCAGGCCGATATCCTTTTTCTCCAGTTTCTCCACTCGCAGTCTCCTAAACCACAAATTGTACTGAGGTCGTCACACCGCTCGGTGTGGACACAGTAACCCAGCACACTGTCCCTCCATAAGGTGTTGGCACTAGGTTCACTCTCAGTAACATGACTTCACCCGGGTTTAATATCCCGGGCTCGAATACCTCGTTCTGTCCCAGCGTATCGTCGGTGTATATACCAGCCACGGACCACTGGTTATCGCCTGGGGTAGTCCCCTCGGCATATTCAGTTTCAACGATGTAATAATCGCCGTTACCGTCATAGTAGTGAACAAGCACATCCCAGTTGGGGAACTGTGCTATGTGTATACTACCGCTATTATCAATGGGGACTTCGACAAAGCCCCCGGCTGTTTGAGCACCTAATGCCAAAATATCAGTTCTTGATGTTTCCTGGGCCGCGCTTTCAGTCTCTTTCCAACACTGGGCAATGTAGTCCATTGATGTTAAAGAACTCTGTGCCATCGCCAGGCCTGATGTTAGCAGCATGGCAATCATAACCAGTGTAGTAATGACAGTACTCATCGCGGTCACATACTGAAGTAGTATTCATCGGAAATTCCATTAGGTATAATCAACTTGATGCGATATTCCCCTGAAGACAGAGCGCTCTCGAAGCTTACCTCAATCATCATGGTGGTCTCCCGACCCCATTCAGTGCCGCTGTCAATAGTGTAGTTCCAGCTTGGCAATTCTCCACCAGCCCAGTCCTCATGCGATATTCGTAACCAGCTCCCATCGTCTCCACCAAGAAAGAGGTCACAATTCTCTGCGTTATCTACAGTGGTACCTCCTATGTTTTTCACCCATATGAACACATCAAAATTACCGTCTGAGTTGGTGTCCTGCCATACGCCGCTGTCATCCAGCTCTCCGGCAGAGTGTACGATACTTATTTGGCTTTTTATGCGATCGCCCATTTGAGTTGACGCACTACCGAGCGCACCACTGGAGATACTGGTCGCCGGATATATGGCGTTAATTGCCAGAACCGCACAGACCAGGGAAGCGATGACAAGGAGAATGGTACTCAGGGCTTTATCCATCGAGGGCTCCTACATAATGCGCGTCTTGGCTGTTTTCGCTCTCCTTTTTCTGCCGGGACTGTCTTGGACTCTGGTCCTTATTCCGCTGACATTGTCTTTCGGCGAGCAGAGAGAGCACAGCCGCCTCAAGTGCCCGGTTCCGATATCTTAAAAGGCTGTCCATATCCATGAGAAGCGAGTAGCTGGTCAACCCTATACTATGCTTGCTACTTCTTCTGGTACTCCCCTCATTTTTCTCACATGAATCGATAAGTAATAGCAGGGTCTTTTTCATCTGTACCGGTAGATTCCCGGTAATGTCATACATTTCGATAATCTTTTCTGTCTCGTTCTTACCGACAGTAGCGACCGCCCGGTCGAGCCACTGTCCGAGCATAACGACGGTTAACAAGTCTGGTTGACTATTTGGGTAGTCATTATCCTTTCTATTACCATTGGCAGGAGCAGCTTGAGGCAGATTCACAGGTTCACTCCTGAAGAGGGGGGGGGCCGGCTCAGCCTGTTGCCGAGCCGGTTCCCCCATATCAACTGTGACCGTAGTAGACGCAGGGTTCGACTCCTGAGTCACTTCTGGTGTAGAATGGGACTCCACTGGCTGCTGGCCAGACAGTTCTTGAGTCTGACCAGCAGCCTCGTATCCCCACCGAGAAGAGAGTTCCTGCCATTCGCCATTGGCCAGGTTCTCTTTTATGTCGAGCAGGACCGCTTTTATCTGGTTCTTAAGCAGTTTCAACTCTTCTTCCAGGTCCTGGATCCTTTGCTCCATTTTCTCTCCTCTCAGCTCATACTTCTAGAGTCAAATAACAGGCCATTCCTTAGTTCAGGTCCATAACGGCATCGAAGCGCCCAGGCAAGGTGCGCTGCAGCACGAGCACAGCGCCCTTCTCGGCCCGTACCTCAACGGTGAAGATGTCGTAGATATCAAGCAAGTCAGCATCAGCATCAATGAAGGGGTCGGTGTCATCGGTACCCAGTGCATAAGCGGAAGTAGCATAGTCAGCCAGCCATACCGTGATTACGGCCTTTTCCTCTGACTCCAGCAGGTAGTCACCGTTGTTCTTGCCGACAAAATCAATCGTCCAGGCGGCATCAGGGATGAGCTGGTTCTCGTCAATGAACGACACGAGACAGACGTGGTCCAATCCACTGGCTGTCAGGTCAGTAGCACTAGCAGTATATGGCGGCGTCAGGTCTATGGCCTGTCCGCTGAGAGCTGTGGTCAGTGTAAAGGATAGTTTGACCGCGGTATCGGTAGTACCCACCGTACCTTCGTAAGCATACATGCTACCTCTTGGCTCCAGAGACGCCCTGGCCTCATCGAGACCGGAGTAGATGGCCTCCTTGCCCTTCTGAGACGAGAATATACCAGCCGACAGGACTGTGTAGGCGAAAACGGAGGCAACAACCACAAACGCAATCAGGATAATGGCTGTTTCCAGACCGGTGATGCCTTTCTCGCTCCGGTGCATCTTAAAAAATCTCTTCAGCATTGATTCCTCCTTTTCCTTTGTTCAGGTGGTTCCGATGTCAATACTCATTAGTTCAGGATCATGACATCATCGATTACGCCAGGGGTCGTTCTCTCGACGATGAGTACACTACCCTTCGGCGGCTTGACCTCTATCGAGAAGGTGGTGTAAGTAACGATATCCCCGTCCATGGCACTCAGGTCAATGGTGATTTCGAATTTCTCTCCAGGCTCGAGTAGAGAATCACCATCATCCTTACCAAGCGGGCTAAAACTCCAGTCCAGGTCATCTACCCGCTGGGTCTGGTCAGAGTACGAAATCACACATACATTGGAACTACCATCGTCAGCTATCCCATCTGCGGGTGTGGTGTCGGTCGGTATTGTGAAGTCAATCGCTTCGCCTTCCAGTGCGGTGGCCACGACGAACACCAGCTGGTCGATGTCATCGTCACTATCAGTGTCCTCAGCAACGACGCTGCCCTTAAGCGTCACGGAAGCCCTGGCCTCCTCAAGACCGGAATAGATAGCTTCCTTGCCCTTCTGGGACGAGAAAATACCCGCCGAGAGGACAGTGTAGGCGAATACAGAGGCAACTACCACGAATGCAATCAGGATGATGGCCGTTTCCAGACCGGTAATGCCCTTCTCGCCTCGGTACATCTTCATTAATCTTTTCAGCATTGATTCCTCCTTTTCATAGGTTTTGGGTGGTTGAATGCCTTGTGTCTTTGATACCTGCATGGGCATTGCAGGTACCCGTAGCCTGCTATTGTAGCCTGCTATCTCATTTTGGCCACAGCATCACCTCCTTCCGATATTAGTCTGTTATAGTCGTAAAAGAAATCCATCACGTCCTCTCGGAGATACCTCCAGTCGCCACGCTCCCCCAAACGATATCCCTTCAACTTGCCACTGCGACTCCAACGCCTGACTGAACCAAGGTGCACCTTGAGGAATTCGGCAACTTCGGCACTTGTCATGATGGCATCGCCGTCCAGCACCATCTCTCTTTTTGGCTTACCTCTCAAGTATCAGGCCTCCATCTCTATCTTTGTCTTATATCTACCCAAGTTTTACAAGATGGCTGTATATAATTCTTTTAAGCCTATTACGTATCTATAGGTTTATTATCAGTATTATTAGCCTTGTATATGTCTTATTTAGGTGTTTACTGATTAACGCTGACCAATATAGTTCTTTACTAATCTAATCGTACTAATTAGTAACTCTGCGAAACAGCCACTTTTGGGTCCTATTACGTGAGCCTTTTGGCTCGTGATGTTGGTTCCCTGGTACACCCACTCCTGTATCAGGCATACAGTATCTCGGAAATCAACAAGACGCACCTGTGGAAGGCACAGTTAACCTGCAAAAGTTAGGGGACTGGCACAGTGAAGTCAAAATGAAGCTGAACCACCGATATACAGGTGGTTCAGCACAATAAATACTTGATAAACGAACATGCCAGCTATGGTTCGGTCATCTAAGCATGGTTTGCAAAGCAGGGGCAGTTATAAGCAAGGGGTAAGGACTTCCACAGCAGACCGGCAGCCTACTCTTCTGGTAACTGGGTAAGTCCGGTCCTCTCCATCAGTCGGTGATAGAAGTTAGCGATATCTTCATCTTCTATTTCCTGTTCTACCTGTTGAAATGGAGAAGCCAGCGACGTGCGGTAGATTTTACCGATGTCAGGTAGCAACGTCGTGAGGTCAGAATCACCATCGGTTTGGGCAACCGAAATTCCACCGCTGATTAAACCCAAGATAAGCCCTGCAAATAATGTTCCAATAAAGAATCCAACCACCAGCTTCATGGCAGGTCCTCCTTCACCCCGGCGGTAATACAGCGGGCGCAAACACTCGAAGCAGGCGAGCAATTCCCGAGGCCAGTCTCACTTCCGCACATCCCATACTAGACTGCCTGTGTATGATATAGGTGTAAGATTTGTTGGAATTTGGGAAAAATTACATAGGAAAGCCAACAGATTTGATGAGCAGAAGATAGTCAGAAAGGCGATAGAATGGCTTATTTACCTGGTGGTAGGGGCTTTGGCTAGTAGCATACAGGGCACTGCCGGGAGCGAAACCAGGGCACACAGCAACCATGCTGTATGATAGCTTCCGGTAACATCAAATACCCAACCGGCAACAACCGGGCTGGCTAGTCCACCAACCATGGCCACTAGCGTCGTAATCCCCATAATCGCCCCGAAGCTCTTTGTACCGAAATAGTCGGCCTGCAGAGCCGGCCTCAGCGGCATCATCGCTCCAAAACCGGGAGCATAGGTGAGCAGGAAGGGTATAATGACCCACACTCTATCACTGTCTACCAGGAAGAAAATGAAAATACCAATGGTCTGTAGTGTGAGGCCGATAGCCATCAGATGTCTCTTATTGGCAAAATCACCAATGAAGCCAAAACCCAGCCTACCGATAAGGCTGGATATGGTAATCCCTGTCACCACGGTCGCCGCCATCTTACTGGAGACTTCTATGCTCTCCAGAAAGGGAATTGTATGCACCATAACTGCACTTACCGCGAAGAACTGGAAGAAACTTACAGCGGCAAGCAGCCAGAAAGTCCGGGTCTTCGCCGCTTCTTTAAGAGTAAAATCTACGACTGCAAGGGCTGAATCACCTCTCCTTGTTTCATCGGGTGAGCTAGATTGTGATAGCTCAACCGGTCCGCCGACAGCTTCTGGGCCAGCGCCATCAGGAAGGTATCCATACTGACCGGGTTTATGCCTCATCAATGAACTGAGCGGCAGACTGATAACCCATATTGAAATAGCCATGGCTGCTAACGTCTCACGCCAGCCAAATGCATCAACAGTCGTGGCCACAAGGGGTACCAGAGTACCGCTGAGGCCATATCCGGTCACAACCACTGTCATGGCGCGACTTCTCTTCTTCTCAAACCAGTTGGCAATGGTAGCAAAAATGACAATGAACGCGGAAAAACTCATCCCCACCGCCATAACCAGAAAAGAGCCGTAGAACAACCACAGGGAGTTGACGTTGCTCATCATCAGGAAACCCAGACCGACCACGCTCCAGCCACAGAGCATCAGCTTCCTCGGTCCGACTTTGTCAACCAGAAGGCCTGCCACGGCCTCAAGCAGGCCCGATTCAAGTCTCCCCAGGGTGAAGGCAACCGAGGTAACGGCAGCACCCCAGCCAAAGGTATTTCTGATAGGATTGAAGAAAACAGAGAGACCGTAGACAAAGGTACCACCAGCAAGCACGTTCAGAAGAGTAGAAGCTACAACTATCCACCAGCCGTAAAAGATCTTCCTTCTTTTCGGCATGAAGTCGCTAAGTGAATTATCCGGTTCCTGCAATACGGGCCTCTGTTGCTAACGTATAGTCTACTCTAACACAACAGGCTGTCCAGATGCACACCGACTTCAGAACTCGTTCCAATTTTCTTGGGAAATACCCTTGACACCACTGTTATCACGGTCTATTATGCGTTACACTCCTTCTTCCTATGAACCATAGAGCGACAAAAATCACATACAGGCACAGTACTCTGCAGTATATTTATACTCAATAAGTAAATGCTCTACGGTAAAGGAGGACTATGGTAAGCGAGAACGAAAAGACCCTGGAAGGGCTGCGTGTCGCCGTGCAGATGGAGATTGACGGCAAGGATTTCTACCTGAAGGCCAGTCATGAAAGTAGCAATGAGATGGGGCGGAAGCTACTGGAGAGCTTGTCCGCCGAAGAAGACCTTCACCGTCAGAAGTTCGAGCAGATATACCAGACACTCCGGCAGAAAAAGTCCTGGCCCAATATTAAGCTCGAATCCACGGGGGAGCAGCATCTGAAGACTCTTTTTGCCCAGCAGGTAGAAAAGCTTGGCACAGGCATCACTGCCCTGACTACCGAACTTGAAGCTGTTGATACCGCGATGGACATGGAAAACAAGAGCTACGATTTCTACAAAGCCCGGAGCCGCACCGCGACCTTCGCCGCCGAGAAAGATTTCTATGAAGCGGTCGCTGCTGAGGAAACAGTGCACCATCAGCTTCTGCGAGACTACTATGATTACCTGAAGGACCCGGTCCAGTGGTTTGCTCAAAAAGAACACCCTTCGCTGGATGGAGGTTAGGTCGGTAAAATGGACAAATATGAGTGCACAGTTTGTGGCTACATCTACGACCCGGAACTCGGTGACCCAGACAATGGGATAGAACCAGGGACACCGTTTGATGAACTACCTGACGACTGGGAGTGCCCCGTCTGCGGGGCCGCCAAGAGCGATTTTGAAAAAATGGACTAAGATTCAGCATACTGCCAGAAATAACGAAGGAGGGGAGATAGAAAATGGCAGAACAAAAACGGATTTACAAGTGCAATGTCTGCGGTAATATCGTCGAGGTGCTGCATGCCGGAGCTGGGCAACTGGTCTGCTGCGGTCAACCCATGGAGCTGCTTCAGGAGAAAACCAGCGACGTCGGTCTGGAAAAGCACGTCCCGGTGGTGGAAGCAAGCGACAGTGGTACCAAAGTGAAAGTAGGCGAAGTACCGCATCCCATGGAAGCCGAACACTATATCGAGTGGGTGGAACTGACCATTGACGGCGAGTCCTGCCGACACTTCCTCAAGCCGGGAGAAAAGCCGGAAGCAGTCTTCGAGGCCAAAGGACAGAAAGCAACCGCCCGGGAATATTGCAGTGTTCACGGCCTGTGGAAGTCCGCCGGCTAGAGAATACGGCTAGCTATCAGGAGTTGCAGCATATCCTAATAAGACACTAATATCTCAAACTTTATAGGAGGGACTGATGGACAAAGAAAAGGTCATTGAACTACTGAACAAAGATATTCAAGACGAGCACGGCGCTATCATCCAGTACCTGACCCATGCGTATGGAATGGGTGAAGGAGAGATGGCCTGTGAGATTGAGGCAATGGCACGTGATGAGATGCGACACTTGGACTGGCTGGCGGAAACTGTTGCTGAACTGGGCGGAGTCCCCAGCCTGGAACGCGGCACCATGAAGATGGGCGGGGCATCTGTCCACGATTGGATGGTGAATAACGTCTCTCTCGAAGAGGGTGCCATCGCCCAATACAAGGAGCACATTGAAGCCATTGATGATCCGAAGATAAAGAGACTATTGCGGCGTATCCTCTCCGACGAAGAAGCCCACCGGGGTGATTTCGAACACTTTGTTGAGAAGTCACATAGAGAGGCCATGGAAGATGTCAGAGGTACGAAGAGCGACGATACTATCAGGACTCTCAACTGGGGCATTGAGCATGAGTATACCGTTATCCTTCAGTACCTCCTCCAGAGGTATATAACACCCAATGAAGAGGCTGCCGAAGAACTGGAAGACCAAGCAATCAACGAGATGCAGCACCTGGGCTGGCTGGCCGAAAAGGTAATCGACATGGGCGGCACTCCGATTATCGAGCATACTGAGGTCGACAAATCGACCAAGACAAGTGACATGCTCAGCGCCGACATCAATATAGAGAACGAGGTGGCCGATGCCTATGACCAGGCCGCCAACAAGACAACTGACGCCAAGCTCAAGAAGCTATTCCTGCGCCTGCGCGATAACGAGATATACCACGCCGAGGTCTTCGGTGACCTGCTGGAAGAAGAAAAGAAGTCCGACTAGGAAGATACTAGCAAAATAGAAACCTGATTCCTGCACAAGGCAACCTCTCTTTTTCAGGAGGGGGATTGCTTCGTCGCTTCCGCTCCTCGCAATGACGTGTAGGGCTGTCATTGCGAGGGGAACCCTCATTGCAGGAGAGCTGTCATTGCGAGCAAAGCGAAGCAATCTCCATAACATTAATTATTGACTGGCACCGCACGGTCAGCTAAAGTAGGCCTTGAGAGACGATTCATGATTACTATCTTTTGTGGGAGCGAGACCCATGAGTGAACCGAATGTTACCCGCTGCGGTGATACCGAGTTCCGTTGGGGAGAGCGGACCTATGTGATGGGCATCATCAACGTGTCTCCGGAATCGTTCTCCGGTGACGGCCTCTCTAATGTTGAAGCAATCCTGGCACAGGCACAGCGCTTTGTCGAGGAAGGCGCCGATATCCTCGACATCGGCGGGGAGTCCACCCGCCCCGGCTCCTCCCCAATCAGTATCGATGAAGAAATCAGGCGCGTGCTTCCTGTCCTTGAACGGCTGGCTGGTACAGTATCCGTACCGCTGAGTGTCGATACCTACAAATCAGAGGTGGCCGTCCGTGCTCTCGACGCTGGTACGGCTATGCTCAACGACCAGTGCGGACTGAAACACGACCCGCGGCTGGCGGAGCTGACCGCCGAGAGGAACGTGCCAATTATCCTGATGAGCAACCAGCGGGACAAGGGCG
>Ga0209427_10005204_pt1 | contig 14929 bp, 9 predicted proteins | sample DeeMarSWOR136_30_FD_187465 | JGI IMG/M metagenome (GOLD analysis project Ga0209427, IMG submission 187465) | Marine sediment microbial communities from White Oak River estuary, North Carolina - WOR-1-36_30 (SPAdes) (version 2) | ecosystem: Environmental > Aquatic > Marine > Intertidal zone >...
GGCTGTCCCCATTGCGATTTCCGGTTTAAGGAAAGAGCGGCAACGCAGATTTCCTCGAAAACGCCTGAAGTGCAAGAAGCAATTGAAAGAATACGCAAGAAGGAGGCCGAACAAGGCGCTGTAGCGGACGGCTGAACGCCACCGCTGAGCTTGGTCGTTATGCACAGGATGTAAAATGAAAAAGCTATAGTATGGTCCTTGTGGTCTTTATTGCGGTGTATGTGGTGCAACAGACTGTGGTGGTTGTCAGAGTAACGACATTGATTACACTGTTGAGCAATGTAAGCTCAGACGTTGTTCGAAAGACAAGAATCTAGAATTCTGTTGTTTCTGCTGCGAATACCCCTGTGCTGAACTCAATAAATTTATGAATGACGAATGGCCTCACCATTGGACTGTGGAGACTAATCTTGAATTCATCAAGAAACATGGTAAGCAGGAGTGGTTACAGGTACAGAAAAGAGAATGGACCTGTACGAGTTGTGGCGCTGAAGTAAAGTGGTATCAGAAAGAGTGTAGTTGTGGGCAGGTATTTGACGCATGGGATTTGCCAACATAACAATAAAATGAACCTGACGCTTGTAGCCCTTGCGCTCCCAGACACCACCGGACGACGAGAGCACCTTCGCTCTCGACGGTTACCGTAAGTCCCGTCTCCGCTTCGTCGCCGATGTAGACGGCGCAATCGAGAAGACCGTCGGGATCTATTTCGAAGGGGAAACGGACGAATCGATACGTGACCGGTGATCAGATATCTGGATGCAGAAAAAATCGTATACCATTAATTGACATTCTCACCACGCAACCGCGTGAGCCGTGTCTTCGCATCGACGATCTCCGGACGATCGGGATCGGCATGAATCCAGGTATCGAGAAACCGTTCATACCGCTCGATTGCCCGGGCACCCTGCCCCGTCTCCTCGTACAGGAGAGCCAGTCGGTAATGGTAGAGAGGATGAATGAGAGGGCAAAGCCCGCGTTCCGGACCGATCGACGTCAGCCACTCGTATTCGGCGATGGCCTTTGCGTACTCGCCGCAATGCGTGTATGCACGTGCCAGGATATCCTTCTGGTACGGACTGCTGTACGGCAAGACGTATGAAGGGTGAAATCGTCGTATTTCCCATCGTGGAGAATCCCTCAGAATCTCGATGGCCCTTTCAAGATCATCATCGGCAATGAGTATTTCAGCGGCCAGCATATCACGTAGAATCGTCGCCAATTCGATGAATTCCGTGTGGATATCGGAGCTCATCGATTCGAGATCGGCGAGTCGAGCCTTCGCGGTCAGAATATCGCCCTCCTTGATTGCAAGCAGACCGAGCGTGAAGACACGGTAATACTGATAATCCATATCAGGCTGATGCTTTGGTATAGAAAGCTGGAATTCCTCCAGAGAATCGAGCGGGGCTTCAAAATGGTTGCGGGCGGATGCGATTTCTCCCTTTTCGTAGTAAACCCATCCCTTCGCCCACATTGCGTATATTTTCCAGTACGTATTGTCGACATCATCGGCCAATTCGGCCGCCGTCTGAAAATCCTCGAGAGACCGATCTTCGGCGCCGACCATATAATAAATGAATCCTCTTATCATATATCCCCCACTCTTCCATCCCTTGGAGCTGCTCACAGCGATATGATAATCGGCCCATTTCAATGCCTCCGCATAGTTCTCCTTCAGCGCATAGCAGTAGCCAAGCTTGACTCCTACATACGGAAAATCGGGTTTGATCTTGAGTACATTCTCGTGTATCGATATTGCCTCGTCGAACCTGCCGACCCTTATGAACAGTTCACCTCTCGAATCGAGGGGATTGGCGTCCCCCGGAAGGAGCGATTCGTATTGATCAAGGTACTTCATTCCTTTCTCAAAATCATCCTTCTGTATTACATAGATATATGCCAGCGTGTTGTACGTTACCGCATCGTTCGGGTCCAAGGCGAGCACCTTCTCATATTCCGATATTTCGTCATCGTGATAGCCTCGGCCCTTCGAATAGTAATATCGTGCCAGTGCGATGTGAGCCTGTTTCTCCTTGGGAAACTTCCTCGTGATCTCCGTTAAGATATCGAACTGCTTCTCGAGATCGCGTTCCACCATTCTTGCATACGATGCCTCAATATAGAGCCGTTCCTTTTCGGTGGCTCTCGCGGAATACGCTTTGGCTTTTGCATACGCTTCAAGGCTCGCCTTCATATTATCCAGCCTGGAATGGACCTCCCCGAGCCAGAGATGCGCCGCGGCGAAGGTCGAATCGATGGCGACGGCCCGCTCGAGAGATCTCAAAGCATCACCGATGTACCATTTATTACAATCCTCTCTTCCCCGTATGAAGTGATTATACGCCTCCATCGATGTGGTCGTCACATCGGATATATGTACTTCCTCTTCCGGCGCCTTGCGCTCGGACAGCCCGATACCGCGGGAGATTTCCTTAGTCAATTCATCGATCTGCGTCTCGAGAATGCTACCAACGCCTCTGCCGCGCGAGCTCGCGCTCTTCAGGAGCTCCTTGGTCTCCACCTCGAGCACCTTGACATCCGTTACGAATACGTCCCCCGCCTTCGTAAACGTCCCGAAGGCGATGGCCCGGATCCCGTCGAGTCGGCACAGCTCGAAGCCGAGCTCCTTGCCGATGACCTCCGTCTCGTCTCCGTCGACCTGCTTTCGAAGGTCGTGCAGCCGCTCCCACGTGGCAACCCGTATGTACTTGGACTGCTCGAGGCTAGTGATGAGGAGGTTCGGGATCACCGTCCGGAGATAATCGTACTGGGAATCGCCGGTTTGGTTCTCGAAGCTAATCACGGCGATGGGGACCGGCGCTGAAACGAGCGGCTCTTCGAAAATAACGGGACGCAGGACGAGGTACCCAATGATGACGGCACAGATGATTACAACGGCCGTGATGACAGTCGCTGTGCGCCGTTTTTTTGGTTTTCGCTCGGCGGTTTCCTGCGGGATTCGTCTCGAGGATGATTCCGTCTCTCTCTTGATCCGTTTAAGATCTGCGAGCAGACCGTCGGCGTGCTGGTAACGCTCACCGATATCTTTAGACATTGCCTTGTTCACGAGGCGCTCGAGCTCGAGCGGTACACCCGTACGAAGGCCGCTCAACGGCTCGGGAGCTTCGTTCAGGATCGAATACATCACCGCCTGTTCGTAATCCCCCGTGAAGGGCTGCCGCCCCACGATCATCTCGTAGAGAACGACGCCGAGCGACCAGATATCGGTCCGGCGATCGAGCCCTTCCCCCCGGGTCTGTTCAGGGGACATATAGGCGACCGTTCCGAGGGTCGTACCTTCCTTTGTGAGCTGCGTCGCTCCGACCACCTTGGCGAGGCCGAAGTCCATGATCTTCGCCTCACCGTTCGGGGTGATCATGATATTGGACGATTTGATATCCCGGTGAACGATTCCCTTCTCTTCGGCTACCTGCAGGCCGCGCGCGACCTGCATCGCGATATCGACCGCCTCTTCGATCCCGAGCGGTCCCGATGCGATCATCTCCTTGAGGCTCCGCCCTTCGACATGTTCCATTGCGATGAAGTATTGATCCTCCACTTCATCGATCTCGAAAATCGTGCAGATGTTTGGGTGATTCAAAGCGGCTGCTGCCTGGGCTTCGTGGCTGAAGCGTTCCTTCGCCTCGGCGTCGCGCGTGAACTCGGGCGGCAGGAACTTGAGTGCGACCTTGCGGTGCAGCTTCGTATCCTCAGCGAGGTACACCACACCCATTCCGCCACGGCCGAGCTTCTCGAGGATCTTGTAATGGGAAACGGTCTTACCTATCATGATAGCATTGAAGATTATTTAAATCTTAGTATTGCAAGTAAGCACAAATTCCCACACAGCATAACGTATACTACACTATTCGACCTGTCACATGACAGTCTATTTTATGAACACATGAGATTTCTAAATTCTAAGGAACTCTTTTCCCAATACCGTCATTTCACCGGCACGGCGTAGATCATCACATCCTCTCCCATGAGCGTCATCGGGCGATCAATAACGAGCTCGTTCCCGAGGTACGCGTTGTCCGTGCCCGCCTTGAATATGAGTGTCGACCCGTCTGGCGCATTCGCGAGCGCCTCGTTGAGATACATGTACGGGTTGTCCGGCGAACCGTCACCCGAGGAGACGTTGCCGACGAACTTAACGATATTCGGCGCGATATAGACAACGTGTTCCATGCCTGCAACGGGACACCAGTCATCCACCGCATACCATCCGTCGGCACCTGTTCCCGTCCATCCGAAGTTTCTCAGGAACAACCAGGTGGGACCGGTGATCTTGTCATATCCGAGTATGACCCACAGATGGTGGCATCCCCCTATTGCGACGGGACGCAGCCATTGGATCTCTTCCACAATGGTGAGCACATTCGTGGGTACTGTGACAGCGTCCGGATCATAGAAGAAGTAGGTCGGCATGGCGTTCGCAATTTCCGGACCGCTCGAGGAGGTGCCGAGGAGCCCGAAGTAGGAATTGACCGCAACGGCGCCGTGATAGCTCAACTCGGCCGCCTCTGCATCGCCTGCATCGGGGGGATCCTGATGAACATCCTGGAGAATACTCCAGTCATAGGTTGCGGCACCAAAGTCGGCAGGACATACCGTGCCCGTTTCTGTAAGCCGGCTGTACAGGGCGTCCAGAGCTGCCTGGTACTCAGGTGTATAATTCAGGATATAGTCGGTATCCTCGGCCCTTCCCTTGATACTCAGATCCCAGTATCCCGTCATTCTGAGCTTGCCGCCGTCCGTTGGAACCCACTCGAGCCTGTCAGCGAAGGTCCAGCTGCCGATGTCGGTGATCTGTGGATCTATGGCCAGCGGTTCTTCGTCCCAGTTGCCGATGGTTCTATACCGGTAGATATAAATAACAGATCTGTTGCTCTGCCCGCTGTTCGGCCATTTCCAGTAGTACATGATCTGAACCATGGCCGTCGCGGGGCAGCCTACGACGCAACGCGCCCCTCCCTGTGGATGAATGGGACACTGATCGTTGAATGGATGTCCCTGGTGCCAGATCGATGTTAGATTCAACGCCATGATGTCGGGGTCACCAGTGAGTTTCCCGTTCTGATCCTCGGGCCTCCCAGCGCGGTCCCTCTTCTCGATTACTCGTGCGGGGATACGGCCGGCGATCAGGTCTTTCCATATTGAGTACCTTTCTTCCACGGCCTGCCGACGTTCTTCAAATTCAACGCCGCCATCCTTCGCCCACGACCGGTAGAGAGCGGTTCTCTCGCCGATTTCCCAGAGGATGCATTCGTTCGAAGGATCCTCCGGATCGTATGTACCTTCCGGTGCATAGAGGTAGACGGGGAGCACGAGGTCATCGGCACCGCAGAGGCAGTAGCCGCCTCCATCGAGGTGGGCGATATATGCAACCACATCATCTCCAACCATATACGGTTCCATGCGCGTTACATACGCATCGGGCCTCGCATCCACGGTGACTGTCCGTGCGTATGTTTCCGCGGCCCGCCTGACCTCGTCCTCGGGGATTACTTCCGCCTGCAGGGCGAGCGGCCCGAGAATAAAAAACAGGATTGCGAGTATCCCCGGGAGGCGGCGCGCTACACTCGATTGGTCTTTGTACCGTTTCATGACTACACCGCCTTTCCTACTGCAGGGTTACAAGAACGAGCACGAGGCCACGGTCCTCATCCAGCGAGCTCATCGCCTTCCCGATGATGGCGCCCTGGGCCCGCTCGTAGTCGGTGACCCTCATGGCATGCCCCGGGGTATTCGATGTCGTGAGGAGATCACCTGGAGTAATTGGTCCGTTCGAGGCATCCGCCCAACAGTAAACCCTGCCGGTGAGCGCCACAGGATACTCGCCGTCGGCTGCCGATCCCTCCTGACCCATGAGCATTCCCGGCTTGAGACCCCCGGCGCCGCTGACGATACCGGCGACACGCCTGTCGTATGGATCGTCACAGATCTTGAGCTTTCCCGGGCTTTCGGAATCGATAGCAACGACCATACCGGCCTCGATGGCATCCGTTCCCTTGACATCGAACGGTTCTGCGACGTCAGCACCGCTCGTGAGCTTCAGAACTTCGGCTTTAACGGTACCGGCTACATCAAGCATCTCATCGGGAAAAACATCTCCAATTCCCACGTATCCCGTATCGCGGTTTATCATCATGCGCATGGCTGCGTTGGTATAGAAGTACATGCCTGGATCGAGAAGACTAGGATTCGAATAGTAGACGATCGAAGCTTCGATATCGTCACTACTATCCAGGAATTGTATCTTTCCGAGCGCCGCTGCCCCCGCAGTGGCGTTCTTGAGCTCGAGAATTGATCCCAAATAGTTCCCTGAAGTGAACCGCACGTAAGCATTATCAACAACATTGTATACCTCGAATAGTCTGTCGGGGAATCCCGTACCGACGCCGACATATCCATTCGATCTCATCGTCATGATGACATCATTCGAAGAGTAGTTCGCATTGGTGCCGAAAGCGAATCTGAGCAAGGGAGATGTGCCGGTGGTCCGGTACAGGGACCACTTGTTTGCTAGCACGCCCTCATCGATTTCGCCGAGAGTCAACACCGAGCCGTAGCTGCCTCCGGGATCACTGTACAACCCGAGTCCCGCATCATAGTCTTCGACGACCACAACATCGTTAAAGAGGGCGCCTTCCGGAAAATCGATGTCACTCTGTTCTACGTGAAGATCCGTCAGCGGCGAGGAGGTGCCGACCCCGACATGGCCGGATACCGCGGAGTATATATCGTTCCCTGAGATGGTCCAGTCGCCATCGGATCCTGCCGTGGTTGTAATTGCGCTGTCGGCCACCAATGCCCGCAGCGCCCACGGGACCGATGTGATGCGCATGCGGGGGTACATCTCCAAATCACTGTCGACCGTTATGCCCATCCAGCGCTCACTGTTCGCGAAGAGCGTGTCTGGTAGGAATACGACACTCCCCAGGATAACGTTGAAAAGACCATCTTCAATCATGACTCCGGCATGCCGCTCTGACCAAAGCGTAACCGCAGACTGCGAGCTATCCGCATAGATCCTGAATGCAAGATCATGGGTGCCGTTCAACGGTATCCCGTCGTCATCGGTTAGTATTCCCTGGTAATTTACCAGGTTCGGTGCATCTGCGATTGCCAATGAAGAATAAACAACAACTCCTAGTACGATGATCAAACGAATCAATGCGCTTCGCATCTTGGCCACCCCCTTATCGTAGAATTATCATCTTCTTGACCGAAACAAACTGACCGGTCTGCAACCGATAGAAATAAATCCCGCTCGTTACCTCTCTTCCCATATCATTCCTCCCGTCCCATGACACCTTGTGCCGTCCCGGCAGCTTGCTCTCACTCACCAGCGTCCGTATTCGTTGCCCCTGGACATTAAAGATCTTGAGCTCAACATATCCTTCATGAGCTAGTGAGTACTCGATCGTTGTCACCGGATTGAACGGATTCGGATAGTTCTGGGAGAGATCGTTACGGTATGCCGGCGGCATCTCGGTTTCCGTTACTATCGAAATCCAGCCGCTCTTCCAGAAACCGAGAAAGCCCATCTTCCCCCCTCCAATGCCGATGCCGATGACCGACGGCTGACCGAGCGTGCCGTTGGAGCGGTACCCAGAACTCGAACTGGGATACCCTGCGGCTCCGATTACAGAGGTTCGCAGGTGGGTCGAGGACTGAGTGGGCGAACCAGCTGCATCCGGCCGCTTTCCAGTGCCGGGGATCGTCATGGGCAGCATCAAGAGTATAACGAGAATCAAATAGAGAACCTTCGATCGCCACATCGTGTGTCGCCTCCTTTCTACATACACTCAGGCATCATGAATGCATAGAAACCGTTTCATCGCTGATTGTGATATCATTGATGAGAAATGGTACCGTGTATACAGCCATCCCCATATTCTTCCCTCGGTATTTGCAGTATCATTATATCACAGAAGTGTCATTACGTGAAACAGTTATAAGATAATCGGCAGGCTTGTAATCAGTGAGGAATCGAATCGCTCCTAGCCGCCAAGTAAGATTCGGCGACCAGATCTACCGACTCGCAGGAGGTGTAACTCGGATACGCTCACAGTGGCGGTGACACACGAACGCGGTGAGGCCTTTGGAGCGGTAGGCTGACTGATGAAACACCTGTTTTTACCTATCTAATCCCAAAGATTTGATGCTTAGCTTGATGTGGCAATTTGAGTTATTGTACAATTAAAGCGTCTCAGGAAAAGCGCTTAAAATTTAAGCTTCATTCATCGCAGCGATTATTTGATTAAACGGTAGAATAAAAATAAAAGTTCAGCCCCACAAGGTGGACTAAATGCCAAGTCAAATAATGGGCTACTACAACGCGCGCAAGGAAAAGCTCCTGAAGGACTTTGACAGGACCTCTGCGTTGATAAAAAACTCGCTTGTCGCACGCTACGGCCAGGAGTTCGCCTCCACACTGCAGAGAGAGGTCCGCCAGGAATATGAGAAGCTCATCCCGGAGATTCCCTACATTAAGGGGTTGCGCGCAAGGGCGCTCAACACGTTCCTCCTCATCTCCGTTCAAGAACTCGCGGTCTATAAGGCGATGATGAAGCATGGTAAGCCACCTGGAGAGGTGTGGGAACTGTGCCACGAGGCACTTCGATTCAGACTGGCGGAGGTTCCTCAATGGAAGCGGTGGTTATTGAGGCGTTTCATGTTTTCTCGCCTTGTGAGGAAGATTGTAGCGAGGCGAGCCCGGCAAAAGCAAAAGGGTCGCTTCGGCGACTTTGAAATCGAGTATCTCATTGGCGATGGAGACGAATTCGATTTTGGTGTCAATTACCTTCAATGCGGCAATATCACCCTTGTGAAAGGACACGGGGGAGAGGAGTTTGCACCATACGTTTGCATGTCAGACATTGCGTTGAGCGATGCCATGGGATGGGGCCTTATCCGTACAGAAACGCTTGCCGATGGCTGTCCCCATTGCGATTTCCGGTTTAAGGAAAGAGCGGCAACGCAGATTTCCTCGAAAACGCCTGAAGTGCAAGAAGCGATTGAAAGAATACGCAAGAAGGAGGCCGAACAAGGCGCTGCAGCGGACCGCTGAACGCCGCCGTTGAGCTTGCTCGTTATGCACAGGATGTAAAATGAAAAAGCTACAGTTTGGTCCTTGTGGTCTTTATTGCGGTGCATGTGGTGCAACAGACTGTGGTGGTTGTCAGAGTAACGACATTGATTACACTGTTGAACAATGTAAGTTCAGACGTTGTTCGAAAGACAAGAATCTAGAGTTCTGTTGTTTCTGCAGCGAATACCCCTGTGCTGAACTCAATACATTTATGAATGACGAATGGCCTCACCATTGGACTGTGAAAACTAATCTTGAATTTATCAAGAAACATGGTAAGCAGGAGTGGCTACAGGTACAGAAAAGGGAATGGTCCTGTACGAGTTGTGGCGTTGATGTAAAGTGGTATCAGAAAGAATGTCGTTGTGGACAGGTACTTGACGCATGGGATGTACCAACATAACTCTAAAATGAACCTGACGCTTTTGGCCCTAGCGCTCCCACAAGCCCTCGCCTATGCTTGGGAGCATTTTACCTTACTTTGAAATGGATTATCTTCTTCGTCTCTTTGTAAGTGCCCGCTGTGAGGCTGCTGAAGTAGATGCCGCTGGATACCGTACGTCCCCCGTTATCCCTCGCCGTCCAGCTGACTTCTTTCCGACCCTCCGATATGTGCTGATCAACAATATCGGTCCCACGGTAGACACGATAATATCGGAAATCAGGCTCCGGTGATGGATCCCATGTGAGCTGATTTCCGTTTCCGTATCAATTTCATTTTAGTATAATCGAATTCCCAATATCGTTTGGTACGGCGTTTGGATAATCGACCAGATTCACACTTTAGGGAGGGAACAATGAGAAAATCGATTCTTTTCGCGACACTCGTTCTTCTTTTGTCATTTACCGGTTCACTCGCCCAGATCCCGCGAACAATCAACTACCAGGGAGTGCTGACCGATGCCGGCGGGGAGGCCGTCCCCGACGGGAACTACAACCTCACATTCAGGATCTACAATACGGCATCAGGGGGAACGGCGCTGTGGACCGAGGGATTGCTGGTGTCGGTTTCGAAGGGGATATTCAACGTGACGCTCGGGAAGGTTGTTCCACTCACTCTCCCGTTCGACGATCAATACTGGCTCGGCATCACGGTCGGCGCGGCGGCGGAGCTCTCGCCACGCGTCGAATTCACCTCATCCGCGTACAGCATGATTGCCCATACCGTTGTAGACGACGCCGTTACTGGAGACAAGATCTCGAACGGAAGCGTCGTGAGGAGTGTTAACACCCTCACCGACCAAGTGACACTCTCCGCCGGCACGAACATGTCAATAACGCCGAGCGGCAATACCCTGGTGTTCTCATCGTCTGGTACGGGCGCTCTGGACCTCCCCTACAACGATAGCGTAACGAGCGGCAGCACGGCCTTCGGCATAACGAACTACGGCACCGGGCGAGCGGGCTCATTCTTGATATCGAACGCAACAAACAGCAATCAAGCCGTCTATGCCGAAACAAACGGAACGGGGCGCGCCGGTCACTTCCGCATCACGAATGCCGCGAACGACCTCGAGTCGGTAGCCGCTTCGACAGTTGGCGGCGGTGCAGCCCTCTCGGGATACACGGTCGGCGGGGGCGATGCCCTCTCGGCTCAGACCGACGGGGGCGGCAGGGCCGGCTACTTCCGTGTTAACAACGCGAGCAATGCGGACAATGCTGTCGAAGTGACGACTAACGGTACGGGCGGCGGCGTCGACATCCGGCTCACGAATGCAAGCGGCAGCGGCAAGGCCCTCTATGTGGAAAACAGCGGCGGTGGCCGCGCGGGCCACTTCCGAATCACGAACGCGAGCAACAACAGTACATCGGTGGCCGCATCGACAACGGGGGGCGGCGTAGCCCTCATCGGGTACACCACCGGGACTGGGAACGCGGCTGAATTCGAGATCAACAACACCGAATCATACGCATCGGCCTGCTACGCTGAAACGAACGCCCGGCATCCAAGCGCTTGCGCCGGAGAGTTCGTATACAACAATGATACCGGTTGGGGTTACGCCCTCAAGGCTTCGAGCAACAGCAGCGATTATGTTGCATATTTCCGTACATACGGGGGCACCCCCGGCGTTCACATTTATACGGAAGGTGCGACAGGGTTATTAGTCTCCGGTGGTACAAAGAACGCCGCGATGCCGACATCCCAGGGTGTCCGTGCGCTGTACTGCGAGGAAGCAACCGAGGTATGGTTCACCGACTATGGCTTCGGCAGGCTCGACGACGGAAAAGCGGTCATCGGCATCGATCCTCTGTTCGCAGAGACAGTCTCTCTCGACAGGCCGTACCATGTTTTCGTCCAGGCGTACGGTGACGCAGAGCTCTACGTGAACAACAGGGCAGAGAGCAGCTTCGAGGTACATGCCCGTAACGGCAAATCCGATGTCGAGTTCTCGTACCGCTTGGTCGCAAAGAGGCGAGGACACGAGGACAAGAGGCTGGAACACATGCCCGCCATGGAAAGAACCATCGAGAGGGAAAAGTAACCGTTGAAGTAGCCGATGTGAGATTTACACGCAGTAGAGAGCAATTTGACAGCTTCGAATATACCGGATCAGAGCCAGGGAATTGCCTGCTCGCGACTGTACCGCCAATTCCGTTAATACTCAAATATTTATCTTGTAATTAAGAATCATTATTGATAAAATAATACTATAACTTTGGTATAGCCAAGAAGGAGGCTGAAGATGAAAAAGTACATGGTAACGTTCGCAGTGCTCGCCAGCATCCTTATGCTGCTGCCCGTGGTGGCCAGTGCCGAAAGCGATATGAGTCGCATCAATCGTGAACGTATGGCGATCGGGCGCGCGCTTCTCGAGATGCAGTCCAATAACTGGCAATCCCTGCTGCAATACTACACCTACGACATCGAATACCATGATCCGATCGTCAGCATCAATGGAATCGATATGATGTCGCAGTTCCTCGCGAGATTATTCACCGCCAGTCCGAACCTGGTCACGACGATCGAAGACGAGATCTGCATCAATGACATGTACGCGGCGAGCTGGACGATGGACGGATTTTTCAACGATGTTCCGTATAATGCCAAAGGCATAACGATCATAAGATTCCGCCGCAGATCAACGAAGGTGTATTATCAAAGAGACTACTATACCGAGGGCGATATTATGGCCTATATCCCCGGACTGGACGAGGCGATTGAGGGATTCAGGACGTATTACCGGTGCGCCGTGGATCCAACGTTCGATTGCCCCTTGGGGCAGACCGTGGACGGTGGTGTCCCCGAGGATTTATTGCCCACAGCGGAAGATGCTCGGTTGTCCGAGATGGCCGGTCCCAGAAGTGATAAGGCTCGCATCAATCGGCAGCGCAAGGCGATCGGGCGCGCGCTCATCGAAATAGATGCCACAAATTGGCCCTCATTGCTGCAATACTACACCGGCGATATCGAATACAACGATCCGATCGTCACCATCGAGGGAATCGATGTGATGGCGCAGTTCCTCGCGAGATTGTTCGCCAGCGGTCCGGATCTGGTCACTACGGTTGAAGATGAGATCTGCATCGATGGCATATACGCGGCGACCTGGACGATGGTCGGCTCTTTCAACGGTGTTCCCTACAGTGCTCCAGGCATGTCGATCGTAAAATTCCGCCCTGGAGAAACGCAGGCTTATTATGCACGGGACTACTACACAGAGGGCGATATTATGATCAACATCCCCGGCCTGGACGAGCCGACGGAGGCGTTCAGGACTTATTACCGGTGCGCCGTGGATCCAACGTTCCCTTGCCCCTTAGCGCAGACCATGGCAGACGCTGCCTCCCAGAGCGGGGTGACCGAAGCAGAAGATTCTCCCTCCCCGGCCACGTTTAAACTGCGGCAGAACGCTCCGAATCCTTTTAATCCATCCACGACGATATATTTCGACATCCCCGATGGGGGCGGTGATGTCACGCTACAGATCTACGATGTCTCGGGCCGACTTGTAAGGACTCTGATCGACGGCTACAAACCGTCCGGCGCCGGAGCGGTGAGCTGGAACGGCAGAAACGACCAGGGCCAGCCCATGGCCAGCGGGATCTACTTCTACCGGATGACGGCACCCGGATTCTCGGAGATGAAGAAAATGGTCCTGCTTCGGTAGCAACTGCCAGGATTTCTGATTTAAAGAGATGACCCGGTCCCGAAGGATCTTATACTTGGGGCCGGGTCACTTTACGTGTCATTCGTGAGGTGGATGAGGAAGGGATAGGCCAATGTATCCGCCCGCGCAATCCCATCCGGCTCTAGCTCGCCGGGGAATTGGTCTCTTCCGGATGCGAAATAAAAAATATATGTTGTTTTGTTAATATCATTATATTATAATAATTCTTAATTAATCCTGAACTTGCCCGCCTGATGCGGGTTATAGCTACTTTAACCAGGGAAGTGTGATCATGAAACGTTACTTTCTGATCGCGATGGGACTCGTGCTCGTTCTGGGGCTCGTGTCCTGCTCCGAGACCACGACCGGACCGGATGAGTACACCTCGACGGACCAGGTCACCGACACGCGTTTTAGCAGGAACATCTCCGAAAAGATCCGCGACGGACTTGCGACGCCACCGATGGGAAACAAGAGCGGCAACGCGCTGCCCCCCGGCGAGCAGACGATAGCCGAGATCGCCGAGGATGCCGGTTTCACGCTGCTGCTCGGCGCCGTAGGCTACATTGCCGAGACGAATCCCGAGAGCATGCTCATTGCGGGGCTGCTCGACAGGTCCCAGCTGACCGTGTTCGCACCTACTGACGATGCGTTTCTCAACCTGGTCACCGCCGTCGAGTCGCTGCTCGATCCGGATATCCTCGCCGATGAGGGTCCCTTCGCGGCCATCGACGACTTGCTGGGCGCCGGCACCATCGAGGCTGTGGTCAGCTACCACGTGACCGAAGGCCGCCGCGCGGCGAACAGCGTCGTGCCCCGCAGGCGTGAGCGAGTCATCGAGACGCTGCTCGAAGGTTCCACCTTCTCCGTGTCGACCTCTGGGATGATCACCGCGGTTGGCAACACGGCCACTATCGTTCAGCCGAATATCTCTGCCAGCAATGGCATCATCCATGTGATCGACGCCGTAATCCTACCGGTGGATCTTGGCTTGTAATGAGCCCGACTGGTGAATCGAGTACTGCGGGCCGGATTCCTCGTCGGATCCGGCCCGTACTGCATTGCCTGAGAAGTTATCTCATGGATGAATTGAGAAGGGATAGTGACGTTCCCTGACCTCGCCCAATAAACAGAGCACGTCATGGGCTAGTTATTCTGGTATTAATCCTGCCACGGAATGAGCACTATCGGGCCCCGACACTGGTGCCCATCAGCTACCCCCGTCATATTCAGTGGATAATACCCCACTCCTATTACCCTCTAACAATCTGTTATTTCAAAGGAATCCGGTTTCTGCCGCAGGAAACCAGATCATTCTCCTTCTCTACGGAAATCCATTCAGATATCGCTTGGCAGCAATTAGAGATGGCTGTTGGTTTACGGAGGGGTATACGTCGGACGAAGATTTGGAATCAATTTGTATACCAACCATCCGTATGTTCCAGAATGATAATCCCTGAAATGAACGTCATTGACGTGCCTCTTATTTTGAATCAGATATAAAGATCCTGAAACAATGCGGCCCAACAGCCCCTCGGGCCATTGGAAAAGCCGGGCGATCATGGCACAAGAGTATTGCATGGAGATACGATCATGGCGTACCATTTGTCTAGAAGCAGTGACATTTCCCCTGGATTTTGAGCCAGTTTAAGAGCTAGTTTCTGGGCCAGAGAGGAGAGTGAAATGGCCCGGAAACGATTCACGCCGGAACAGATCG